>Ga0209099_1003398_pt1 | contig 12921 bp, 18 predicted proteins | sample AD_JPNHW2_MetaG_FD_184430 | JGI IMG/M metagenome (GOLD analysis project Ga0209099, IMG submission 184430) | Active sludge microbial communities of municipal wastewater-treating anaerobic digesters from Japan - AD_JPNHW2_MetaG (SPAdes) (version 2) | ecosystem: Engineered > Bioreactor > Anaerobic...
TCTTACCCTTGACTATAGAAACCCTAAAGATGTTAATATTGACTACAAAAGCTCCGACTGGCTTACCATTTCTTTAATGGAAGCTAACCTCTTTGCTTTCTCAGTTGAAAAGTCTTTAGATAAAGTTGCGGCTACAAATAGATTGCTACCAGGTTGCAAAACTTTCAACGACTTCAAAAATAAAGTTTCCGCTGAAATTGGAGAGATTACAGATATAAACAACCTCCGTACCGAATATAATCTCGCTTACCGTACTTCTCAACAGGCTGCTAATTATCATAAGTACCTCGATAAAAAAGACCTTTACCCTTATTGGCAATACAAAACTCAAGGCGATTCCCGTGTCCGAGAAGCTCACGAAAAACTTAACAACCTTGTTTTCAAAGCCGACGACTCCGCTTTCACCTCTATATGGCCACCCAACGGTTGGGGTTGTCGATGCTACATTAAGCCTCTTGCCGATTTGCCTCCCGATTCATCTATCTCTAACAAAAACGACGCAGAAAACGCTCTTAAAGAAACTATTATTAATAATAAAGGAGATAACGAATGGAACAGAATGCAAAAAACCGGCTTTGATAAAAACAGAGCTATTCTTAAAGATATATTTGAGCTTAATAAAAAATATGCAGATTCACTTAACGAGGCTAAGTTCGGTATTAAAGATAATGGATTGCCAAAATATAAAGATATTAAAGACAATGCCAGAATAAACCCAGATATTATTGAGTCAAACCCCGCTGACGCTCTTAAATGGTGGGAGAAACTTGAAAAAATAGATGATAAAAACGCTATTATCAAAGACTATAACGGAAGACCTATAATTATTAACAAAAAAACTTTCAAAAACCACCTCACTAAACAAGGAGACATTCCAAGATATAACCTTATTAATATGATTCCAGATATTCTTGCTAATCCAGACGAAGTATTTTTAAGCCAGGAAGGTCCTAAACCTGATTATGTATATAAATATATTAAATATTATAAAGGTATGCCTATGTTTGTTATCTGTAACCTGAATAATAAAATGAACTCAAATATTACTTCCTGGTATAATCTTAATATTAATAATGATAAAGATTTTGAAACAATAGATAAACACAAGAGGGCTGGTTTACTTGTACATAAAAAAAAGTGACTTTTTTATAGTCCTTAGGCGAATAACTCGCATAATCTATAACAGAGGTCACTTTTTTTTAAATTCAGACTGCAAAGATAATATATTTTAATATCATTTTCCAAATTTATTTTTTAATTATTTGATTATCAGTTAAAATATGGGATTAAAAATTAACTGGCTCGGCAAACATCCCTCTGATGTATTAAGTTTCTATCGCAACCTCCTTGATAATGCTCATAAAATTGTTGAACAGGAAGCTCTTAACCATTTTACTGAGTCATTCGAAAATCAAGGTTTCACTGATACGGCTTTTACCCCCTGGATACCTCGTAAACAAGAGACTGATCGCTCTAAAGGTAAAAAAATATTACAAGATGCTACTATCCTGATGGGCTCAATACACACTATTTATATTGATAAAAAAACTATCACTATCGGTACCGACATCCCTTATGCTAAAATTCACAATGAAGGTGGAACTATTAATGCTAACATACCTGTTTCTAAAAAAATGAAGAAATATTTCTGGTATAAATTCTACGCAACAGGCAATCCTAAATTCAAAGCCGCCGCTCTTTCTAAACAGGTTATTGTTAATACCGAAATGCCTCAACGCCAATTTATCGGAAACTCTCAAATTCTTAACAATAATATTATTAAAGTTTTTAACCTGCAAATTGACAAATTCTTTAAATAAAATCAACTTATGCGTAAACAATTCTTTTTAGACCTTATAACCCGCCTCAAAACTATCAAAAATGATGACGACTATTACAACCCATCTGATGCTATCAAGCATTTTGACCTGTGGAACAATAACACCGAATACCTCCAGCAGTCTAACGTCTTTGCTTTCCCCGCCGTTTTTATAGAGTTCCTACCTATTGTATGGCACAATATTGGCAAAAAAACTCAACAGGCTGATTTAGACTTCCGTTTACATATCCTTACAGAGTCGCTTGCCCTCTCTGCTGATAATTCCCAATTCCAAAGCCAAGCCCTCACTCATCTCGACCTTATTGATAGAATTAATTATTGCCTCGCTCAATGGGAAGGCACTGATTACACCGCCCTTATTTCTCGTACTCAGTCCCTAACCGATAATAACCATAATTCTATCCTTCACAACATTGAGGTCTTTCGGACTCGCATCGAAGACAATTCAGCTTGCTTTATTCCTACTCACTTCTATAACCCGGCACTTAAAATTTCCGGCGAAATAATACACAAATTATAAATCCTATTTTAATTTTATTATGGAAAAATCAATTGAAAAATCTGAAATTAGCAACAAAATTAAAGAAAAAATTACCGAGCTTAATGAATTAAGAAACAATGCTATTGATATGGGCTTATCTGTAAGTATTAATACTGGCTTATTTAAAGATAAATCAAAAAATGCTTTGTTTGTATATATTTATGAAGATACAAAATACTAATCTTCATTAATTATCTTAAATTCAGCATTCTTTACTATGAATTCATCAATAGATGACTTCATAAACTTTTCATACATTATCTTATATGCCTCCTCATTACCACCTTCTGATTTTGATAATTGATATGTTAATATTCTATTCATCATGGATAGCATAATATTATTTTCATATAATTTAAGCAATATCTCCTCTTCCATCTTATCTTTAGGAATACTAATATTGTCTGCAAATTTTATTTTCATTTTTTTATATAATTAATTATAATTTATTATTCAGTTCTTTGACATTATTATTATTACGCAGGTTACAACTGCGTCTTTTTCAAGTCCTGCTCGTCAGACCTCTTAACTTTTTTGTTTATTTTTATTTCTGGTTCTGGCACTGGCTCATACTTCTCTCTTAATAGCTTCAGGTTCTCCTCCAGCAACGATATTATCTTGTCTTTATCCTTGCACCGTGGACACTCTGGAGGCTTGTCAATATAAATATCATTCGGTAAATCTTTAGGAATAATGTCATCAAAAAAGATACTAATAGGTACGTTTAAAGCATTTGCAACTTCAATTAAAATATCTGTTTTAGGGCTTTCTTTATTATATAAATCATAAACTGCCTGTTGTGTTAAATTCAACTTTTGTGATAATACTTTAACAGAAAAATTTTTTAATTCTGCAATTTCTTTTATTTTTTTTCCAATATTAATTTTATATAATTTATTCATAATCAATTAATAATATATGTTAATAAAAAAAATATAACTATTTGTTGAAAATTTTTATGTTTTTTCATACATAGTTGTAGAAATAGTTTTACATTTGCAGCCGAATTAATGACAAAATTACATCTTTTTTTTTAATGGCAAAGAAATATACTTACTTTTACCCTGATAACAAGGCTCTCGGAGACCAATTATACTTAGGCGAACTAAATTTACTCTATAACATTATGATTTGCCAGGGAATGAATTACTCTAAAAACTACATTAAATGCGTCCTAAACGGCTCCCGTACAAACCAACAAATACTTGATTTTGTCTCTCAATACATTTTGCACAGAAATACATTTAAAGCAAATATTAACAACTAATACCTTATATATATGAATACAACAAATTATTTAATCAAATTTTATCCGCCTGTTTTAATTAAAAACGACTTATCTAAAGAAGAAGAAGATAAAATTTATTATGAGCATTCTGGTAAACTTGGTATAAAATGTTCTCATCTTGTAGGAACCAGTGAAATGCCTGATTTTTTATCTAAATTACACATTCCTTATACTATTGAACCATATCCAGATTCTATCAAAACTGCTGATGACGAGTTGCCTTTAAAACCCGTCATAGAATTTACTAAATTGTATTACACAGTAAGAGAGGTTTGTGATATTTTGAAAATAACAAAATCTCGTTTTGATACAATGTTATCAAAGGATTTGATTAAAACAATTAAAAAGCACAATAAAACTTATATAGAGAAAGAAGTAATGATTAACCTTTATAACAATTTTAGATAAAAACAACAACTTATAATACCTTATATATATGCCAACAATTACTTTCACTCCGCCAACAGTTAAAAAATACAGGCAGCTTGACTCAAGGCTTCAGGCTATGCTCATTGACAATATAAGCGCAATTGTAAATGCCGAAAAAAAAGATATTGCTGACGCCCTCTGGAATACAAACCCCGAATGCCTTTACGACAGTCCAATGTTTTCCTCTAATGTCGTAAAAATCAAAAATATTAAGACTTTAACATTTTTCGCTAAATTATTAGAGAAAAATTCTCTAAACAATAAAACATTATTAAACATTTTATAAAAAACAGCCTTTATATATGAACAGAAACAATATAATAATACAGAGATTACGTAAAATATATACACATATTTGGTATATGAAAATTCATAACACAATAATAATTCTTGTACTTTTAATATGGTGTATAAATTTGCGTGAAAAACTAACTATTTCTGAAAAAAACCTCGCAATAACTACGATATTAAAAGATTTTTACCGTGCAGAGATAAAAAGACTTGATTCTATTAATACACTTAATAATATACACATCAAAAGCCTTCACCACCTACTAAATTATAAGCCTCTCCGACACCTTAAACCCAAAGCCGATAGCATTAATAAATTATACAACCACTCTAACAATTAATTATGAGTTTCCGCAACAACAAAGGACAATTCACAGAAGGCATTACCCCTGGAACAAAGGAACCAAAGGCTTATCTATTGGCGGAGTTGTAACTCAATTCAAAAAAGGGCACTTGCCTCATAATACCAAATACAACGGCTGCATTACTCAAAGAACCGACAAATCTGGTACACCATATAAATACATCAGAATTGACCTTGGCAAATGGGAACTATTACACAGATACAACTGGGAACAGGCAAACGGACCTATCCCAAAAAACAACATACTCCGCTCCATCAATGGCGACACCCTTAACTGCGACACATCTAACTGGAATCTTATTACACGTGCCGAACATCTGCAACTTAACCATAAAAATTCCTCAGTGCCTTTTAGTGGTAAACAAAATTCAACTAATATGTCTATACTTAAAAACTATTCAGACTTAATATCCTTTCTAACTAATAAAATAGAAGAACAATCACTCAAGCTAAAAGATTACGAGCTTCAGGTTGCCGATCTCAAAAACCAAATAACTAGTCTTTCTTCTCAACCATCTGTTTCCTCTTCGGTTGATGATAATGTTACAAATAGAGCAACTACTACCTGCCCTATATGCAACAAAGAATTTTTTTCCGATAAGAAACATATCAAATATTGCTCTCAAAAATGTGCTTACAAGGCTAACCTTATTCAATCTAACAAATCAAAAAATAAATACAAAACATATCGCAAGGTAACTTGCAAAAGTTGTGGAAAACAATTTGAAACAGCTCATTCAAAAAAAATTTATTGCTCTATAGAATGTCAGATAAAATATCATAAACCCCCAAAACAAGAAAAAAAGTGTATTATTTGTGGCGATACTTTCTTTTCCCGTTATCAACAAGCCTTAGTATGCTCCGAAAAATGCAGATATGAAAAATCAAAAAGACGAAACAAATCCTACTTAAACCCTTCGACTATAGCAATACAACAATCCGATATACAAGACCATCAACCCACAATATTATCCAACACACCAACTCTTATCTGCCAAATCTGTGGCTCTTTCTTCGACTCCGCTGATAACCACGCCTCCTTTTGCCCCGACTGTAAAAACCTTACACCTGAAGAAAGAACAGCTAAATACAAAGCCGTTGACCACCTCTGCAATTATAAGGTATTCTCCAACAACAAATTACCCGAAACAATCCATTACTTATAATCAATAATTCACAAAGCGTGAAACTCATTAACAACATATTATATCTTTCTGCTGACGACATCGTGGATTGTGGCGTAAGCTATAATTATATTAAGAGGGCTTTATCCGGTAATAGAAATAGCGAATTACAATCTTGGCAGCATATCAAAGATAACGGCTGCATATATATATGTTACGATTCATTAAAAGAAAAATACCAGATACTCGTTCAACATAAGCTCTGCGCCGGTACTGACCCTTATACCTTTGCCCGCAACCTCGCCATTACCAACCTGCTTACTCTCGCCAATGAAGACAATGATTTTATCAACGCCTATAAAACCGAACAAAACCTATACCTCTCAGACTACCAAAAAATAGAATATAAGCACGCCCTTAAATATCTTAATCTGCTTAAGCAATATAAGTCTAAAGCTGCCATCAACTCTATCGGCTTCCAGTCTAAATCTATGTTCTATCAGGCTGTTATCAGCCACATCAAACAGTTTGGCATTAAACTCCCTGCTTCTGAACAAAGACTCGTCAAAAAACTTCATCAATACATCAATTTGGGGGCCTCCTGCATTATTCATAGAAATATTGCCAACTCTAACGCATTAAAAGTTACCCCTGATGCAAAAGATATTATAGTATCAATCTATGCTAAACCTAATCAATATAACGCTACCCAGACAACTGCGGCTTATAATAATATAGCTGATAAAGCTGGTTTAAAACCTGTTGCCCCGCGCACAATACTTAATCATATTCCACACAACGAAATCCAATCGCTCCGCGAAGGTGTTGACCAATGGCGCAATAACTTCGACCTCGTTGTCAAACGCTCTCGCCCCTCTAAACCTAATTACCTCTGGGTTGGAGACGGTACTCCGGCAGAACTATACTTCCAGTCCCAAAAAATTAACGCCGACAACCACCTACAGCGTAACTTCTGGAAACGTAAATATATTTACGTCGTTACAGATGCTTTCAACGACGCTGTTATGGGCTTCGCTATCGGCGACTCCGAAAACGAAGAGCTTATACGTAAAGCCTGGCGTAACGCCTGCGTCTGGCAGAACGTCCTTCCCTGGCAGGTCAAAACCGACAACTTCTCCCGCAAAGCACTCGAGCCTTTCTTCTCCGAATTAGCCGAATATTTCACCCCTGCTGCTCCGGGCAATGCTCGCGACAAAACAATTGAACAGTTCTTCGCTAAATTAAACGCCCTGGTTCTTAAACATTACCCCAACTACTCCGGTGCCAATATCACCGCTAAGAACCAGCCTAACAGAGATTTTCTCCAGAAAATTGCTAAAGAATTTCCCACAGAACCAGAAGTTATTGAGCAACTTGTTGCTGCTTTCGACGCCTGGAACAATATAGCCCGTGAAAAACTAAACGGTCTTTCTTTGTATCAACACTGGGCTACTGCCGACCACTCCCAGGATAGAATATTATCCGACCTCAAACGCCTGGAACTTTTCGGCGTTGCTCATAAGTTCTCCAATACCCTTACAAACAAAGGTATTACTTTCTCCCTCAATGGTCAAACACGCAACTACCTTATCCTTGATACTGATTTCTTCGCCTCAATCGGAACCCAATACCAGGTAATTTATGACCCCGACAACCTGGAAAAAATTCTTATTGTCGCTAAAGATGGTAAACTTCGCTACCTCGTCAATGAAGACAAGCCTGTTCCTATGGCTTATAAAGATATGCAGGAAGGCGACAGAACCAGACTAAACCAAAAACTTGAATTCAAAAAACATATCAAAGAAACTTTTATCATCAAATCCCTCGAAAAACGCCAGGATTATCTTAATGCCAACAACCTTATTTCTCTCATCGAAGCCGAAGGTGCTGCCAAACTCGGACTGCCTGTCAACGGTACTAATAAACAGCTTTTAAACGACTCCGAAACAGCACTTAAACAGCTTTCAGATAACCCTCAAATAAATCAGGATGATAACGAATTCTACGAACAGTATTATAATACTATGAAACAGAAAAAAATCAATCACCAAGCCCCACTTCCAGACAACTCCGACATTTATTAAACAATTAAATATATACAATTATGCAACTAATCAACAAAGAACAAATTCGTCAAAAGCTCGCTGAAAAAATTCAGCGACTTAACATCAGCAACAACTATGCTGCAAAACAAATGCGCATATCCGGCGCTACCCTTACCCACGTTCTCAATGATACGTGGAAGTCTAAACCTGAACTCTCTCTTTCTGAACAGATGTGGAGACAAATAGCTTCCTGGGTTGGTGTTAACTCCGGCTGGCAAACAGCCGAAACTCTAGATTACAAACGTATTCACGCAGTTTGCCGTATATGCCAGAACGAAAGCCTCTCTAAAGCTATCTCTGCTGCTCCCGGTACAGGTAAAACTTATGCCCTGAAAGAATTTGCTGCTTCTTTCCCTGAAGTATATTATATAGAATGCGACGAATACTGGACTAAACGGGTTTTCCTTAACGCTTTACGTGAAGCTATGGGTTTGATTGACTCTAATTATGAAGGTGGCAGTATTTATGATATGGTGGACGATATAATTAAATTCCTCAACAAAAAACAATTACCCCTTGTTATTATTGACGAGTTTGATAAACTTAAAGACCCTGTTATGAATTTCTTTAAGACTTTCTATAACAAAACTCACAGCGCTTTTGTGCTTGCCGGTGCTCCTTACTTCCAAAAAAGAATCATCAAAGGTGCAAGACTCCAAAAACAAACTTACCAGGAGATTTTCTCCCGTATCGGCAGCGAATTCGTCGGGCTTAACGGTGTTAATGATGATACTGTCGCTCTCGTCTGCTCTGCAAATGATATTACTGACCCCGAACAAAAACAAATGGTAATAAATAGAGCAGCTGCAGACCTGCGCCGTGTTAAAGCCGAAATTGACCACCTTAAAATTAAAAACTCTATTATCAAAGCCTCTTAATGTCTTAATATAAATATGAATACAACTCGTATAAATAAAGCAAAAGAAACAGTCAAATCTGCCCTTAGATGGTCAGACGACGACTATAATACCCATCTCTTTGACAATGGTATTGAATATCTTAAATTATTCACAGGTGAAGATAATAACTGGCTCTCAGAATATGCTGGCGAACAGATATTCTGGAACTGGTGGAAACGTCAATACCTCCTCCTTGACGAGCTGTTCATCGCTAAATTGCCCTATATCCATAGCGATAATCACAATCAATTAATCAATACTTACGACTGGATACATTATTCCACAGCCTTCAGCATTGATGAAACCGTTTTTAATAAAATTTTTATCTCGTCTGACAAATGGGTAGGCGAAATTATAACAAAAAAAACTAATCAACAATAATAAACTTATTTTATAAACTTAATACTTATTTTTTATGACAAAAAAAAGAGAAAAAGCACCGGTTCTTGAACCGAAGAGCATTGACCACGCCGAAAATATTATGGCTGATTATGCTAAAACTGACGCCGAAATGGCCGAAATTACGGCTATTATGGACCAGGAAATTACTGTTATCCGCAATAAATTTGCTGATAAACTACAGGAACTCGCTGAAAAAAAAGAAGAGAAATTCCTACAGCTACAACTTTTTGCCGAACAAAATAAACAATTGTTTGAAAAAAGAAAATCTGTTGAAATGGCTCACGGCTTGCTCGGATTTCGCACTGGTACACCTAAGCTTAAAGCAAAAAAAGGCTTTACCTGGGCTTCCGTTACTAACCTCCTTAAAGAATTCCTGCCAGCTTACGTCAGAACTACTGAAGAACCAGCTAAGGATAAACTCCTCGCTGATAGAGAGATTCCTGCTAATCAACTATTATATAAAAAGGTAGGTATTGAAATTGTCCAGGACGAATCTTTCTTCATTGAGCTTAAAAAAGAAAATTTTGCCGCTGCTAAATAAATAAGCTGTCTTACTCATAGCAGGTTCTGCGGTATATCGGAACTCTGGAAGGTTCAAATCCTTCCCGCAGAACTAATTAATCCTTCTTAGCGCCTTGGCAACTTGGCGGTTATTATATATATTATTATGGATATTGTCATTATAACTATTACTATATGCTGCCTCGCCCTTTGGGTATGCATCTTTATTTCTAAATCTATTGACAAAGATGACGACAAAAACGCTAATATCTAAATTCTACGCAGAACTTAACAGGCTTGGAATTAAAGATTTAAAAGACGAAATAATATGGGTATTCACCGATGGACGAACTACCCACGTCTCCGAACTATCATTCCAGGAATTATCCGAACTCCTTAAAACAAAATTCCCTGATAAACCTCTTGCGCCTTCGCGTCCTGGCGGTGAAAAAATTGACTACTCCGACAAGCTCCGCAAACGAATATTATCTATCTGCCACCAGCTACACTGGAATAAAATAAACTATAATACAGGTCGCCACGATATTGACTGGCAACGACTCTCTAATTTCCTTCAAAATCACTTCGGAAATCCTAACCTTAACCACTACTCCTATGAAGAGCTGCAAAACAAAATTATCCCTGCTTTTAACTCTATGCTAAATAATTATCTTAATAAATCATAATTTTCTTATCGCCTTTGCGGTTATTAATAAATAAAATATGAAAAAAGTTTATATATCAGGTCCAATCACAGAAATTGATGACAATAATAAAGCTGATTTTGCCCGTGCTGAAAAATACTGGACAGAACTCGGCTATAATGTTATAAACCCGCTTCTAAACAACCATATATACCAAAAACTCGGATATAACGCCGTTATGGGAAAAGATATTCAGGATATGCTCGCCTGCGACATAGTCGCTGTCCTCCCTGACTGGATGAACTCTAAAGGTGCTACACAGGAAGTGGCTATCGCCATTGCCAACGGACTCGAAATTTACGACGCCTTCTCGCTTCGCAAACTTTACTGCTCCGTTGAATTCAAATTCGACATTGCTCACACTCTTAAAACCGCTAAAAAGTTTACTTCTAACTAATTAAACACATTAACACCTTGAATAAAATTACCTTTAACTTAACAGCTTCTCAGCTTGAAGAACTTATTGATTGCCTTCCCTTACCTGATCAGCTTCCCGTGTCGCAAAACAAACACCTGAACGTTCTTATACAATATAACGATATCAAAGCATACAAAAAATTTTATGGCAAATTCTTTATGCACAAAGTCAATTACAAAATTTCTCTTAATCCTGGCGAAGCTGCTGCTTTTTACATCGCTTTCAGCTACATTTGAGTCTATCCCGCTAAAAAGTTTACTTCTAACTAATTAAACACATTAACACCTTGAATAAAATTACCTTTAACTTAACAGCTTCTCAGCTTGAAGAACTTATTGATTGCCTTCCCTTACCTGATCAGCTTCCCGTGTCGCAAAACAAACACCTGAACGTTCTTATACAATATAACTATATCAAAGCATACGAAAAAATTTACGGCAAATTCTTTATGCACAAAGTCAATTACAAAATTTCTCTTAATCCTGGCGAAGCTGCTGCTTTTTACATAGCTGTCAGCCCATTTATGTCTATATACAGAAAATTTCCCTATTTCAACGCCATTCTTACTCATATTTTAATGACTATCGACCAAAAACTAACCTAAAAAATTACAATGCAAGTATCAAATAATATTCAGAAACTTCAAAAATATAAACGCATTTTACTTTTCTATAATGAACTTCAACGTTCTCAGCTGAATAACCATACTATTGTTGATTTTATTTGCTCTTTTTTTCATATAGGACAAACCAGAATTTACAATATTCTCAAACAATACGACATTAACAAGCTCGCTAATGTTGATATTCCTGATTTTGACCTTGATCTTATTTATATAGATGAGTTTATCAAAAAAACTCACAAAAAAGCTATTAAAGAAAGAAAAGAAGCTTTTATGCAACAAGCTAAAGCTATAAAACAACCAAATCTATTTGAAACAATATGAAATCTTATCAGATAACATCACCAAATTTTACTGGTTCTATTATCATATCATATAACGATGAAGGATTGCTTTGTAAATTTGAAATCAATGCTTCTCTAAACTTAGGTAACATCAAATGGTTGCTTCACAATATCCCTGCTCATATAGATAATGTAATGTCAATCACTCATAATTCTACCGCACAAATTGTTTCTGTCCCACAAGACCTTTCTTTCAATGCCTTCTGGAACGCATATAACTATAAAATAGGGCATAAAGCCCGGGCTGAAAAGCTCTGGAAAATACTCCCTGATAATCAACGCATCGCTGCTGTTACATATATTCAGAAATACAACTCCTTCTTAATAGACCACCCTAAACAGGATAAACTATACCCCGAAACCTACCTATCCCAGCGCCGATGGGAGCTTTAATATCCCCCCTTTTTTTGATAAAATTAACATCTAAATTAAAGAACTGTAAAACAACTCTTTACCCTTTTTGTTTAAACAACAAATTTCCCTGCCATTTTGTCATTAAAAAATATTTTTATATGTTAAAATTGTAACCTAAAATTGTAACTTTATTGTAACCCACCGTAAATATTATGTTAAATAGAAATCCTTGTTTCAGTCCTCTTTTTTGACCCCTTTGGCATATTTGCTCCCTTTGACCAGCTTGCATTATAATAACATCACTTAAACGCCTTTTAAACACCCCTTAAAATATACCATAATTATACATAATTATACAAAATACGTACATATTGTTTTTCCTTTTATATGTCCTTAATCCTTCCAAAACCCTATAAAAATAAACCCTTTTCGGCAAAAATTGCTCACACCCTATTTACACACATTTTGTTCCTCCCCCGTTAAAATTGAAGATATAATACAGGAAATACAGGAATTGCAAGCCAAATTTGATTTATCATCAAAAAAAATTATAGTCATAGGAAATAAAACTGACGAATTAGTTACCACACCTAATTCGTTCTGCAAATTTGTAGATATGGAAACCATCTTCATTTCAGCTAAACGCAGGGAAAACATTAATCTAATCACCGATAGCCTCGTTAATTTGGTTAAAG
>Ga0209099_1003400_pt1 | contig 12914 bp, 8 predicted proteins | sample AD_JPNHW2_MetaG_FD_184430 | JGI IMG/M metagenome (GOLD analysis project Ga0209099, IMG submission 184430) | Active sludge microbial communities of municipal wastewater-treating anaerobic digesters from Japan - AD_JPNHW2_MetaG (SPAdes) (version 2) | ecosystem: Engineered > Bioreactor > Anaerobic >...
AGTTCGTGTCTCCGTCAGGAGACACCGGCATTCGATGTCCTTACCTCGCTCTATCCCATCCCTAATAACCACTGTTACAGATCACTGCTACCTGCTAGCAACTTTCGTGCCAGAAGGTGCTCATTTTGTAGCACTTTCGTGCGCTCTCTGTCAAGCAACCGCGCCGGTTTTTTTCGGAAGTTTCTTTCGAAGCTTTCCGCTTCCAACCTTCACATCCACCACCGTGACGCAAGCTCATCCCGGAACTTTCCATCCCGGTAGAAACCCGTGGCCCGCTGGTAGCTGTGCCGATTTCTCGTAAGGGCGCTCTGCCAACTTAGTACATCCGTACTTCCGTTGTCAAGCACTCATCCCCAACCCTGCGCTCTTTTCTTTTTTACTTTCCTGCGTCGCTTCCGGAGCTTGTCGCTCGTTCGTGGCGCGGGTGAATGTTTACCGCAACCTGAATTCTTTGTCAATCACGCCAACAAAAAAAAGAAGGAAATCGCGTATTTTCATCGGGCATCCTGCCAGTAGTAGTCCCCATCGCCATAACGTCGATGCTGGACAGCTTCAAGAAGCGCTTCCTCAGGGATGGATTCCCTGCCGGCGAGATCGGCGATCGTGCGGGCGACCCGAAGCACGGAATGACAGGCCCGGGATGAAAGTGAGAGCTTCTCGACAGCCAGCTCATATGAGCGAAGGGCCTCATGTTCCAGGACGCAAAAGCGTTCGATGAGGCCAGCAGGTATCCTTGCGTTGCGGCCGAACCCCAGGCCTACGAAACGCCCTTCCTGGATTCCGATCGCGGCGGAGACGCGACGCCGTACAGATGCAGAGGTTTCGCCTGGCGGTCCCATGATCTCTCGGGGTTCCGCCGGCCGCAAGGGTACCCTTATATCAATCCTGTCGAGGAGTGCACCGCCCAGCTTTCGCCAATAGCGCTGGATATCCTGGATCGAGCAAGCGCAGACCTTGTGGTCGCGGCCCAGGTTCCCGCAGGGACAGGGATTGGCCGCGAGGACGAGCTGGAAATCGGCTGGATAACGGAGGATGCGCCCTGCCCTCGCGATTGCAAGACGACCTTCCTCGAGAGGCTCTCGCAGGGCCTGGAGGGCGTCGCGCCTGAATTCGGGAGCTTCATCGATGAAGAGGACGCCTTTGTGCGCCAGACTGGCCTCGCCGGGAAGAAGGCTTCGGCCACCTCCGACAAGGCCTTCCCGGGAAGCCGAATGGTGGGGAGCGCGGAAAGGAGGCCTGGCGAGGAGGCCGGAATCCTCGGGGAGGAGGCCTGCGAGGGATTGCAGCTTGGTCACCGCCAGGGCGTCGTCTTCGCGAAGATCGGGCAGGAGACCGGCGAACCTTCTTGCGAGCATGGTCTTTCCCGAACCCGGCGGTCCGAAGAGAAGGACGTTATGCCCTCCCGCAGCGGCAACTTCGACGGCCCGTCGGGCCCTCGCCAGCCCTCGGACCTCTGCCAGGTCGCCCTCCTCCCGCAAGGCGGGCCGTCCCGCAAGCATGGGCGTGGGGGCTGGAGGAAGCCCCAGACGGATCCGGGAGAGGATGTCAGTCGCCTCCGCCAGGGTGCCGATGCCGTGGACCTGTCCCCGGCCCAGGGCCCTCGCTTCGGGAAGATTGGCTTCGGGTACGATGAACCGGTCTATTCCGGCGGCCAGTCCTGAAGCTACGGCCGCGAGAATGCCAGGTACGGGTTTGACGGTGCCATCGAGCCTGAGTTCTCCTGCGGCGAGGATGGATCTTCCCGCATCCGGGAGGACGCCTGCGGCGGCAAGGATCGCGATGGCGATAGGGAGATCATATCCCGGTCCCTCCTTGGGATAGGAAGCAGGCGCAAGATTGACGAGAACCCTGTCCAGGGGAAACTCGAAGCCCGAATTGCGCGACGCGGCCCTGACCCTCTCCCTTGCCTCGCGGATGGAGGAGTCGGCGAGGCCGACGAGATCCATCGAGGGGATTCCCCGGCGGATGTCCGTTTCCACGTAGACAAGGATACCTTCATAGCCAGCCGGCTCGTGAGCGGTGACAACCATGGCGCCTCCCGCAAGGGGAAACGCCAATATGGAATCTTGCCGATTGAGGGCTGGAGTCGGGGACGCGTCAGCGGACGCGCTTGCGAAGGATCATGACTATGAAGGCGGCGGCAAAGAAGAGGTAGGGCAGGTTGGAGAAGAGGATCTGGCCAAGGGGGATTCCAAAGGGCGAGAAACCGGCCTCGTCCAGGAGGCCGAACTTGACGAGGAGGTCGAAAAGGATATCGGCGTAGCTTGCCACGGTGCCTATGACCATGAGCATCCAGGCGAGATCCCTCGTGCGCGACCAGAGGATGATCGCCAGGAAAGCCGCTACCGCGACGACGAGGAGTCGGGATACAAGGTACACGATCGATCCGGTGTCCATGGCCATTACCCGATTATCGGCATGACAAGGTCGTTCTTGACAGAAGGCCGCGACGGCCCTACCCTAGCCACATACCAGGGGCGATGATACCAATTCGGCATGCATCGCATGTCGCGCCGTCCCGTGGGGCCGGCGCGAAGGCCCCGGATCCCGCAGGAGGCCGTCCATGGAGCTGTGGTTCAGCAGGTCGGAAAGCCCGGGCGCGGATTTCCGCATCAAGATACGGCGGCCGCTCTTTTCGGCGGAAAGCCAGGAAAAGCGCATCGACGTCCTCGAGACGGCGGATTTCGGCCGCATCCTCGTGCTTGATGGACGGGTGGCCCTTTCCGAAGTGGGAGGAGAAGCCTACCGCGAGATGGCCGTCCATGTGCCGCTCAACGTTCACCGCAGGGCTGTGTCCGCCCTCGTCATAGGCGGAGGCGACGGCGCCGTTGTCTCGGAACTGGTGCGGTACGGAGGCCTCGAGCGGATACGGGTGGTCGAACCCGACGAAGGCGTGATCGAGGCCACGAGGCGCTGGTTCCCGGCCCTTGCGCAGGCTTTCGCGGATCAGCGGGTCAAGATAGAGGCCCAGGATGCGGCCGCATTCGTGCGCGACACCAAGGAGCTCTTCGACATCCTCATCATCGACGACGCGACGGGCGACGCCGCAGGGGAAGGCCCCCTCTCGCAGTCCTTCTTCTGCGATTGCTTCAGGATACTTTCGGGAGACGGCATCCTCGTGAACCGGGCGGGCTCGGCCCTGTATCCGCAGGAGCGCCGGGAGCTCACGACGAGGGCAGGCAAACTGAAGCGCCTCTTCCCGGTCTACCGGCTCTATCGCAGCCCTGAGCCGGCCGGCTGCAACAACGAGCTCTACCTCGGCTTCGCGTCCAAGCGCTACGATCCCCTGCGGGACTTCGATGGAGACACCTGGCAGGAAAGGGGAATAGACACGCGTTACTATTCCGCGGCCATGCACAGGGCGGCCTTCGCCCTGCCCCGCGCCGTCGAAGAGCTGCTGACCGGCATCTAGCAAGGCCGGACAAGGGCGGCTTGGACGGCCGCGGGGCTGAGCCGCGCTGTCAGGCCTTGCTGGATGCGGCGGCCTTGCGGTTGCGGAAGGGAATCCATGAAAGGATCTTCCAGCCCACGCCCGTCTTCTGGGTCTCGATCTCCGGCGCGTCGGCGCTGTAGAGGAAGCGGCGGATCTTGCCTGAACTCGTCTTCTCGAACTCTTCCTTGCGCACAAGGAAGCCCACTATCTTCATATAGGGCGGGAGGATCTTGTTGATCCTCGAGATCTCGCTCCTGACGAGGTCGTGGACATAGGCTTCGGGCGGGCGGTCGCCTGTCCAGCCTTCCTGTGCGCCGAAGGCCGCCATTACGGCGTCATAATTCGGCACGACAATCGCGACGACGTCCTCGCCCTTGACGCCTGGCCTCGCGGGCCTGCCCACGACGAGGGATTCCTTGAGCCAGGGAGACTCGTCGAGATGGCCCTCGATCTCCTCGGGATAGACGTTCTTGCCGCCCTCCGTGATGATGAGGTTCTTGCGGCGGCCGGTGATGAAGAGGAAGCCCCTGCGGTCGATGCGGCCGAGATCTCCGGTCCTGAGCCAGCCGTCGGCAGTGAAGGCCTCGGCGGTGGCTTCGGGAGCGGCGAGATAGCCCTTCATGAGCGAGGGGCTCCTGGCCTCGATTTCGCCGACGCCGTCCGGCCCGGGTTCGCGGATGCGTACCTCGGTGTTCTTGACGGGGAAGCCGACGGAGCGGTTGTCCTTCCATTCGGGCAGGTTGACCGAAATGAGGGGGCCGTTCTCGCTCATGCCGTAGCCCTGGACAAGGTTGATGCCGATGGCGTCGAAGAAGTCCGCGGTCGCCGACGAGAGGGGGCCGCCGCCCGAAACGGCGAGGCGGACGGTCTGGAGCCCGGCCTTTCGCCTGAGGGCGCCGAAGAGGCCGCGGCCTACCCTGATGCCGAGCTTCACCGTGAGGAAGCGCGATACGGCAAGGAGGACCCTGAGGTAGACGACGACGAGGGGCGGAGAGGTGGCTATGCCGGCCTCGATGCCCGAACGGAGCTTGTCGAAGAGGAGGGGTACGCCGATGACGAAGGTCACCCCGCATTCCCTGATCGCCCTGAGGACGGCAGTCGGCGCGATACGGTCGACGACGGCTATCGTGCAGGCGGCCTCGACGCCGGAGAGGAAGGAGCAGGTGGCCGCATAGGTGTGGTGGAGCGGCAGGAGGGCCACGAAGACATCGGTCTCGTCCACGATGAGCGACATCCTTGCCGCGTTGACGTTCTCGAGGACGGCCCGGTGCGAGAGGACTATGCCCTTGGCGAGGCCCGTCGTGCCCGAGGTGAAGAAAACCACCGCGTCGGCATAGGCGCCGATCTCGCCAGGCAGCGGGAGGCGGGGATCGGCGGCGCTCGATGCGGCGAGGGCCCAGCTCTCGAGGCCCGGACCGGCTGAGGCGTGGTGGACCGCGGCGCCCGCAGGCGAGGCCTCGGCAGGGAGGTCGAAATCGAGGACCAGGACAAGGCCTGCTTCCCTGCGCTTCGCAGGATCGGAGAGGATGGGGCGGCGGCCTATCTGCTTGGATGAGGAGCAGACGGCCTTGCAGCCTGAAGCCTTGAGGTTGCGCTCGAGGCCGGCTTCGTCGAGGGAGGTGTCGAGGGGAACGACCACGAAGCCGTTCGCGACGATGCCGAGGTAGCTCACGCACCACTCGGGCCGGTTCTCGGAGAGGACAGCGATACGGTCGCCCCGGACGAGGCCGGCCGAGAGGAAGCGCGAGGCGAGGCCGGCTGCGCGGTCGCCGAGTTCCGCGAAGGAAAGCCTGACTTCCTCCTCGTCGTTGCCTGGCCTCCACCTGAAGGCCAGGCGTGCCCCGCCCCTCGCGGCCGCGGAAACGAGGAAATCCTTGAAGTCCGCGTAGCGCCTGTCGGGGATGCGCGAGTAGAAAGTCCGGTAATCCACGATGCCTCCGGATCAGCCTAAGAGCGCGTCGAGGTCGAGCTCGCCCGCGGCGCAGGGCGTCGTGATGCCCCAGGCCTCGAGAACGCGCGGATGGACCTCGCCGTAGATGCCGATGCACTTGCCCTTGTAGAGGACGAGGGCCTGGCGGCCGGGGATGAAGCGGGGGTCGTCGCCACGGGCGTTGCCGGTGGCGACGCTTGCGGCGGCCCCGGCCGAGGGATCGGCCACCGTGAAGTCCCTGCCAAGGTAGTAGAGCAGGGTCGCTACGTGGGCGGCAGCCTCGTTGAAGTCCGCCGCGGAATGGGCCGAGAGGAGGGAGAGATACTGCCTCGTGGCGACGCCATAGTTCTCCTCTGGCCGCTTGAGTGCGACCTTGCCGACCTCGAAGAGGCGGTGGGGATAGGCGGCCTTGCTCGAGACCGACTCGGAATAAAGCAGGGAAGGCAGGGCCGAGGCGCGCACGTACTCGTAGTTCTCCGACATGGGGTTGGAGATGCGCACGAGGGTCTCTGGATCGATGCCCATGCGCTCGGCATAGTCCTTGCCGCTTCCGAGGTAGTTGTAGATCATCTCCTGGTAACCTAAGCCCACGAGGACACCCTTGGCCTTGCGCGAGAAGAGCTCGATGGGAGAGAGGCGGCCGATGGTGAAGTCGCGCGGCCTCTCGGGCTTGAAGGAGTCCATGCCGCAGCCGATCATCACGTCCTCGACGATGTCGACGGGGTGGAGGAAGTCGTTGCGGTACTCGGGCGGGAGGGCGGTCACGTACTGGCCATGGGTCTGGACGGTGGAGCCCATGCGCGACACGGCCTCGGCCACGTCCTCGACCGAGAAGGGCCTGCCGAGGAGCCTCGTCACGCGGCCCGCCTCGATGCTGACGGGCTTCTGGAAGTAGTAGGGGCAGACGATGCGCTTGCCGAAGGGAGTCTCGTAGCCGTACTCGACGGCGACGGGCTCCACGGTGTGTCCCATGTCCGTGAGGTCGCAGGCCACGATGGAAGCGGAGAGGAGGACGGAGACGAGGTCTGTCCCCGTGATCTCGACGAAGAGCTCGGAGTCCCCGACCTGGACGGCACCGAGGTCGGCCGAGTTGATGATGGGCGGATAGGAGAGGATGGCGTTTTTCGAGTCGACGAGGAGGGGATGGATGGCTTCCTTCTCGTTGATGAAGGCGTATTCCTTGCCCTTGGGATGCTCCTTGAGGATCTCCGTGAGGGTCATGGGACGCTCGCCCTGGAGGGGGACGAAGCGGACCGAGTCGGGCGCGACGCCCTTGTAGGTGACGGGCCAGGAGATCGAGGCGCTGCGGTAGATGCCCATGGAGACCGTACGGCGCTTGCGGCCGAAATTCCAGGCAAGCTTCTCCTGGGTCTGGATGAGGTCGCGGAGGACGGGATCGGTCACGGCCTTGCCCTTGACGGTGAAGCCCGCGAGCCAGGGGCGCACGCCCTTGACGCTCTCGTCGACGATGACCTTACGTGCGGCCGCCTTCTCGTCACCCGGGCGGGAGAAGAAGGGATAGCTCGGGCGCGAAGCGCCTGCATGGAGGCGGAGCTGGCGCGCAAGACCGGCGGTAGACCAGAGGTCGGGACGGTTCGTATCGTTGAGCTCGACCTTGATGGTCCGCGTCTCGGCATCGCCCTCGCCGGGCTTCCACTCGTCGAGCTCGGCCTTGGCCGCAGGGAAGATGGCCTCGAGGCCGTCGGCGTCCATGCGCTTGCCAAGGAGGGAGAAGAAGAGGTTCTCGTTCACTTCTATCTTGGGCATGATGTGCTTCCTTTAGTTGAGCTTGGCCCTGCGCAGGCGGACGTTCTCGATGTCGGGGCTGAAGAGCTCCCGGAGATCGTTGAGGCCGAGGGCCATGAGGGCCATACGGTCGATGCCGATGCCCCAGGCGAGGACGGGTACGTGGACGCCGAGGGGCTCGGTGACCTCTGGCCTGAAGATGCCCGAGCCGCCAAGCTCGAACCAGCCGAGGACGGGGTGCTTGATATGGACCTCGACGGAGGGCTCGGTGAAGGGGAAGTAGCCGGGCACATATTTTACCTCGGTAGCGCCGGCGACCTCGACCGCGAACATCTCGAGGAAGCCAAGGAGGGTGCGCAGATTGACGTCCTCGCCGAGGACGATGCCCTCGGTCTGGTAGAAGTCCGAGAGGTGGGTCGCATCGACCTTGTCGTAGCGGAAGCAGCGGGCTATGCCGAAGTACTTGCCCGGGACCTTGGCTTTGGGCATCTGTCGGGCCGAGAGGACGGTGCCCTGGCTGCGGAGGAGGAGGCGCTTCGTGAACTCGCGATCGAAGCCGTAGTTCCAGCCGCGGCTCTCGGTCTCGCCGCCGTTCTCATGGGTCGCCGCGACAGCGGAGAGGTAGGGCTCCTCGATGAACTTGGCCTTGGTGGGCTCCGCCAGGTAGTAGACGTCGTGGATGTCGCGGGCCGAGTGGAACTGGGGCATGAAGAGGGCGTCGCCGTTCCAGAACTCGGTCTCGACGAGGCTGCCGTCGAACTCCTCGAAACCGAGGGACGCGAGCTTGTCCTTGACCGAGTCGAGGAACTCGACGTAGGGGTTGCGCCTTCCGGGGATGAGGCGCGAGGTGGGCGAGTTGATGTTGTAGGGCCTGAAGGTGGCCGTCTTCCAGGCGCCCTTCTCGAGGAGGTCGGAGGTCACCGCGCCGATCTCGTCGCCGGTCACGCCTTCGGCGCGGAGCTCGGCGGCGACCGCGGGGGCATCGGCGGAGAGACGGTAGCGCACGACCTCGCGCTCGGCGGCGCGGAAGGCCGCGTCGCCCGCGCCGCGCTTGCGGGCTATGCCGGACATGGCGGAGGCTTCAGCGGGCGAAAGGTCGGGCTCGGAAAGGAGGCCGCCCGAAGCCACCGCCTTCTCGAGGAGGCCACGGATCGCCTTCATGCGGGGCGAGGCCTCGGCGGCAGCGCCGCCAGCCAGAGAGGCGCGTTTTTCCGCATCCATGGCCATGAGGCCTTCCTTCGAGAGGAGGCCGAAGGCTGAACCGACATCCTTCTGCTCGAGGCCGAGGGCGGCGCAGAGCTCGGGAAGGCGGGCAGATCCCTTTTCCTTCACCTGGCGGAGGATGCGCTCCTCGGCGGTTCCCTTCTCGGCCATTTCCTTGCCGAGGGGGGTGAGCTCGAAGACCGTGGTCGCGCTGCGGGAGGATTCGGCCGCAAGGCCCTTGGCCGCGAGCCAGGAAAAGGCCTGGTTGGCCTGGCCTTCCTTGTAGCCGAGCTCGGCCTGGAGGAGGGAGGCATCGAGCTCGGAATTCGAGCCTGAGTCTGCATAGCGGAGAAGCAGCTTCACTTCGAGGGGGTGAAGGCTCTTTACGAGGGATCTGGCGTCCATTCGGTGCTCCGAAGCTTCATTTCGCCGCTTCTTTGCGAAGCGGCGCAGGATGGAACATTGTGTCAAAAAGGAGGATGGGAGTCAATTCGGGCGGTTCGGTAACGGGATAGCGTATTTTTGTCGATCGATGCTGGCAAATCATTAGGGAATCGCTATACTTGGCAAAGGTAGCGCTCGCCGCTCCCGGAGCCCTTTTCAGGCCCGCATTTCCCTTTTGGAGGTACACCATGAAGCGCAAGATAGCCTTGCTCGTGGCCCTTTCCCTCTTCGTTTCCGCCTTTGGTCTTTTCGCCGCGGACCTCTCCATCGACATGCAGGTCAACGTGACCTCCAAGGATTACGCGAACAATTATCTGACCTTCAGCGGAGCGCCCGTGAAGGTGGCCAAGGACCAGTTCGTCCCGGGTCCGGACGCGGTCTCCGGAGCCTCGAAGCTCGAGTCCACGACCCTCTTCAACATCTACCGCTTCGACATTTTCGGCGGCAAGCTCCTCCCCGGCGGACTCCGCAGCTTCCTCCTCTATCCTATCGCCGATGACGGCACGAGGACGGGCGACAACCTCCAGGTGGCCAAAGATGCGAGCGGCGTCATCACGGTCCGTTATATCCACCGCGGCACGGCCTACGAGTTCTCGACCGATGCCAAGGGCCAGCTCTCCCTGCCCACGACGGCTGTGAAGACCCGCGTCATCGGCACGACCGACAACAAGACGATCTCGACCGATTTCTCGGCTGACGGCACCGTGGCCAAGGTCGACTGGAAGAAGGTCTGGGACGGCTCGATCGCCGACGGGAAGCAGGTCGGCACCTCGACGGTCAAGACCGGCAAGATCGTCCCTGATGTCGCCACCTCCAACGTCTATGTCTGGAACGGGATCCTCCAGTTCACCTTCGACGGCAAGATCCTCAAGGTGACCGGCGACCTCAGCGCCAAGGCCCCGGCCAAGTAAGCCGAGCAAGCTTCCTGAAAGCGAAGGCCGTCCCTGATGGGGCGGCCTTTTTCATGGCCTTCAAAGGCGCAGGCCCAAGGCCCACGCAAGGCTTTGCAGGAAAGGCCGCCCGCAGTGAAGCTTCACTCGCCCATCATCTCCGATGGGTCCCTCGGATCGAAGGGTCCCTCCCCGAAAGGCCGGTCCACGACCTTCCTGACTATGGCGCGGCTCTTGCGGCCGTCCATGAGGATCTCGAGGGGAGCCGGAAGGCTTGTCCAGACACAGTGGGTGGTCCGCCGCCTCGGTTCGAAGGAGGCAAGCCAGTCCCAGTCCACGCGCGACGGGCCTCCCCTTGCTGGAACCGTGAGGTAACCGATGTTCATGCTCGTCACGTTGTGGAAGAAGTGCGAACCGAGGGAAGACTCGACCCGGAAGCCCGCGAGGTCGGCCTCGACGATGATGCGCGCGTGGGCAATCTGCGAAAAAACCACGGGCACGCCGAGCCAGGGATCGCGGGTTCCCCAGCGCCCGGGCCCGATGAGGACGTAGCGCCTGCCCTCCTTCGCGAGCTCGCGGTCGAGGGACTCGACCTCCGCAGCCATGTCCCTCGTCTTCGACGCGTCGAAGCTGGCGGGATCTACCCAGACGACATCGCATATCGTGTCGTCCCTTCCGTTGCCCATGCTCCTCTCGGAGACGATGAGGCATTCCTCGGCCCGGGTTCCTTCGAGGTCGACCTCGACGCGGCTTTCCCGCCTGATGAGGGGCTTGAGCTGGAGGAGATAGAGGGCGGCCTGTCCGGAGGGCTCGTCGAGATTGAGGGCGTACTCGATCTCGACCGGCGTGCCCATGGAGCGGGCCCCGAGGTCCAGCACCATGTCGATCGCCTTGGCGAAGGGGATGGCATCGTTCTTGAGGATGTTGGCGAGGTCGATGAAGCGCGGCCCCCTCGCGCCAAGGCCCGGCACCATCCGGTCGTTCTCCACGTCGAAGGTGGAGGCGAGGAAACGGAAGGCCGGGTCGGATTCAGCCTCGGAGAGGTCAAGCGATGCGAGGCTGGCATTCTCGCCCTGGCGCAGGTCGGGCTCGAGTTCAGCCATGTCGACGGCGCGGAAGACGCGCTGGGAAGCCTCCCGGGCGCGCTCCGGGGCCACGACATCGAGCTTGGGCCACTTGGGGCAGAACTGGTGGGCTGCCCCGCCCTCGACGACGTAGGAGCCGAGGCCCAGTGCCGCGACGCAAAGGCCGTCCTCGGGCTTCACGTAGGATACGGGGTAGTAGTTGAAAGACTGGGCCGTTCCCGAGATATGGGGATAAAACCAGCGGCCGCGGCGGGTGCCCACGATCTCCTGGATGACGACGGCCATCCGCTCTTCCTCGATCTTGTAGTTGGCCGCGTCGAAATAGGCCCTCGCCTTGTCCGAGAAGAGGCTGGCATAGATGAGCCTGATGGCGTCGCAAAGCTGCGCGAGACGCAGTTCGAGGTCGGGGTGGGCGTTGGGAATGAGATAGGTATCGTAGATGCCGGAGAAGGGCACCATGAGCATGTCCTCGAAGAGGCCCGAGGAACGCACGGCGAGGGGTCGATCCGAGACGAGGAGGAAACGCCGGAGCCGATCCATGAGGGCCGGGGGAAGGGGCGCCTCGAGGAAGCGGGCACGCACGGACTCGGGTGGAGCCTGGTAGTAGGCGAAGGACCAGAGGTTGTTCTGTTCGAGGAAGCGCTCGAACTCATCGATGCCGATGAAGGCCGTGAGGGGGATCTTCACCGTGATGCCGGAGAGGTACTGGTTGAAGTCGAGGTTCTCGAGGAGGCTGCGGATGAAGACGAGGCCCCTCCCCTTCCCTCCCACCGAGCCGTCGCCAAGCCGCATCATGCAGTTCTCGTCCTGGCAGAGCGATTCGTCGAAGCCGGGCAGCATGCCGCGCGACTTGTCCCGGCGCGCCACGAGGAGGACGCGTTCGAGGAAGTCCCTTAGTTCCTGCACCGAGGCGAAGTCGTCCACACGGTAGCTCCTGAGGAGCTTGGCGAACTGGATCTCGCCGCGGGCGAGGAGCCAGGCCGAGAAGTGGTTGCGCCCCGCGTGCATGAGGAGGCTCTCGGGCGGTATGCGGTCGAGGCAGTCGAGGAATTCGCCCATGTTGCGCGCCTCGGCGATGACGTAGCCCTCGGCGTCGCGGAACTTGAAGGAGCCGAAGCCGAGATTCTCCTGGAGGAAGAGGGCGAGCTCGTGCTCGAGGGATTCGGACTCCTTGTCGGCGAAGGCCGCTCCGAAGGCGTAGGCCCTCGCCCTGACGCCCTCCTCGCTCGACTGGATCATCACCGGCAGGTCCGCGATGCGCGACTTTGCCATGCGGAGGAATTCGAAGCCGGCCTCGCTCTCGAGCTTGCCCCCCTTGGGGAAGCGCAGGTCGGCGATGACGGCGAGGATGTAGGGCTCGTAACGCTCGAAGAGCTCCGCGGCCTCCTCGTAGCTGGAGGCGAGGAGGACCTTGGGCCGCGCCGTGATGCGGAGGAGCTTGTAGGTCTCGACCGCGTCTTCCTCCTCGATGAGGCCCTGGGTCTGCTTGAGGACGACCTTGTAGAGGAGGGGGAGGTAGCGCGAGTAGTAGCGCACCGAGTCCTCGATGAGGAGGATGACGCGCACGAGGCCGGAGCGCGTGTCGGCGTCCACGTTGTGGAGGTCCTCCACGTACTTGATCATGCCCACGAAGAGCTTGGAGTAGCCGTTCCACACGAAGACGCGGTCGAAGACGGCGAGCTCGGGGCGCGAGGGCCCGAGGGCCTGGAGGCCCGAGTTGTTGGTGACGAGGAGGAGGACGGGCGTGGCGGGCCAGATGCCCTTCATCGAGCGCGCGAGCTTGATGGGCGCGTCGAAGTCGAGGCCGGCCATGAGGATGACGAGGTCGAAGGTGCCGCCGTAGAAGAGGTCGAGGGCCGACTCCGCGTCGTAGGCGCAGGTGACTCGCGGCACCGTGTTGAGGTTGAGCTTGAAATACTCGCCGTAGATCTGCTCGGTGAGGACGCCGTCCGACTCCACGACGAAGGAGTCGTAGAGGCTGCCCACGAGGAGGACCTCGTGGACCCGGTAGCGCATGAGGTCGTGGAAGATGTTCCTCTCGCGCCGCGCCTGGTCGTAGGCGGCCACGAGCTCGGTATAGTACATACCGCGATTCTATCCGGGGGGACGCGGGACCGGCAATAACAATCCGCATCCGGGCCCGGGTCGCGGCCGGCTGCGGACCGCGACGCGATGGGGTATCA
>Ga0209099_1003402_pt1 | contig 12911 bp, 7 predicted proteins | sample AD_JPNHW2_MetaG_FD_184430 | JGI IMG/M metagenome (GOLD analysis project Ga0209099, IMG submission 184430) | Active sludge microbial communities of municipal wastewater-treating anaerobic digesters from Japan - AD_JPNHW2_MetaG (SPAdes) (version 2) | ecosystem: Engineered > Bioreactor > Anaerobic >...
AATAAACTCGTCTTTTACAACCGGACTTTTATGTCTCTTAACCAGTTTATCTAAAAGAACATATAGTACCGGCACAATAATATACGAAAGGATCATAGAGCTTGCAAGACCACCAATAAGCACCCAGCCAAGACCATTCTTCCATTCGGCGCCGGCACCTGTACCTAATGCAATCGGTAACATACCCACAATAAGTGCGAGGTTAGTCATAAGGATTGGCCTGAAGCGCACTGCAGTAGCTTCAATGATGGCATCAATGGCTTTCTTCCCTTTTTCCTGGGCATTGTTGGCAAAGTCGACAACAAGTATGGCATTCTTTGCTACAAGTCCCATAAGCATTATAATGCCCATGATAGCGAATATACTTAATGATTTTCCTGATAATGCCAGTGCCAGTAATGCTCCTATTATGGAAAGCGGCAGGGATAACATAACTACCATCGGGTATATATAACTGTCGTACAATGCAACCATAGTAAGGTACATGAGAATAATAGATGCCAGAAAAGCTATCCCCAGACTTGAGAATGAATCGCTTTGACTCTCCATTGTTCCACCATAGACAACATCAACATCAGCAGGTTTATCGCTTTTTGCAACCCTGGCTTTAATCTCCTCTCCTACGGTACCAATCGTTTTACCAACCATATTACCTGTAATCATAACCGAAGGCATCTTATTATAACGTATGAGTGTTGAAGGACTTTCACCCTCGGAGATATCAGCCACCTGTGAAAGTTTTACGAGCTGTCCTGAATGATTCATAAACGATATGTTTTCAACATCTGACTTACTTTTCCTGTCAAATTCGTCCAAAGAGATATACATATCATACTCATTGCTGCCATCGCGGTATTTGAGATCGCGGTTCCCCTCATACAGAATGTACATCTGAGAGCCTATCTCCCCAATTGTAAGCCCCATTTTTGCGAGTTTTTCACGGTCAAACTTTACAACTATCTCTTTATTACCGGCTTCAATCGACGATGTTATATCAACGGTACCTTCAATATCGCGTAATTCATCGACGACAAACTGACTGTATTTTTTAGCCTTTTCAAAATCATTGCTCTGCACATAAATCATCAGAGGTGTGGATGTAGTACCCATCATGCTGACTTCCACCACTTTAAATTTAGGCCCTGCAAAAGCGGTCCCAAGTTCATTCTGAAGTTGTTTTGAAAACAATTTGGAACTGAGTTTTCTCTGATCTTTAGGAACAAGTTTTATATTAAACTCTGCAGCATAAGGAGTTTCCATAAACGACAGAGTACCACCTTTTGTACCAACCTTGGTATACACAGTGGTAATCTCCGGATACTTAAGCATCATCTTTTCAACAGCAAGGCACATACCGCTGGTCTGCTCCAGTGTGGAAGTTCTGTCCAGTTCCATCGACATAATAAATTCTCCACGGTCACCTGTATCCATAAAATCAGTCTGGATAAAGCCTTTTCCTACCAGTAAAAATGAACTGAATAATAACACGGTAGCTATTGCAATTGTAGCAAATTTATGCTTCAGCGCCCATTTAGTTAAATAGAGTACAGCAGATTTTAACCATGTAATAATACTTTCGAAAGCAAGGAGAAAACGGTCAAATGGTTTTTCCCTGTCAATTTTTTTCAGCTTATCGAAACGTGATGTAAGAAGCGGAACCAGGGTAAACGATACCAAAAGACTTAACAAAATTGACATTACAATGACCAATGAAAAAGAACGCAGTACCTGTCCTGTCATACCAGGTATAAGACCAATAGGAAGAAATACAGCCACCAGCACTATAGTAATAGAGGCAACTGTAATTCCAATTTCGTTAGTCGCATCAAGTGTGGCCTGCCATCTGGTTTTACCCATTTCAAGGTGACGATGAATATTTTCAAGTACAACAATGGCATCATCCACAATAACCCCAACCACAATTGACATAGCAAGTAGTGTAAGCAGATTAAGGGAAAAACCAAACAACCAGAAAAATGTAAATGTCGAAATAATTGACGTAGGTATTGATACGAAGACAAATATCAGGTTCCTGAATGTGTGCAGGAACAGCAACATGGTTATAGATACAAGTATAATTGCAAAAACCAGGTCGAGCATAACTCCATTTATTGCATCTTCAGTGAACTCAGAAACATCACTGGAAATTGTGAATTTAAGACCCTGCTGTGAATACTCTTTTTCAAAATCAGCGAGTTCGGCTCTGACTGCTTTGCTTATTTCCACAGCATTACCATCAGTTTGTTTCTGAATAGTAATACCGATAGCGGGTTGGCCATTAATACGGGCCAGTTTCGATGATTCCCTGGTACCATCAACAACTGTAGCCACATCACTTATTTTTATATTGGATCCATCGCGTGTTGTACCGATTATCAAATTCCTTATCTGGTCAAGGTTTTCAAACTTACCTGCCAGTCTGACAATGTATTTTGTATCATCATCTTTTACTTTGCCTGTAGGGAAATCGACATTGGCAGCCTGTATGATCTGCTTCACCTGAAGCAGTGAGAGGCCATACTGCTCAAGTTTCTGGGCATTAGCCTTAATCTCGATTTCACGTTCATTACCTCCAAGAATTTCAACCTGGGCAGCACCCTTTATCTGGGAAAGTCTTGTCTTGATTTCCTTATCAACAATGTCGTAAAACTCCGTTTCCGGTATATTTGCGTTTACAGCGATACTCATCACAGGAAACATGTTCATATCGAACTTTATAAACTGTGGATCTTTGCAGTTTTCAGGAAGTTTACTGTCTTTTATCATGTTCACCTTCCGTTCTGCTTCCTGAAGCGCTACATCAGCATCAATACCATCTTTGTATTGAATCATTACTGCCGACATGCCTTCTGCGGAATATGCGGTAATCTTATCTATTCCCTCAAGAGAAGATATTGCTTCTTCAATATGCTTTGTTACAGAACTTTCCACTTCCGAAGGTGCAGCTCCCGGATAAATAGTCATTACTACGTTTATCGGAGGATCCTTACTTGGCGATAGTTCTTTATTGAGAAGAGTGTAGCTGAATATACCACCCAGCGCAAGCAGGGCAAATATTACAACTGGTATGGTTGTCCGTTTTAGAGATATTTCTGTTATTTTCATTTTTTCCAACTTCTTATTTTTCTGGTTAAAAACCTTGCTCAATCGTGCCACTTACTGACAGACACAACTACTAATTTTATAATTCTTCAGTACTTGTGTTCTTTCTTATTGTTATTGAATGATTTTAATATCATCACCATCTTTCAGATTAAGCTGACCACTTACAATAACCTGATCTCCATCTGATAAGCCGCTCAATACTTCCACCTGTTCATTGTTACTCTGACCGATAATAAGTGTACGTCTCACTGCTTTACCGTTACTGGCCACATATACAACAGGTCTTTCCATACTTTCAACAATGGCTATCTTGCTTATAAGAAGTTTTTCCTCATTCGTTACCGGGAGTTCAACTTCAGCATATAAACCACTCTTCAGATGCGCATTAACATCGTTATCGAGTGTGATTTCAACATTGAACTTCAAAACAGCATCAGCTTTTTCAGCAATTGCAGAGATTTTCCCTGTAAACTTTTTATCGGGGAAAACTGATAAATTCACAACAACAGCTTGTCCAACCTTGATTTTATACACTTCATTTTCAGATACTTTTATATTAAGTTTTAACCTGTTATTGTTTACAATTTCGCAAACAGGTGATCCTCCACCAAGTAACTGGCCTTCAGTAATAAAATCATTATTGATATAACCTGAAATCGGAGCTTTGATGCTTGTGTTATTCAACGCTTTTTTGGCAGTAATAAGGTCTGCTTTTGCTTTTTTCAATCCTATATTTGCCTGCTCCAGATCGCGTTTGGTGACAGCATTTTCTTCTGACAGACGGGTCAGACGTTCAACATCCTTCTCAAACTGGGAATAATTAGCTTCTGCAGTAAGTACATTAGCCGCAATTACTTCATCGTCGACTTTTGCAATCACATCACCGGCTGCAACCCTGTCGCCTTTTTCTTTATATATCTTAATTATCTTTCCCTGTGTTTCCGAAACAAGGTTTAAAAACTCTGATGCTTCCAATGTTCCTGATGCCACGACATTTTCTGATAAAGTACCCTTTTTCACTGTCTCAATCGATACGGGGATATTTTCCACTTTACGTTGCGAAAAAGCCACTTCGTCATGAACTCTTTGTTTATTGCCTTTTAGTTTGAAAGCAACCAACAAAACAACTGCAACTAAAACTGCCAATGCAATGATACGTGATCCTTTGATTTTCATATAAATGGTATTAATGTTTTTATTTTCAGATTATTTAATTAATGATTTCAGAGTGCCTGATGATTTCAGCATTTTTATTTCAGCCGTCTTGCATTTAAGTATCTGTTGATTAAGTGAATTATCGGCTTGTAAAAAATCGGAATTAACATTGAGCAGGTCTGCCATTGAGGCCATACCTTCCTGGTACAGCAAAGAGGTCTGGTCGTATACTTTCTGAGCCAGTGCAAGGTTTTCTTTTTGAGCTGACAGCATGTTGAATGCTGTCTGGTATTCGAGAAGAGCACTATTGTAACTTACTGTCAGCAGGTCCTTAGTCTTTAGGATATCCTGTTTAACCTGTGCCTGTTTCAGCTGAGCCTGCTTGACTTTTGAATAGTTTGATCCTGAAGTAAAAATTGGCATTGACAAGCTAAGTCCGATGGTGTTCATATTGTTATGTTCTTCCATTACAGGAGCTACATTGTAATATGAATAATTAAACTGACCGAAAGCTGCAAGGGTAGGAAGGAACGTGGCTTTCGAAAGTTTTATCTGCTGACCGTAAAGCTCATCCTGCTTCATCAGTGCCTTATATGCCGGAACATTTTCAACTGCAAAAGCTGTTGCTGCACTGTTGTTTACAAAATCATCAAGCAACATAGTGGCATCAATAGCCAGGGTGCTGTCAGCCGGCATTCCTGCCAGGGCCTTCAGATAATTAACCTGTATGGTGATCCCGTTTTGAATAGTCTGGCGTGTTACTTCGAGATTCGATATCGTTACTTTTAAACGGTTTACCTGACTCTCCTTGATAAAATCGTTTTTATAACTTGCTTCCGATATCCTGTAAATCTCTTTCAGGTTATTGATAGACTTATCAATAGTTTGCAATTGAAGCATCAAAGAGCCAGCCTGATAATAACCTGAAGCCACTTCTGCAATTACGTCTTCTTCACTTTTTTCTTTTAAGACTGAATATAGCTCCTCAGCTTTTTTTGCTGTTTTCAATCCCGTCCAATATGACTGGCTGTATATAAGCTGGGTTACCTGAATACCAGCCGATGCCATATCTATGCCATCAATCTGATCCATCTGCGTAAGTATTCCTGTAACCATCTGCTGATAATTTGCCGGCACCGCCGAGTTCACCATATCAAAAGCAGATTGAGGGACTTCAACATCGTACAATATTCTGCTGTAACTACCTGTGGCTGATACCTGTGGCAGTCCTTTTCCCAATACTTCTTTGCGTGAATAGCCCGATTCCTGATACTGGAGATCCGACTTCTTAATATCACGGCTATGCTCCAAAGCATAATTTATCAAGTCGTTTATCTTTGTCTGCCCGCTCGCATCCAGACACAGCAGACCAATGCTGAGTGCAAATAAAACTGTTAACGTTCTTATTCTCATAAATTTAAATTAAATATTCAATCAAATTTTTCAATAACATACCGTCCGTGGGGTTTGTTGTTTTGCAAAAAAAAATATAATCTTCTTATCTTCTAATACGGTTGTATAATTCCCAGTATTGCCGTTCCATCATGTCGAGAGCATAGATCATCGATCCCCCCATAATCATATTTCCAACAATTCCGGAACTTACCTGTAAAAAATTTGCAACTGTAGCTTCTATATCAATATCGCCATTCACTTCACCATCTTCGATTGCTTTCTTTATAGTTTGTGTCCAGACCTCTGTCATACCATTAATAAAATCCCTTCCGATCTTTCCAAATCCCGGATAATACCGGCAGGCAGTAAGCATCAGAGATAAATAATTTATCGGTACTTCGTCTTTATAATCCTTGTTTTCGATAACCATTTTTGTAATCTTCCGTCTTACAGAAGCGATAGAGTTTTGAATCAACGCTTTCAGATTACAGAAATCTTTCGATATATCTTCCCTGTGATCAATCATAAATATATTGACGACAGCCTTAAATATCTCTTCTTTGCTGTTGAAATAGTAGTAGATTCCCCCTTTGGTAAGACCTGTAGCTTTAATAATACTGTTGATCGTAACTGCTTCGTAATTATTATACAGAAACATGTTATATGCTGTCTTCAGTATTAAATCTTTTGTGTCTTTTGTATCTTTTGTATCTTTCATAATTCAAAATACCGACCAAGCGGTTTGCAAAAGTAGTAATATTTTATTAACCACAACACATTATGCGATAATTTTGTGATAATTATTTGTCAACAAACAACAAAATGTCCATACTACTCTCATATACATATCTTTACAAATAACATTGAGGAATGATGGAATGATGGAATGATGGAATGATGGAATGATGGAATGATGGAATGATGGAATGATGGAATGGTGGAATGATGGAATGATGGAATGATGGAATGGTGGAATGGTGGAATGATGGAATGGTGGAATGGTGGAATGGTGGAATGGTGAAATGATGAAATGATGGAATGATGGAATGATGGAATAATGGAATGATGGAATGGTGGAATGGTGGAATGGTGGAATGTAGTCTGTTGTTATTTTTGATTGCTAGAGTTTCCCTTTTCCTCACGTTCTTTTTTACTCTTTTCGATTTCCATTGACATAGCGGCAAGGCCGGTAATTCCTCCCAACTGCATTGTTTCAACAGCTGTGCTTGGAACAAGAATAATGGTTGAGTTGGTCTTAAGGCCTTCATAAAGCATGTTCATTGCGCGCAGATGCATTGCTGTAGGATCGTTGGCATAAGTTTTTGCAGCCTCACTGAATTTCTCTGCAATCTGTCGTTCAGAATCGCCCAGTATTACTCTTGCCTGACGTTCCCTTTCAGCCTGAGCCTGCATCGACATGGCATCCTGCAGGGTTGGAGGGATATTGACATTCTTTATTTCAACCGATATAACGGTTATTCCCCATGGTTCGGTGCGCTCATCAATTATCTTCTGAAGGATAGCACTCATCTTATCCCTGCCTTCGAGCATCTCAGACAACATTGTCTTGCCGATTACATCACGCAGTGCCGTCTGCGAGGCCCAGCTTATGGCTCCTTTATACTCAGCTATCTCAAGAGCTGATTTTTTTGCATCAACAACCTTCCAGAAAAGCACTGCATCAACATCCACAGGAACCGTGTCTTTTGTAAGTGTCTTTTCGGCTGTGAATGATGTAGTGATTACCCTTATGTCGATCCAATACGCAACTGAATCAATTATTGGGATGATAAAGAATAACCCTGGTCCCCTGAGAGAGTAGAAACGCCCAAGTCTTAATACCAATGCTTTTTCCCATTGATCAGCAATCTTTATTGATGAAGCAATAAAGATTGCCAGGATAAATGAGATTATTCCTGTCCATACTGCTCCGCCTTTATTGCCGTTGTTATAAATGGTCCATACCAGTATTGCGCCGATTATTATTACGATAAAAAAGATAAATGTTGCAAAGGCTCCTTTTGTTCTCATGACAATGTCCTCCATTTATTTTTTTGCAGGCTCGTTTTTTGAGGTGGCGACTAAGCCCGAAAATCAACATCAAAGTTACTTTAAAAACAGGTACAAAGCAACTATTTATCAGGGAGTTGAAAGTCAAAAATACAATTTGAAAGCAATTTACAACGAACACCCGCTTTCTTCGACAGGTTTTAATAGCCTTTCATTCAGAGCCTGGTTGCAGTATTCATTTCTATGATCTTTACAATTACTTCCACTGCTTTTTCCATCGACTTCACAGGGATAAATTCAAAACGGCTGTGGAAATTGTGACCTCCTGTAAATAGGTTTGGGCATGGCAATCCCATATAAGAAAGTCTTGAACCATCAGTTCCTCCGCGGACAGGTATTATTCTGGAGTCAATACCTGTTTCAGTAATTGCTTTTTTTGCCAGCTCAACAATATGAAAAACCGGTTCTATCTTTTCTTTCATATTATAATACTGATCGGACATATTAATTGACACCGTCTGCTGACCATATTTCATATTCATGAACTCCACGATACTGATCAGAAGCTCTTTTTTCTTATTGAAAAGCTGCAGGTTATGATCACGCAGAATATAGTCTAAGGTTGTACTTTCAACTGTCCCCGACATAGCCGTCAGATGAAAAAAACCTTCATAGCCATCAGTGTGTTCAGGAACTTCCCAGGCGGGAAGCATATTATTTATCTCCATAGCTATCAGCATGGAGTTCTTCATCTTATTTTTAGCTGTTCCCGGATGAACATTCAATCCTTTTATCGACAATCTGGCCCTTGCAGCATTAAAATTCTCATATTCGATTTCACCCAGTTCGCCACCATCAATTGTGTAAGCGAAATCGGCATTAAACTTTTTTACATCAAACTTATCGGCTCCGCGTCCTATCTCTTCATCGGGAGTGAATGCTATCCGAATGGTGCCATGTTTAATCTCAGGATGATTAACAATATAATCCATAGCTGCCATAATCTCGGCAATTCCTGCCTTATCATCAGCTCCAAGTAAAGTGGTCCCGTCAGTAGTAACCAGAGTCTGACCGATATAATTATTAAGAACCGGAAAATCTTTATGGGACAAAAAAATATTCTCTTCCTTATTTAATAAAATATTTTCCCCTAAGAATTCAACAAGTTGTGGTTTGATATTTTCCGATTTACAATCAGGTGAAGTATCAAGATGCGCTAAAAAACCGATAACAGGTAACTCCATTTCAACATTTGAAGGCAAGGTTGCCATAACATACCCGTTATCATCAACTGAGATATCCTGCAAACCTATTTCTTTCATCTCTTCTGCAAGCATCCCTGCAAGAACGGTCTGCCCTTGTGTTGAAGGAGATGTTTCCGACATCTCATCTGACCCGCTGTTGATAGTGACATAGCGCAAAAATCGGTTTACAAGCTTATCCATAAATATTGATTTAGTAAAAGTCTGAGACATTATCGTTTTCTGCTAAAGCTGCATCTCCGGCATAATGGTTCAACACGTTCCGCATTAATAAAACCATTGAAAATTTTTTGTGCCCTTTCTGACTCAAAAATAAGTTGAAGGTCGTTACTAAGGATGTCTCCAAGGTTTATGATTCCTTCAGCATCAAGACAGCATGGAACAATTGTTCCGTCGTACAATATTGCGACCTGATCGCGCAGCCCGCGACAGGAACCTTTTGCATTATAATGACTGCCGGAAAGGGTTGGCCACGAGAATTCGAAATCGGAATTAATAAACAGTCTCTCTTTCAGTCTCAACCCTTCCCCTGGTTTTAACATATTCATCAAATCTGAGCCAGGGGTAAATTCTTTTTCTATTTCTTTGAGAATCATTTGATTATCCGGATTATTGTTCCGGTCGCCTTTTTCAAAATTCCAGAACCGTAACGAAATCATTTTATCGGTTTGTTGCCTGGCTTGTTTCGTAAACTCAATAACTTCCTTAATGTAATCATTTCTATCTTTATTATGATGTAATTCAGAAAAGCAGTGTAACGATATATTTATTTGTCGCAGAGCCTGTTTTTTCAATAACATCTCACCCTTATCGGCTAACAGGGTTCCATTCGTAACCAGGACGACATTGAGTTTGTTTTCATGGCAGATGTCGAGTATCTCGTTTAATTGGGGATGAAGCAGAGGTTCTCCTTTTACATGAAGATAAACATATTTGGTATGTCCGTCGATTTTCTTTACAACTTCAGCAAATACACTCAAAGGCATAAATCCAAGGGGTCTGTTACCCGGAGAGCAGAAGCTGCAATGCAGGTTGCATGTATTGGTGATCTCAACGTAAATCTTTTTAAAATGCTTTATTTCCATTAACTGAATATTATTATTCACAAATCAGGCAACTTTAAATGGATCTGTTATTAAATCATCAAAACCAGAATCCGAGATTAGCAGACAGTGTTGGCTTCTTATATCTGTCAGAGTATCCTACTGTCAGTTCTACTGGACCCATAGCCGATTTATAGGCATAAGTCAGACCATAGCCCATTATTGCCTCATAGTCGTTAAAATGATTGAATTTATTGTTATGAACCAGATAATTTCCTAATAAAGTGATATAATTACGTTTGATATTTATCCGCACTCCTGCCAGTCCCACATATGAATATTTTCCAGTCGACCATATTGCCGGCAAACCATAAAATGGAAGATGAGGATCAAAAGCAATTTCATAATCATGTCCGGCTGTAAAGTTATTAAGGTATTCAGGTATGTTGTCTGATAAGACTGATCTTCCGTGAAGGTTTAATAATAAAGCTGAAGAACTGTTTAGTTTTATCACATTTCGCATTTTGAAAAACACAATAGGGTCAACATGGCTAAAACTTCCATGCTGTGATAATGATACTTCAGAGTATAATTCAGTTCCTTTCTTCGGAAAATAGTAATCATCGAGGTTATCGTATTTGTAAAAAACCATGAAGTCGGTAATGGATTTTTCTTTTGATGCATAAGAAAGGCTGCTGTCACTAATAGAGTTATATAATTTACCTCTGTAGAATTCCTGTTTTATCCCTCCTCCGATTATTGCATATTGAAATATTCTCTGATATGAATAAAGTTTTGCAGAACCCGCAAATATCTCAGCAGGATAAGAATAATCTCTGTTTAAATGTACAATAGGATTGGCGTACATACCATCAATCATAAGTGCAAGTTTCGGGAAGTTCTTTTTGTCAAGTTCAACCAGAAAATTTAATCTTGGATTAGAAGAGATATCTGCTGTAAGAGATAATAATCCAAAAGTCTTTGTATAGTCTTTCCTGGTTAAATTAAGTAAGATGGAAACTGCACTTCTCGTATTTAAACGCATACCTACATTGACATCCATCTTTTTTTTCTCATCAAGCATAATATTCAGCCGTTTGCCGGAGTAGTTATCCTCCAGGTTGAAATAAGCCCTTTTAAAACTCCCGGTTCCATAAAGGTTATTAATTGCTTTCTTTATTTCGTTGTACGAGTATTTCCCCGGAACATCCAGTTCAAGTCCTTCTCTTAAGAAATTTTCCGGCATAGAGTATTTTCCTGTAATTGAAATTTTGTTGATCTTCCAGTCATTTTGTGTTATTAAAGAGTCAGTTATTTGTTTTGGTTGCAGGTTATATTTTGCTTTAAGGCTCCTTATTTCCCCAACAGATTCCCGTGCTGCTTTCATTCCGCGATTTATCAGAGTATCAACTGCAGAGGTATAAAAGCTCGATGTCCCGTATCCTTCAATATCGGGCTTTATAATTATGTCGCATAGTTTCCTGTTCTCAAAATTCTTTCTGAGGGTGAAATAGTTAATCAGTTGATCCACAACTTCACTTATTGATTTAATCTCTTCAGCTTCATGCAATTTGGCACTGATGTCCACACCTATGATGATGTCGGCTCCCATTTTCCTGGCAACATCGGTTGGAAAGTTATTTACTATTCCTCCGTCAACAAGCAAACGACCTTTATATTCACTTGGTTCAAACACTCCGGGGATAGCCATGCTTGAAAATAAGGCAGTCGGTAAAAATCCGGAATTCAGTAAAACTTCTTCTCCAGTTTCCAGATCAGTACTTACGCAGGCGAATGAGACCGGAAAATCATTAAAATTTGCATTCGCTGGAACATTAGCTGTAAGTCCGCAAAACAGGTTGATAACATTCTGCCCCCTTATTATTCCTTTGGGCATGACATACTTGATTCCTTTTGTCAGGGGTATCGATAACATATAACGTTGACGCTCAATCCTGGAGTATTGATCCAGTTCTTTACGCGGAATTCTGTCAGACAAAAGTTCTGACCAATTGGCGTTATGCGATAAATCGCGTATCTCATCAGCGCTATAGCCGATGGAATATAGTCCACCTATAAGGCTTCCCATGCTGGTTCCCACAATAATATCTATCGGAATTCCTTCCTCTTCCAATACTTTTAAAACCCCGATATGTGAAAATCCTTTTGCTCCTCCCCCGCTAAGAACAACAGCTACCTTTGGCCGGTCTGAGGGCTGAGAGCTGCAGATCCGGAAGCCTATTGCCAACAGAACGATAATCAGAAATGCACGTTTCATTGAAATTAAATATTTAATACATCCGGGTCCTCTATACAAATCTCCGATTAAATGGCAAATAACATAATATACATTCGCTAATCAGATGATCCGGCAAATTTATTAAATATTACAAACTTAATTCTGCTTTGACAGGTTAAGCTAATCCATGATTTTTTCAGTTTTACCCCATCCCTGAAGGGTGTCAGGAGAAAAATCCACCTGCACCTGTTGTGGTATCTAGTAAAAGCAGACAGATTCTTCTAATATGTCAAAGGAGAACTAATGTTAAGTCAATAAATCGTATCTTTGCATTAAGGCCTAAAATATGTGATGCATTTGCATATGGTTTATATTCCAGGTAAGTAACTGGAAAGATAATCAGTCTTAATTACATTCTGAGGAAACGCAGCGCACAGAGTGGTAAGTGTTGGACCAGAACATTTAATAAGTAATTCTTTCTTGTTCCGGATGAATCATTACACAACATTAAAATTTGAATTTTATGATTACGGCTATAATTATAGTACTCTTAATGATTTTTGTAGGTATACGCTTTTCCAAGAAATACAGGAAAATGCGACATAGACAATGGCATGTAAGGGAGTGGCTAAAAACAATCAGAAAAAAATTTGAACATAAGAAACATTGATTGTCAGACATATTATAACATCAGAAACGATA
>Ga0209099_1003403_pt1 | contig 12910 bp, 11 predicted proteins | sample AD_JPNHW2_MetaG_FD_184430 | JGI IMG/M metagenome (GOLD analysis project Ga0209099, IMG submission 184430) | Active sludge microbial communities of municipal wastewater-treating anaerobic digesters from Japan - AD_JPNHW2_MetaG (SPAdes) (version 2) | ecosystem: Engineered > Bioreactor > Anaerobic...
AGGTATGAAGATTCTGCAATTCGCCTTTGAATCTCCAACGGACGAAGACTATCCGCACAACTTCGTGCGCAACTGCATTGTGTATTCCGGTACGCACGATAACAACACGTCGATGGGATGGTTTGCCGCTACGACGCCCGAAATCCGAAAACGCGCCCTCGCCTACACCGCTGGTAGGGCCGAGACCTTTAATTGGGACATGATCCGCACCGCATGGGCGAGCCCCGCCTGCATCGCAGTAGCGCCCGCCCAGGATCTTCTTGGTCTCGGTTCGGAAGCCAGAATGAACTATCCCGGCAAGCAAGGCGGTTACTGGTCTTGGAGAATGAAGGAGGGCGAGCTTACGCCAGATATCGTACAACACCTAAAAGATCTGACGGCCACCTACTTCAGGGCGGCGCGGCGTTAGTCTAAGATGGCGCGGTTAGTCTAGGGCGGCGCGGTTGGTCTAAGATGGCGCGGCGTTAGTCTAAGATGGCGCGGTTAGTCTAGGGCGGCGCGACGTTGGACACAGCGATTGGCGCGATAAGCGGCATCACCTAGAGCGCGACCCTAGACGGCACACTGCACCTTTAAAGCGTGGCAAGTGCGGCCTTCTCCCTGCGCCGCAGGAATACCTTGACGATCTCGTTCACCGTTATGGGGAAGACCGCGAGCGCAGTCACAATGAGCCAATCGACCCATCCCAGCGTCGTCACCTTGAAGAATGCAGCCGCAGGAGGAATTGCTATTACCAAAACTTGGAGCAGAAGCCCGACAACAAAGGCCCCCACAAGACTGCGATTGCTGAACAGTCCGATTTGGAAAATCGACTTGGTCTGGTTGCGCAGGTTGAACGCGTGGAAGAGCTGCGAGAGGCTCAACGTGGCAAAGGCCATCGTCCTTCCCAACTGCACCACGAAGTCCCCAGAATAGCCTTCTACACGGGCGCGGGCGTCACCAATAAAGAAGGCGGCGAGCGCCAGCACGCCAATCAAAATGCCGTTCAAAACGAGAGACTGCATTCTGCCACGAGCAAAAAGCCCTTCGTTGGGATCGCGCGGTTTTTCGTTGATAACGTTGGGATCGCCAGGATCCATGCCGAGGGACAGCGCCGGGAACGTGTCTGTGACAAGATTTGTCCAGAGAATATGAATAGGCAGAAGCGGAATTGGGAAGCCCACCAGTACCGCCGAAAAAACCGCCACAATTTCTCCAACGTTGCACGAAACAAGATAGAGGACGGCCTTTCGAATATTGTTATAGATATTACGGCCCGTTTCCACGGCGCGGACGATAGTGGCAAAGTTGTCGTCAGTGAGGATCATGTCGGCGGCGCCCTTGGCCACGTCGGTGCCAGTTATGCCCATGGCCACGCCGATGTCCGCCACTTTGAGGCTCGGCGCGTCGTTGACGCCGTCACCGGTCATGGAGACTATGTGGCCGTTGGCCTTAAAGGCCTTGACGATGCGCACCTTGTGCTCGGGCGAAACTCTGGCAAAGACACGCACGTGTTTGGCTTTTTCTGCAAGTTGAGCGTCGCTAAGCTGGTCGATCTCTGGGCCAGAGAGCGCTTCCTCCATGCTTTGCGCAATGCCAAGTTCCCGCGCAATGGCGAGCGCTGTGGCCTTGTGGTCGCCGGTAATCATGGCCACGCCGATGCCGGACTTGCGGCAAATGGCGATGGAGTCGCGCACTTCGAGGCGCGGCGGATCGATCATGCCGACGGCACCGAGGTAGCAGAGGTTCGATTCGAGGGCCTCGCCCTGCGCCGGCTCGTCGGGGGCAAGGGGGCGATACGCCGCGCCGAGCACGCGAAGGGCCTTGACTGCCATGGCGTCGCAGCTTGCGAGAATCATGGCGCGGGCAGAATCATCAAGCGGTAACTCTTTGCCTTCAAAGTAATAACGGTCGCACTTCTTGAGGAGCTGATCTACCGCTCCCTTGGTCATGATAACCCGACCCGCAGAATCCGCCTCACCTGAAGGAACGGCGTGGATGGTGCTCATCATTTTGCGCTCGGAATCGAAAGGTACTTCGCCAATGCGTGGCATTTTTTCGAGCAGCCTGGCCTTTTCGATGCCATATTTCTGTGCCATCTCCAGAAGCGCAATTTCGGTGGGATCCCCAGTGGCTTGGACCGCACCTGTCGCTTGTGCACTATTGCCCGACTGTACACTACCACTTACTTTTGCGCCGCCCTCTTTCGCCCCGTCTGTCTGTTCGCCTATGGTGGCATCGTTGCACAGCGCCATGGCCTCCAAGAGTAGCCGATGCGCCTTTCGATCAATATTTAACTGCGCAACTTCACCTTCAATTCCATCCGAAGCAAAGGCCGTGACGGACATCTTGTTCCGCGTCAGCGTACCTGTCTTATCAGAACAGATCATGGTCACCGACCCTAGCGTTTCTACCGCCGGCAGCCGGCGCACAATGGCGTTTTCCTTGCTCATGACCTGTACGCCGATGGCGAGGACGATGGTGACGATAGCCGGTAACCCTTCTGGAATCGCCGCCACGGCGAGGGAGACCGAGGTAAGGAAAAGCTCAAAAACGCTGCCCAGTGGTATGATGCCTGTTTTGATGAGCTCTTCGCCCAAGCCCAGCACGAACATGACGCCGCACAGTATGAGGATTCCCGTCCCGAGTTTTTTGCCAAACTCGTCAAGCTTGACCTGTAAGGGAGTCTGTTCCTGAGGTTCAGATTCGAGCATCTCCGCAATATTGCCAAGTTCAGTGTCCATGCCCGTGGCGACCGCTATGCCTTTGCCGCGTCCATAGGTCGCCGTGGTAGAGAGGTACCCCATGTTGATCCTGTCCCCAAGCGCCGCATCCTCCTGGGCGATGTAGGTTGCATCCTTTTCCACCGGCACAGACTCTCCCGTGAGCGATGCTTCGTCCACTTTGAGATTGACAGCCTCGATCCATCGCAAATCGCAGGGAATTGCACGCCCCGCGTCTATGACGATGAGGTCGCCAGGCACCACCTCCGCCGCATCAATCTCTTCTTGGCGCCCGTCGCGCACCACAAGAGCGTGCGGGGCAGAGAGTTTTTTGAGCGCCTCGATGGCCTTCTCCGCTCTCGATTCCTGCACAACACCAACAATCGCGTTGATGAGCACCACAACGAGAATGATGAGCGCATCGGAAACCTCACCCAGAAGGATCGAAATAACTGCTGCTGCAATGAGGATATAGATGAGGTAGTCGTTAAACTGCTCCAAAAAGAGCACAAAGGTGCTTTTGCGCCTCTTTTCCTTGAGTCTGTTTGGGCCATACAGTTCAAGGCGTTTTTGAGCTTCTGCGGATGAGAGCCCAGTCTCGGCATTCGTGCGAAGCTCGTCGACTGTTTCTTCGATGCTTTTCGTGTGCCACGATTTAGTGTTCGTTTCTGCCATACTTCCTCCAGCCAGCAATCAGCCTGCCCACAATCACCGCCTCGGCCTCAAAAAAGATGATGCTTGGGGTATAAAAAAAGACCTTCGCCTTAAGCCGATAAATCGACTAAAGCGAAGGTCTTGCTTTCTCTTACCTTGAAGGTCTTGAGCGAAAGACCGGAACCTGTACCGCCAGGCCGTGTTGACGATCTTTCTTCCACCAAAACGATGGTCAAGCTACTCCCCTTTGCAATTTCACTATACGAAAGCGTCATGGTCCACGTCAAGCTGGTCTTGCCTATTTGCAATTGGTGCAGTGTACCACGGGTCCGGGCACAAAGAAGGTTTCGCCGCCCACATGATGCACGCGCTTCTTCCAGGAATCCGGTAGCGACCAAGCGCCAAGCGCCTCTGCCATGACGAGACCTGCCGTACCTACCGATTTTATGTCGAAGGCCTTGCACTCGACCCAGCCCGCCACTCCTTCCGGTATGAGCACTTGTATTTTCTTGCCTGGAAAGTTCTTAATTTCGAATTGGGCGTATTTGTCGCAGGTAAAGCCCGAAGTTGACCCACATTCCTCGATAAGCTCAAGCTGATTGGCGCAGGGCAGCGCAATGGCAAACTCGCCCGTTTCCAGAATGTCGCTATAGGTTTTGTGCCCTGTATCGAGCACGACGATGAATCTTGACCCGCCCTCGTTGTCCATGGGGCAAGACCATGCGACCGGAGCCAAATCGTACCGGCCATCCTTGGCCCGTGTACAGACTAGAATCACACCACCCGCGTTCTGAAGCTCGTAGGCACTCTCACGTGCGACTTCGTTATATTCGCTATTCTCTATTTCCATGCTTATATCCATCCTTCTGCAGTATCTTGAGAATTCTTGAGAATTCTTGCTTTGCTGCCCGCCTTACCATCTATTACGGACATCTTCCGCAAAACCTAAGAGTCTGTCTATGCTGATTTTCTTGCCATCGTCCAGAACAAGTGTGCCCGAGTAATAACCAAAAATCTGATTCTGAATTGAAGCTATGATACCGAGTTTCATCGCGCTGTGCCGGTCAAGAATGGGCTCGAAGTCCATTTCAAAGCGCCCGTCGTTGCTCGTAAACTTCCATGGTTCGAGATAATTGTCTTCATTCAGATGGAAAACCACTTCGTCGAGTTTATTGGCCTTGCCGTCATAGAATATCACATTTTCGGAGGCGGGAGTGCGGTCCGTAAAGCCGTAACCAATGTTCCACCCAATCGGTGTGCCCTCGTAAAGTCCAGACGCCGAGCCCCAGTACCATCGATTGCGGTAAAGCCAGTATCCGCGGCCCCAGTCGAGAACGCCAAACGAATCATTGGGCTCAAAAGCATAGGCTTTATCGCCAATGCTCACCGTGCCACGGGCAGGCATACAGTTGATTTTTTGATTGTAATAAAAGGCGCGTCGATTCTCTTTCCAGGAGGTCGCGATGACCATTGTGTCGGCCCGAAGGTCTTGTTGCAGTGTAAGGTCGCAATGCAGCGCCTGTCCGCCTGCAAATCGGGGACTCGATGCCTCAATGTGGCGCTCTCCTCCACTTACCTGGTAGTGTATGCAGACTTTAGCATCTTCGTACTTCACTTCGCCAGAACTGGATGAAGCCGGAAACTTAATACTCCCCCGGGTGAGCAGTTTGATACTGTCCAAGGGCTCAAAGATGCGCTGCGCAAAGTCGAGCCAGACAACGCTTGCAAGCGCTGCATACCCGAGGTCCGATACTGTCAGCGCTACGCCGTAGCCCCGTTTCTGCGAAAGAATGCAATAGTAATCCCATTCCTTTATCCGGAACCATGGCGCCTTAATACGGGATCTATCATATCGCCACACCTGCTGACGGGCCCATCCTTCTTCGGCAATGCGACCATCATCATTGAGAAGTTCCTGCGAAACAATGACTTCGTGCTGTGCCATAAATCAAATGATATCGCGAAGGGTGCGGATGTCAACGTAATTCTTTTCGGAAACGGCGCTGACAGGCAGAAGCCATCAGGTAGGGGTCTCCAGGTAAAGGCCTCGCTGGACAAAAAGTGTATTCTTTGAGCTATAAGAGATTTGCCAAACTGAATCTACATAATTCTCTGCAAGAGAGAACCAGACCTGATATCACAACCGTCAATCCAAAACTAATGAGCCGCACGTGATTCGAACACGTGACCCACGCCTTAAAAGGGCGTTGCTCTACCTACTGAGCTAGCGGCCCGAACACATCAAAAACAATGTCAAGTTCGCGGAAGTTAACACTATAGACAAAAGCCTCGTATGTCAACGGGTTTGACGCACCGCAGCGCCATATCATCTGCTGTGCTCCAATTTTTGGGAGAAGAACGAGCAGCGTGGGAAGCGGCCACCCATATATGGTCATCCACATATGGTGCCGCATCCCTGCATCCTCCACCCCCCTGCAGAAAACGAGGCTAGATTTTCTTTGTGGCCGGCATGCCGCGTGGGTTTGGCGTCTTTACCACGAAAAACTCGAGCGTGTCCGCGCCACCATTGCGAATCGCCATTTTCGTGTTGAAGGGCACAGAGATGATATCGCCCACTGTATAGAGATGAGGCTCCCCATCTTCAAGGCTGAGACTCAGCGTACCCCGGACTACAATCTGATAGACATTCGAATTGGCGACGTGGACGGGCACAGCGCCACCTGGTTGCACCACGATATGGTTGATGTTCACGTGCTCATCGTCAACAACCTTGGCCATGACGAAATTCTCGGTCCTTTCGTAGTGATAAACTGTCTCAATCATCGATTTTCTCCTTATCTAAATGACCTTTAGCGTGATGCCTCACCCAAAGATGCTTCATTCGGGATATACCTGGCAAGAACATCGCTCTTATGACCTGTTCCTGGCGCAATGAGACGCGCTCTAATCATCTCGCCATCTTTGAGGGAGGGCGTAACGTCGAGGATTGCAGCTTTAAGGTAATTCGCGGTAGTGCCAGAACGAAGGTTAGGATCGCCCACGTCCTGTTCGTCGGACTCGCGCTCAAGAATGACATCGACGACAGAATCAAGCCAGCGCTCGGCGTATCGCTTCTTGCCTTCTAAAGCGAGAGAAGTGAGGCGCATCACCCGTTCGCCTGCGACGCGCTGAGGTATTTGCGGCCGCATATCAAAGGCTTTGGTCCCTGGGCGGGACGAGAACGGGAAGGCATGGATCCACGCTAAGTCCAGCTCGGAACAGAGCGCTTCGGTCTGGGCGAACTCATCCTCCGTCTCCCCGGGAAATCCTGTGATGATGTCGGCAGCGACAAAAGGATCGCGTCTGGCCTGGCGTAACGAGGCGACCGCGTTACGTACGTCCTGCGCGGTGTATCGACGAGCCATTCGCTCTAATACCGTGTCGGAACCTGACTGAATCGACACGTGGATGTGCGGTTGCACACGGGGATTCGAAAACACCTTCAAAAAGGTCTCGTCGATGCAGTCTGGCTCATAACTCGATATTCTAAAATGAATTGAATTGGTATTGCTTGTCAAAAAAACCAAGAGATCGGGAAATCTGATGCGGTCCAAAGGCAAAATGGCGTCGTTCCTGTCTAGATACTGCGCCAAATTGACACCGGTGAGCACAACTTCGTGCTTGCCGTGCGCTTCCATAAGCTGGACACGACGCAAGAGTTCTACCGCGGAGAGCGACCGTGCAGGGCCGCGCGCGAGGCACACTCTGCAATAAGCACATCGGTTGTTACAGCCATCTTCTATTTTGAGGGACGGACGAGAATGCTGTATGAAATTGTCGGGGTTGAAGGCAAAGGGATCAATACTGCCCGCCGTGCTGAGTATCGTGTCACGCCATTGCAGGACTGCATCGAGAAGGTCGCCGTGTTCCTGCCAGTTGTCGTGGAGCCACTCGGGAAGCTCAAGCAGGGCCGATTTTTTCTCACCAGGGACAACGACTGTGCGAGGGGAAATTGCCTCGAGCTCGGCTTTGGCCATTTGCGCATAACAACCGGTAACGATGACCGTCGTTTCGGGATTCTGAGCGAGTGCTTGCCTGATGGCGTGGCGGGCCTTTTGTTCGGCTTTACCGGTTACGGTACAAGTATTCACTATATATAGATTTGATAGCTCTGGACCATCCAAAATCGTGGCCTGCACCTTAAGAAAAGCGTCGGCTATGGACTCTGTCTCGAGCTGATTGAGTTTGCAACCGAGAGTATGAAACGCAACATGTATCATGATGGGTGCCTTGTCTATGCCTTGTCCATGCTTTTTCGGGCGCCTATTGCTGCAAGCGGCTCAAGATGCGCTTGCGGCCTTCTATCGCATCCTGAAAATTAGGGTTGAGGGCAAGCGCCTGTTCATACGCGCTCAAAGCCTGCAATGGACGATGCGCATTCTCTCGCGCCCAGCCAACGCGAGTCCACCACAGCGGATTGTTGGGATTGTAGCGGACAGCGGTGCTGAAGGCTATGTCGGCGTGCATAAACTGGGCCTTCCGGACGTAAAGCTCACCACATAGATAATAGGAAATGCCGGTCTTGGGCCCTTCGGGATAGGCGGCGATGTATTCCTGCAACATAGTAAGGGCAACGTCGTTCTTACCAAGGTTGTAGCTGGCTTCGCCTATGGCCTGTGCCAGTCTGGGGTCCTTGTAGATGGCGTAGCCGCGCCGTGCGTAGTTCTCCGCATCCTCGGTTTTGCCAAGGGCAAGGAGGCTCCAGGAAAGCGCCACATAGGCGTCGATATCGTTGGGCATTTCGTTGATGCGCGCGAGGGCGAGGGTTTGCGCCTCCTGGTATTTCCCGTCGGAGACGAGTTTGAGGATGTCAGCGCCAGACATGGCAGGTTTCCCTGCAACAAGCCACTGGGTGGGGCGCACGGTTTGGACGATAGTTTGCGCAGACGGCATAGGTTTTTTTGCTAAGCCTGCTTGCACCGTTTGTCCCGCTTGTACCCTTTGTACTGAAGAGATGCCCAAAGGAGCCAGAAATCCTGCAAAAAAGAGGCTCGCGACCAAGGTCAGCGCAGAGTTTATTTGTAGCAAAGACCGATATTTCTTCTTCATCTTCAAAAGCTTTAAAAATCCTGAAATATGGAATGTCGAATTTGTACCGCAAACTATAGTAAAGAATTATTGAAGAAGCGGCAAGGACTGGCGGCAGGCAACATGGAAGCGTGGCGAGATAGTGCGCCACGCTACGCGGATTGGAGTAGCTACCAGCTAAATCTGAAGCTAGAGATTGGCAGGGCGCCACGCTACGCGGATTGGAGCGCGAAATAGATTTGCGCCAGTTGCTCCGGAGTAAGACTCTCGGCACGAACGGCGCTGGGGAGGTTGAGCTGAGTAAGGATAGTGGGAAGGCCGCGCGCCGCCGACGGCGACCAGGAGAGGAGGTTGTTGTGCAGGGTTTTGCGCCGCGAAGCGAAGGCGCAGCGGACAAAGCGGGAAAATTCGCGGCGGGCGGTGGGCGCGACGGGGGCGGCGCGCGGCGCCAGGGACACGACGGTGCTGGTAACCCTCGGTTGTGGCCAAAAGGCAGAGGCACCTATGTCAAAAAGCAGGCGCACCGTGCACACTGACGAACAGAGCACGGAGAATGCCGAGTAATCCTTGGAACCCGGCTTGGCCGCTATTCTTGCTGCGGCTTCCTTTTGTACCGTAAAAACCATCTTGGGCGGGACAAATTCGTTCTCCAGAAGATCCGCAATAATTGCTAATGCCGCGTTATAGGGCAAATTTCCAAAAATCCGCTCTGGCATACTCTGCACGGCGTCGTGTGGTTCGGCGCCTTTTTCAGCATGTATCTTCGCAAAATCCGTCCAGGTCTTAAGAAAATCACCCTCAACAAGCTCAAATTCGCGAATCTCTCCGTAAAGCTCCCGCAAAACTCGCGCAAAGCCATGATCTATTTCAAAGGCAATGACACGATGGCCCTTCTGCAACAGCACTGAGGTCATCGCGCCAAGGCCAGGACCTATTTCCCAGACAAGGCCAGGTTTGTCCATTTCGAGCGCCGCATATAGTTTTTCACGCATATTGCGATCCACAAGGAAATTCTGCCCAAAGCGTTTGGACATGGCAAGTTCGTGGCTTTCCAAAAACTGTTTGATTTGACCAGGACTGTCATAAGAGAAAATTGAAGGTTTAGTCATGATATCCATACACTGCAGCGTCCCATATCCCTTTATCCTACTCGTTTCGCATAATAGCGGTGCCATTCGATGTAGGGTGAAGCATATACGCAAAGGCTACAAGCGACAACCGCTGTTCCCAAGAGTGCCTTTTCCGCTGCTGTTTCTGCCACTATCCCTGGCAAAGCCGCACCAATTCGCATTGTGAACATAATAGCTTCGTAAACCCATTCGTGCCACAACGCCAGAATGCCATTCAAGCACGGTAGCGCGACCGAAACCAGGCACGAGCCCAGTAACGACCACATAAAAACGAGGATGAGTGGCCCTGACAGGGTGGCAGCGATGATTCCCCCAAGAATCAAGGTCCCAAAGGTATCAATTTGTATAAGCGCAGTGGAACAAAGTGCTGCCAGCGACGCAGCCACGGGCTCGGCCAGGAATGGAGGCAAATGCCACAAGATAGACTGCCACCGAGGTGCAAGTGCAATAAGCCCAATCATCGCAGCATACGACAGAACGAAAGACAAACTACGTGCAGAGTCAGGGTCGAGAAGAACAGAAAGAACAAAACAATAAGCCAACACTGCAAGCCCATCTTGCGGTCGGTCCAGCGACCGAAACACAAGGGCAAAGCCAAGCATATAGACAGAACGAAGCAACGGCGGACTTACACCGACAATCCAGGTATACAAGGCAGCAAAACAAAAACTCACCCAATCGAGTATGGCCCTGTTTTTGATGAACTTGCTCGTCAAAAGTGAGACAAGGGTGCCCAGAATCGCCAGGTGTTGCCCTGAAAGTGAGAGAATGTGAGAACAACCGGCTTCTTTAAAAAGCGTATTGATTTCGGCGTCAAGATCGTCGCGTATACCGATCAGCAACGCCTCGGCCAGTGGATACGCACTGCCCGATATTTTTGACACCTGAGAACGAAACGCCTTTTTGCACGCCCACCTGAAAGCCTGGCTTGACGATAAATGATCATGGAGGAGCCCTGCCCGATCCGCCTCAGCAAAATACAGGCCCTTCGTGGTATCGAGTGCGCTTATCCTTGTAAAATGCACGCGCTGGCCGGCTGCAACATCTCCTGCAACATCGGTGATTATGGTAAGTTTAGGTTTGCATTTTGGCCAACTGATCCGTGCCCGAAACCCTACTCCCGTAATCTCCATCTCGTCCAGCCCGAGTGAAAGCAACAGTTTGTCACTCTTCGTTCTTTGCGAATCTGCACATGCAACTCCGCTACAGGCTGCCAGTTGAAAGCTGTTCAGCTCCGCCGGTGAATCGTTGGATTTTTCAAGGTCCAAACAGGCCGCTCCTGCAATGACGCCAACCGACATAAGCAAAAAAACCTGCGATATGCCATTGGTCCAGGCGCGGGCATCCGCAGACTGTCTGGGTTCATTATGTTGTCTGGGTTCAGAGTGTTGTCTTGATTCATAATGTTGTTTCGGTTCATCCCCTGGACAAGCCAAATACAAGAACGACGACCATACGTTTGCGAGCCCCACCAACAAAAAAGCACAACAAACCGGTACATAAGGCCTGGCGGGGAGCGCGTAAAAAACTACAACCGAGCTCAATGCAAACCAAACGATTGGCGCGACTCTGGACAAATGAAATCCGGCAAATCCTTTTATTAGGTTCCATTTAGCTGCATGCTGTTTCCCTCGTCCAGTTCTCAAAAGCTACTCCCCGCCCGTCACTTATTCACTTCCGACATGTCTGCATATTCCTCACCAGAAGAACGCATATTGTCTGTGCCCGTGATTCAAATCCTTGTCGCTTTATGCTATAGATTTGTGTCTACAACCGGGAAAGTTATGGAAAAACGAAAACTGCGTGGTCTTTCTTCTCTTTTATTGCTGGCCGTTACCTATCTTGTCATTTGGATTGATCTTTTCGTGCCGATTGGCGCAAACGCTTCCTTTCCTGGTCCATGGTTTGGCATTTCGATCGCCAAGAACCTTATACGCATCGTTCTATTGCTCCTAGTCGGCCATTTTTTCTCTTTTGAGACGATTCCGTCATTTGATTCCCTTTTCCCCAAGGATCCTGCAATTGTGCGTTCCCGCCTCTTCCCTGACGCCATGGAGATGCTTTATGGCCTCGTGATTGGCGGTTCGGCCTTTGGCATCGTTGTGGCCTGTTCTTACATCATGTCCCTTCTGCACTATACGAATCCAGTCTTGCAGACAATGAGCCACAATGCCCTTACACCAGCAGTTTTTCTTGGGTCTATAGGTCTAAGCCTCTCCGTAGGCTACTCCGAAGAGCTGTTTTTCCGGTGTTTTGCCGAGGAATCCTTTGGTAATCTGAGTTTCCCGCCATATCTCGCCATGGCATGCAGCGCTATACTCTTTGGCCTTTCGCATGGGGCTCAGCAGCTAGGTGGTATGGTGGTAGCGACCCTCTTGGGATTTGTCTTTTCACTCTTTAAAAGAAATTCGAAGAGCCTCCATGCCATAGCTTTGGGGCACGCTTTCTACGATTTGTGCATATTATTGCTCACATTCAACCTTTGAGGCGTTTTTTCCGATATACTTACTACATGAGACCATCAGAAAAACTGAAGGAAGACATTCTAAAATCGGCGCGCTCGTTGAGCCCCGACCGTTGTGTAGACCAGAACTTCGCCTTTTTGCCGGAAGAGCCACGTGCGCTGCTTCGCGAGCTCTTTCAACAGACATTTGCAGTGAACCCTGAGACTGCGGCCGAATGGCTTGGGACCTTGGCCACAATTTTTCTGCAAGATTACGATGAAACTCCGCTTACACTGGAGGACTGGCATGCGGTGCGCGATATGGTATCCTTAGGAGCGGACGTCCTGGATCTCGATCTCGTGTCGTACGTCATGAATCTCGTAATGGAGCATAAAGCGCTTTGAACAAGACAGAATGGTTTAGGGACGAAGATTTTTGGGTCACCTATGCGCCACTAATGTTCGACGAAAATGCCTGGGCCGAAGTCCCTTCTGATGTAGACACAATTCTAAAACTAACTGGCATTGCGCCAGGCGCACGAGTTCTGGATCTTTGCTGCGGCGTTGGGCGATACAGCCTCGAGTTGGCTCTGCGGGGCTTTGAGGTCACAGGAGTCGACATTACAAAGCCCTACCTCGATGCTGCCAAAGAATCTGCCACGGCACTCAACGCAAAGGCCAGCTTTGTTCAGGCTGATGTGCGCGAGTTTTCCCGCCCCGAGCACTTCGATCTGTGTTTAAACCTCTTTACAAGCTTTGGGTACTTTGAAACGAAGGCCATGGATCTGCATTTTTTGTCTCTCTGTGCTCAAAACCTCGTGCCTGGGGGCAAACTTTTCCTGGAAACCATCGGCAAAGAAGTCGCCGTGCGCGATTTTGTGGAGTTTGAGGAATTCGAACGTTCTGGATGGCATGTGCGCACCGAATATCGCGTCGTCGGTCCTTGGGAAGGT
>Ga0209099_1003406_pt1 | contig 12899 bp, 9 predicted proteins | sample AD_JPNHW2_MetaG_FD_184430 | JGI IMG/M metagenome (GOLD analysis project Ga0209099, IMG submission 184430) | Active sludge microbial communities of municipal wastewater-treating anaerobic digesters from Japan - AD_JPNHW2_MetaG (SPAdes) (version 2) | ecosystem: Engineered > Bioreactor > Anaerobic >...
AATTTTTAAACCATTGGTTATCAGAACCTGACATCAAGAGTGAATATATACTGCTTGTTTGGCGGGTATTTGAAGTCTGAAACGCCAGGCATTACATATGAGCCCGGGGTGATGGTGACTTCTGGATCCTGACCCCAATAATCAGTGAGAGTAAGAAGGTTATCACCGCTGAAAGAGACAGAAAGCTGCTGTAAGTTCAGTTTCTTCACTATGCTCTGTGGAATTTCATAACGCAATGTGATATTCCTTAGCTTCAGATAACTTCCTTTTTCAAGGTAGCGTGAAGATGTCTCTGTTGAGAGAGCTGAGTTCTGTATGCTTGGATGAGTGGCCACATCACCTGGCTGTGCCCAACGGCTCCATCCATCCTTCCATTTCATCAGGTTATAATATGGTTCATGTCCATCATTATCCATGAACTTACGTGTGAAATTATACACGTCATTACCTGACATGTACGAGAAGTTCATTGACAGAGAGATGCCTTTATACTTCATGTAACTGTTAAAACCACCCTGGAATTTTGGAAGGGCATGTCCTACTTCCTGTGCAGTAGCATCAGCATACTCAGAGGTTGCAGTCCGTGAGGTTATATTACCGTCAGCATCCTTCTCCAGATGTTCCCATAACGGAGCTCCTGTTTCGGTGTCAACGCCAAGCCATTTAGGCAGGTTGAATACATACAGCGAACCGTCGTTACGATATATCTGAGAGATACCATTTATTGTCTGATAGATAGGAGTATCTATGCCTTTAAGTTTATTGGAGTTTGTTCCAAAGGTGACATCAAATGACCACTGGAAATCAGACTTCTTAACAATCAGAGTTGATAATGTCAGCTCAAGACCATTGTTATTAACCTGTCCGACATTCTCCCACTTTTTCTCAAAGCCAACAGACAGAGGCTGTGCAACCTGGATCAACAGGTCACGGGTTATATTACGATAATAATCAGCATTTAACGTAACCCTGTTGAACAGGCCAAGGTCAAATCCGATATTAAACTGTTCGGTCTTTTCCCATGTCAGGTTCGGGCTGGCAAGCTGATAAGGAATTGCTGCCGAGTTTGAGTTATACTGTGTGCTCAGGCTGAATAATCCCATATATTTATATGCGCCGATATCTTTCATACCGGTAATACCATAGCTGGCTCTGAGTTTTAACATATCCACTGCTTTCACACCCTTGAGAAAGTCTTCATTTGAAGCTAACCATGCAAGAGAAGCTGATGGGAAATGAGCATTACGGTTTGCAGGCGGAAATGCTGAAGTTGCATCGATACGGTATGAGCCGGTAAAGAAGTACTTCTGCATATAGTTATAGTTGAACTGAGAAATGAATGACTGCATATATGTCTCGTCATTGTAGCCTGATATTCCAAGCTCCTTTGATGCAACATTAGGCACTGAAAATCCTTCCGGTAATCCTTTACCCTGAGCACCAAGATATTCAAAACGATCCTGCTGGCCCTCAAAACCTACAAGCCCGCTGAAAGAATGCATCTTGCTATCAAAATTGAATTTCAGGAGATCGGTAGTGATGCTTCCATAATCCAATGCACTTGATTCGCTTATATATCCCTTACCGTTATATGTTCCGGCTGCAAGCTTTGAAACAAAATCATGTGACTTGCTGGTTGAAGCGCTCAAACGGTTTGATGAGCTGAAAGTTAACCAGTCGGTGATTTTATAATCAACAATAAGGTCATAATTCACATCGCCACCCTTGTATTCATGATTTGAATTTCTGATTGTATGAAGTGGGTTGATCTTGTCTCTTGACCACCATGTTGTTGATGTTCCATCAACATAGAGCGGATTTCCTGATTCGTCGTATGGATTATCCCACGGAAGCGACAGGTATGAGTAATACATATCCATGTAGTCATAACTTGTTCCCTGGTGAACGCTCAGGTTAATATTGTTGTCAACACGCAGTTTGTCAGAAAATCTGTACGAGTGATTTGCGTGCAGGTTAAGCTTTTTATACCCGGTATTGATCAGTGTTCCTTGTTCATTAAATATTGATCCGCCGATGTAATATGTAGATTTGTCACCGCCATTGCTTGCCGATATATAATAGTTCTGCACAAGGGCAGGCTGGAACATCTTACCCTCCCAGTCAAAGTTACGGGTGCGTAGTTCACGTGGTCTTTCAGAGTAAAATTTAAGTATATCTATCTTGCCTGAGGCATAATCGCGATAAAGCTCTTTCTGTGCATCATAAATTTCTGAGCCACTCATCATTCTCAGATGACCCTGATCGGCTATACGCTGGCCTATTGATGCTTTGACTTCAAATGAAGGCTTGTCTGATTTTCCTTTTTTTGTAGTGACAATAATAACACCTCCATTTGCCTGTGATCCATACATTCCGGTAGCACCGGCATCTTTAAGAACTGTTATTGACTCAACATCGTTAGGGTCATAGTTACCGCCTATAATACCATCAACAACAAACAGAGGTCCCTGGGGAGCACTTACAGAGGCAATACCCCTGATACGTATTTCCGCATCCTGTCCGGGTGCACCATTGCTGTTTACAATCTCAACACCGGCAACTTTTCCCTGAAGCATGTTGCCAATGCTTGGTGTTGTGACGTCCATAATCTTTTCAGAAGAAACAATGCTTACGGCACTTGCTATTTCGCTTCGTTTCTTTTGACTGTAGCCCATCACAACGACCTCATCAAGATTAATTTCTGACTGTTCCATGTTTACATCAATGGTGGTCCTGTCACCAACAGTAACCTCCTGGGGCTTATAGCCAACAAATGTAAAAACTAGGATCTCGCTTGATGATGAAACATCAATCTTGTAGTTCCCGTCACCATCTGTCATGGTACCGTTAAAAGTCCCTTTAACAGATATTGTAACACCGGGTAACGATTCATTTGTTTTTGAATCGACAACTCGTCCCTTAACGGTTGACTGGGCAACCAATGGCATCGATGATCCCGCGAGGATCATAAACAATACCAGAATAAGGTTTTTTAATGCTGTTCTTTTCATTAGATTTATTAATTAATCATTTAGGATAATTAAATATTTGGTAGTTAGCTCCACAGAATTAACCATGGTTTATTCTTTGACCGGAGTAGCCTTCAATAGCAGGAATCCTTTGAAAGAAACCTGTAGTTCAGGGTTTTCGGTTGTTATGAATCCATAATCTTTGTTATTGTAATAATCTTCTATCTTGTACTTTTTCTGAGTCAAGCCTTTTAATTTCAGCATGTTATCCCAACTATCAGCATAAAAGGCATAATATAATGTGTCTCCTTTCTTTATTGCGTGAGTTTCCGGCCTGTCATATCCTATGTCGTATAAATCGCCCATATATTCAGCTGTAGAAATCATTTCACTGTTATATAGAGACATCCATTTTTTCCACAGTGCTTCCTGTTCCTCTGTGAGCACAAAATGGCCCTCGGTGACAAAAGGATTATCCTTTGGCCATGTGAATTTTGATCCGGGAACCCCTCCCACTCCAATTGTACTGGATAGATTTGACTGCAAATCACTTCTCTCTGCATGATCGCCGAAATATGCCGTCTGAGGTGCAATTGCCTTATATGTTTTCCCTTTTGATCGTATCTGGAAACTGCTTTCAGGATCAGATGCCACAAACTGGTTTGTCCATGGGATATTATAGAACGACATTGCATCACCGCACGGGCAGAGCTCCACAATTGCATGAGGCTTAATCTCTCTTGCCGTCTGGTAGATCAGCTTAAAGAAACCGGGCATTCCTTCAGGAGCCTCTTCCGGGTTTTTCAGGCTATGCTGAGGATTATAGTCTGGCAGGCAGGCATTAAGGTGTTGGCCATCAAGCTTTAATCCGTCATAATTCCAGCCCTCCATGAACTTCACAACCATCTCCCTGGTATGATCCAGTGTTCCCTTGTAGACCGGCGACATATAATAGCTGTCCCACCAGGTAATATTCTCCGGGTTGCCGTCTTTGTCTTTAATAATCAGATCGGGCTGTTGCCGGTAAAGATTGCTCTGAGGATCTACAGCCAGGGGAGCCCACCATAGCTGTGCCTTCATGCCATAAGAGTGTATCTTGTCCACAAGATCCTTCATCTGGGCATCACCACCAGGGAACGTCTTTGTGTTAACGTCCCAGTCACCTTCATTTTTTTGAAAGCCATCATCTATTCCTACCCATTTGAAGCCAATATCCTTTACTTTTTGAAGTGTTCCGAGCACTTCAGCCACAGTGAATTTCCTCTCATATCCCCATGCACACCATATTGGCTCAAAAGCTGCCGGCTCAGACTCAGGCATAATGATGCCCTTCTTTTGCATGTAAAGACTGTACTGACGCAGGGTGTGAAAATAATCACCATGATGAATACTTATGAATGTTCCGAACGTTTTAAGGGTATCTCCCGGATGCAACACATAATCAGAAGGATATTCATACTCAACCGCAACTTTTGCGATTGATGAGTTATCTGCCATTCCAACCGGCAATGAGACCATCTTTGGAACCATTTCAGTATGTCCGATAGCTATACCGGCATCTTTCCTCCAGATATCTATGACAGGTATCCCCCCTCCATAATCTGAGCTTGTCATCCCAAGATAGTTTCTTTGATCAAAACCAGCTGAGACAGGCAGAATCCAATCCTTACGGCTGGAAGTGGAACTTCCCTGGAAAGACCAGAAATCAGGCGAATCGTGCTGTGTATTAATTGCCAGCGCATTGTTCACCCATTTTTTTACTATGACATCTTCTGTGCCTGAATTCACGTACTGAACTTTATAAAATGCCCAGTCAGGGAAATCATTGCAAACTGAGATTCTTACATTTTTCTGAATCGTTCCGGAGTATCCAACGCTTTTGCCTGTGAAGATCCATTCTGTCAGCCCCCCCTTTTTATCAATATTTTTCTTTACATCAGAAAGCTTAAAATTCTGAATCACATCATCTTTAGCTACCAGATACTCAGTATTCTGAAAATCGCTCATAAGTTCTTTTGCACCCGTTTCAACAGATGAAACACGGGTTTGCATCAAGGGATTGATTTCCAGCTTAAGCAGTCCACTCTTTATAGAAGTAGTACTCCTGCTACACGAAGTAATCAATAACAAAAGAGTCATGCAGCTGTAAAAAGCCGTTTTAAAGTTTTCCTTCGTTTTCATACTTTCTGATTCTTAAGGCGTTAGTCTTATATATCTTTTTTAAAATTTTATTATCCAATGAAAATCCGCTGTAAGACCAGTGGTAATTGAACATTTCAGTCTCATAAAAGTGTTCGTCACTGGTCTCGAGTATACGGAATGTGGTCTGATACATATGTTTATCCATACCCATATCGGTTCCGTAAATCAGGCGATCCTGATATTTTGAGTAAAATCCGGCCATATAGCGGGGTATGGTAGCAGTTTCGGCATAGCGTGCGGCAATATCCAGGTAGAGGTTTGGATATTTATCAAGCAACCGGCCTGCCTCATCGAGGTTATAGCACAGGTTTGCAAAATGAGCCGCGATAAACAATGTTTTCGGATTATCACGAACTGCATTTTCGAGAGACTGTATTAACTGCTGGTGGTTAAGCTTATCCCCGGTTACATCCACATGCCACACACCGGCATTCATCATCCCGTCATTTGTTGAGTCTGGTTTTTCAAACATCCAGTAATCTTCAGCAACATGGATATTTATGGGCATATGAAGCTCGGCACATTTTTCCAGCAGTGGTTTCATACGAGGATCATCAATATGCAAGCCATAACCTTTAACAGGTTTTGAATACAATTCTCCGGCTCCTTTATCGCCGAGCTCTCCCACTCCTTTTGCACCCATTTTATAACAGTGCTCAAGCTCTTTTACTGCAGCAGGACCAAATCCCGGCTTATCATAGCCAGTGTAGTCAAACCCGCACCACAGCTCAAACCTGTCTTTATATTTCGAATATGCATTTACAACAGAATCAAATCCTGCTCCTGTCTCATAGGTAAAAATGATTGTCTTTTCTATGCCCATCTCATCCATTGTCTTAACCCAGCTATCTATTTCAGCGGCACTTGACGCATATGGATGTGAATGCATATCTATCACAGGATATTTTGCATGAGCCGGTATGGTAACCGGTATATGATAAATTGATTTTGGGCGGTAATTCTTTAACAAAAGATGATCCGGGTCCGTCTGAGAGAATGATTTTACAGAAAAGGTAAAAACCAGACACAATATCATCGTAAATAGCTTTTTCATTATTCAATCTCCCTGTTAATTATTTTGATTTTATTGCTTATCAATTCAATCACCTTTGCAGTTGCTTTTGGGAAGACAATGCGCAGGTCAATTTCTTCGGTATTGTTCAGCTCATATTTAAGCTGTTTCATGAAGGTGTTTTTTGTCTCCGTGGCAAGGTTAATTTTTGTAATGCCACGTTTAATAGCCTGCTGCAGTGAAATATCCGGAACACCTGATCCACCGTGCAGGACAAGTGGGATGTTAAGAGCCCTGTCTATCTGCTCAAGCAGTTCAAGTTCCAGTTTTGGTTCTTCCTTATAAAACCCGTGAGCGGTACCCACAGCAACAGCCAGCGCATTTACTCCCGTAGCATCAACAAACTCTTTTGCCTCTGCTGGCTGAGTAAATCCCTTTTTTCCCTGGCTCTGGTTAAGCTTTGCAACATAACCCAACTCAGCTTCGACGTTTGCACCATATTTTTGTGCCCTCCTGACAACTTCGGAAGTGATTTTCACATTTTCCTCAAACGGCTTTTCACTTGCATCTATCATAACCGAATGAAAACCGGCATCGAGGCATCTCTGTACCAGGTCAACACTCCCTCCATGATCGAGGTGAATCCAGGCTTCGACATCAAAATCCTTTATTGCCTGGTGTGCCATTTTTGCAGCCATCTCCAGATGCATGTACTTTAATGAGCTCTCCGAGAGCTGCAGAATAACAGGGCAGTTTTCTGCTTTTGCTGCCTGCATTATCCCCTGAAGGGTCTCCAGGTTATAAAAGTTGGCTGCAAGGATTGCCCTTTTCTGTCCGTGTAATTCAGTAAGCTTGTCCTGAAGTTTCATTTTCAATTTCTTAGCTTTAGAATTGATATATATTTCTTATTCCAATTTCCTGTTAAATCTTTCCTGCAAACAGTTTGATATAGCATCAAGAGATTTAAAAGCTCCTGTGCCTCCGGCAGCAGTAGTGTTTACAGCTCCCATAAGTATTCCCTGCTCAAGACACTTTTCAAGCGGCTTATGATTTATGAATCCGTTGATAAATCCTGCATCAAAGCTGTCGCCTGCTCCAATTGCATCGACAACATTCTTGTTAAGGCAGGCAGGCTGAGAGATAATCTTTTTCCCATCCCACATAATTGCCCCTTCAGTCCCGTTTTTAACAACCAGCACATTACCGTATGGCTTGATAATGTTGATAGCATCCAGGATATTTCCTGATCCGGCGAAATTTTTCAATTCCGTTTCGTTAGGAAGGAATACGTCAACAAAGGGCAGAAGCTCCTTAAGGTCAATATCCCATTTCTCTTCTGGATCCCATTGAGGGTCAAGAGACGTTGTAAGTCCCAGCGATTTGGCTCTCCTGAACAGCGCTTTCAGATCAGGCATCAATCCTGTCTGTAAAAAGGCTGAACTAAGATGCATGTGTGATGATGACTTTAATGCCTCATCCGAAATGTCGTTAATGGTGAGGTCGCACATTGCACCCGGATAGGTTACCATGGCCCTGTTATTTCCAAAATTCAAAGCCACTGTAATGCCGGTATAATATTTCTGAGATCTTAGTATGTTGCTTACATCCACTCCGGCCTTACTGAGAGTTGAAATTATCTCATCGGCATAACCATCGTTTCCAACTTTTCCCAGATATGAAACCCTTGTTCCAAGAATGCTCAGGTTGTTTGCAAATATCGCCGAACTGCTTCCCAGAGTCTGTTTCATCTCATTTGCCAGTACCTCTTTTCCTATTTCGGGGAATTTGGCAATATCATCAAGTATCAAATCGATATTCAGCTCCCCGACAACAATTACATCGTTTTTTCTTTGTGACATTTGGAAATTATTTAGTCATTAAAGCAAATTATTCAAATCAACCAGGTTGAATTTATAGAAGTACCGTTCCATAGCTTTCTCGATATGAGTTATTAAAACCTCTTCAGCATTAATTCCGTGATTTTCAACATTTTTAAACAGTTTATCACGTGTTGCCAGTACCTCGGGGTTTTCCCATATATAGCGCGCACAGGTTTTTATCATCCAGTTTTGGCGCTCTGGTGAATTAGCATAAAAATCAACAGCGCTTTCGGTGCCGTTAACCCATTTTTTCCAGCGTTGGGATTCAATGACCGTCTTCCATATAACCTCTTTAATATTTGAGGTTTTCGGGACAAGATGCTTCTCAAAAAGCGTTTTTTCGATCTCTGCCAATTCCAGCAACCCGTCATATTCCATCTCTGTGAACTCAGGACCCACATTTGCAGCTCCCATACCGCTGGCTGGATATTCCTCGGGATTCTCAACAAAATCAGAATAATGACCTTTAATGTAGCTACCGTATTTGGAAGCTATTGTTGACAGCTCCCTTGCAACCACAGGATCAAAAACTGTGGTATGAAGATCGGTGCCAACCTTGCCTACAATAAAGCATGGCCACACTTCTGACAAATTCCTTGCAGCCAGTCCGCTTTTCAAACGTTCCAGAAAATGATTAAACGTATTTATATCTGCTAATCCCCCATGCACTTCCTCTGTCCCAACCTCGTAAGATATTCTGGCTAATCCCCTGGATCTCCGGTATTTCTCCGTATGCTCAATCAGTTCAATTGTTCTGTCGGCAACCAGGTCAATATTTATAATCCCGCCATCCGGCAAAGTTATATCAATTGTCGGATCTACGTGGATCAGGTCATATCCGGCATCAACAGCTGCCTCAAATGATTTTTTGACCCATCCCATTGTTTTTTCCAGAGGCCATTTCTCTGTTCTGTGAATGTCTTTCAGCCAGGGGCCTCCATGGTCCACGGCAACAATCACCGGGCCTGTAAAATTGATAATGCGTGCCTGCTCCTTAATTGTCCTTACGAACTCTTCCTGTGTAAGGCCAGTATATCCACCATCTATATCCACCTGGTTGAGAGTGGCGGCAAATTTGATAGGACTGTTACACCTTTTGGCTGAGCGCAATGCAGCTTTAATTACTGTAATGGAATTAGGACATGCGGCAAAGACTGTTCTGCGGACACCTGTTTCGTGTTGCAGATCTTTAATCCTGCAAAGAATATAGTCCATTAATGGCTGGTTAGCCTCTTTTGCCCTTTTTCTTAATTGCGGATTCATCTCTGACGTGTTACAAATGGATAAATTGTGACACCTTTTACCACCCTTGATATAGCTCCGCTCTCAGAGGGTGAATCGGGGTGAAGACCAAGTCTGTATGATTTAAAGAATCCAAGCATCTGAGCAGGGATAACATTGCAAACGGCAAGGAACTCCTCTTCGAGCTGGTTTTTATCTGAAAGGACAATATCCTTGTCCAGTTTTAAAGAGTTATTTTTTGTTTCCATAATGCCTAATTCAAAAAGAGCTTTCTTTCCTGTCTTCATCGAATTGACAAAATCGTTCTCATATTTCTGCACATAAGACTGATTTGAAAAGAGGTAGACAACAAGTGTGGTATTGTCTATAACTGCTTTGGGTCCATGTCTGAATCCAAGGAATGAATCAGTCTTGCATATAATGTTTCCATCGGTCAGTTCCTGGAGCTTAAGATGTGATTCGGTTGCCGTTCCGTATTGTGGTCCGGAGCCCAGGAATACGACACGTTTAAAGTCCAGTCCCGAGATTTCGTAAAGAGTCTCTGAGTAATGGTTGAGTATCTTATCGCCATACCTGCACAGCATATCAACTTTTTTGCCCGTTTTTTCAATCTCATCGAGATGAGCAATAAGTATTCCTGCCAGCAGCATACCAGAATAGCTTGATGTCATGGCAAGACTCTGGTCATTTGATTCAGGAGGCAGCAGGAAAACATATTTTTCGTTTTCAGTCTGGTAATTGGCCAGTTTCCCGTCTTTATCGCATGTTATAATAAGGTGGGAACAGCGGCTGCAAATCTTGTCTGCCAGCTCAACGGCAGCAATGCTTTCCGGGCTGTTTCCCGAGCGTGCAAACGATATAACAAGTGTCGGTACGTCAGGGTTGAGGTAGTCCATCGGATGAGAGACCAGGTCGGTTGTTGCAATGCTGGTTGTAAAATTTCTCCACCAGCGGTTAAAGACGCCCTGTAAGGTAAGACCAATAAAGGCACTTGTTCCCGCGCCGGTAAGAATTATATGAAGCTTTTCGTTCTGAAATATCTTATCCCTGAATTTTGCGATATTTTCCTTTTGAAGAAGGACCTCATCAAAAACCTTATGCCAGACCTGTGGCTGGTTGCAAATTTCCTTTGCAGTATAATACCCGCCGTTTTGCCTGAGCTCTTCAATGGTATAATCCCATATTTTCATTTTGAAAAAGATTAATTTACCTTTCGTTTCATTTCGTTACAAATATATGAACTTATTTTTCATTGTATTTAAAGAAATAAAATAATTTATCTTTTTTTTTTTTTTTTTTGCTAAGTGATTAAAAACTAAAGGATAAAAATGGCCAAATCGGAATTAAAAGCTACCGTCGAAAGAAGGATGGCGATTATGAACATGCTCACCGACAATGCAGAGATTTATGTACATGAATTGAGTGAGAAGTTTGGTGTGAGTGAGGTTACCATTCGCAACGATCTGAAGAATCTTGAAAAGAAGAGGATACTTATACGCGCGCGTGGTGGAGCCATGAAGCTTGAGCCGGTTGTGAGCTATGACAGGTGGTTATGGGAGAAGGATAAGATCAATTTTCAGGAGAAGCAAAGGATAGGCAAGGCTGCGGCGGCGCTTATAATGGAATCGGACACGGTAATTGTGGACTCCGGTACCACAACTATGGAGGTTGTGAAAAACATTTCACCGAAGATCACAAATCTCACCGTCATAACAAATGCATTAAACATTGCCAACCAGGTAGCTTTAAATCAGAATATAAACCTGATTATTCCCGGTGGAAACCTTCGAAAGAACTCATTATCGCTTGTAGGGTCACTGGCAGAGAAGAGCCTGAGGAATTTTTATGTTGACAAGGTATTTATAGGTGTTGACGGTTTTGACACTCACCAGGGTATTTCCACACCTAATATAGATGAGGCTAATCTTAATCAGATAATGATTGAAATTTCCAAAGAGGTTATTGTCGTTGCCGACTCAACCAAGTTTCTTCGCCGAAGTCTTGCATTCATCTGCAATACGGATAAAATAAACACCGTTGTAACCGATGATGGAATTCGTGATGAGGATAAAAGGGCTCTGGAGAGTGCAGGCGTGAAGGTGATTATTGCCTGAGGAAACCCTCTGGTTTTATTGATTACTCGAATCTGGATTACTTACTATGATGCTCTTCAATTACCAGATCATCTTTTTAAAATTTGAATTAAAAATTATTCAGGATTCAGACCATTGTAGATGGTCATACTTTTGTAGCAAAATGTTTTAACTATACAACCAGATCATCGTAGATGATCAAATTATTTAATCTAAAAAACCAATAATTTGATGGTCTACCATCCAGATCATTTTGCGTATTGCCATTTCTAAAATAATTGGATGCTCTCCGAGCATCATTTAAACCAAACATACTGATTTTCTTTTAAGATAATATATCAAAATGTTTACCTGTCGACTTTGGGATTGACTCATTTTCTTGATTTCAAGCTACAATAGCGTGGTGAAATTACGTAAAGCCCCGTCAGGGGCGCCATACCTTAACGCAGGGCAACGCCCTGCGATCATTTAGAGTATAGTTGAGTTTGATGAAAGATATCATAAACCTGTTATTTCGCCCCTCCGGGGCTCAGGGATTTAAGTGTGACAGCTGAGCAGGGCGTTGCCCTGCCTTAAGGTATGTCAGGTCTCCGACCTGTCATATCAATTTAATTTATTTAGCTAAAGACATACCACCCCGCCCTCCCTCCGGTCGGGCACCCCTCCTAACTTAGGAGGGGAAAGTATACAATACTTATCTTCATTTTTAAATCCCCAGAAATTCCGCTTGATCCACGATTTTCGCTTTGCTCATGATCATCCCTCGGGGATAAAACAAGAATGGCCGCATAAAGCGGCCATTTATTTTGTGATTCCGGCGGGATTCGAACCCACGACCCACGGCTTAGAAGGCCGTTGCTCTGTCCAACTGAGCTACGGAACCAGTCGGTCATTAAAACCGCGGGCAAAGATATAGATTTTTTTTATTTCCTGATCATTAAATCTGCATCTTCTCTTATGCCCCCTTCATCCAGTTCACAAGACCTTTCTTTTCAATTATTTGCTTCAGCTCTGACGGCAATGGTTCAAACCTGAATTCCTTCTCACCAATGAAAATTATGCCCCTGTCAAAGTCAATTTCCACCCTGTCGCCGGGTTTATATGCATCAACAGCCTCCTTATGAAGTATCAGGGGTAGTCCCTGGTTTATTGATGAACGATAGAAGATGCGGTTGACAGACTTGATTATCACTGCCTTTATTCCAAGATAGGCCAGTCCGACCGAGGGATGCTCGCGTGAGCTGCCGCAGCCGAAGTTCTCTCCTGCTATGATTATATCACCTTCTTTTGCATTTTTGCTGAATGAAGGATCAAAATCGGCAAACAGTAAAGGCACAATTGCCGGTGCGTCAGAGCTGAGAACACTATAGGTGTGTTTACCGGCAAACATCTGATCAGTGTTAAGGTTATCAACATCGGCATAGTTCCAGACGTTTCCCGACTTTCTGTTTTCGCCCTCTTTGATAAACACGGTTGCGCTCTGCGGCGAGCTGAACGGGAA
>Ga0209099_1003407_pt1 | contig 12896 bp, 12 predicted proteins | sample AD_JPNHW2_MetaG_FD_184430 | JGI IMG/M metagenome (GOLD analysis project Ga0209099, IMG submission 184430) | Active sludge microbial communities of municipal wastewater-treating anaerobic digesters from Japan - AD_JPNHW2_MetaG (SPAdes) (version 2) | ecosystem: Engineered > Bioreactor > Anaerobic...
TAACTCGTATTATTGAACGATATTTGATATATGTCCGGGCCGGTGGTTACTGAAAAAAAATGCATAACTTCCCGGCCGCGGCGTTCCTGCCATGTGTAGGTTACTTTCTTGATACGGTAGAGTTTGTCTTTCCAGAAAAACGCGCGCGGCATTATTTTGGCATTCTGAAAAAACGCCAGGCAATCAATGCGTTCATCAAGAGTGTCAGGTTCGTGATTTTCTTCGGTTGGGATATGCCGATCCCAGCGCGCTTTAGGGTTAAATCCGGATGACTTCATATTCGGTTATCGGTGTTCGGTTAACGGTTATCGGGATATTGCTAACCGCTAACCGAAAACCGCTTACCGTAGTTATAAATTAATACTTCCTAATTATCGACAACACTTTTCCAGCAACTGTGAATTCTTCGTAGATCGGTGGATATAATGCATTAGCTGGTTCAAGGTATGTCGTGGTGCCTTTACGAAAGCGTTTTAAGGTGACTTCGTTGTCATCCAGGAGCGCTGCAATGATATCTCCGTTATTGGCAGTAGGCTGTTTCTTTACGATTGCGATATCGCCATCCATAATGCCTGCTTCAATCATGCTGTCGCCTTTAACGCGTAACGCAAAAACATCATTCATGCTCATACGTCCTAAATAGAGATCGTCAGGGTCAACATAGCCTTCGATTTCTTCATAGGCAAGTGTTCCGCGGCCTGCGGCAATGCGGCCGATTATTGGGATGCGCAGCAATTCCGGTACCAGTTCAATTCCCCGCGAACGGTTTGTGCCGCGTTTTAAATAACCTTTTTGTTCGAGTGCTTCCAGATAATCGCGTACGGTACCAGTTGAAGAAAATCTTAATTCCTGTGCGATTTCACGGATGGTTGGCGGCATATTTTCAATTATGCGCGCCTTGATGAAGTTGAGTACTTTTTGCTGCTTTTCAGTCAATGTTTCCATTAGCGTCACCTCCGGGATCACTTATACCACACATTTGTGTGGTATGTCAAGAAAAAAGATGGAGGGAGAGAGGTTATGGTCTCCTCTCTCCCCTTTTTTCCCCTCTTCCCGGGTATTAATTTATTATATTTTCTATCCCGAGATCTCGGGGGCGCTCGACAGTATAGGTGTAGAAAATCTCTTGTTTAGTACCGGGGGCAAGCTCAATTTTCCACATCCATACGCCGGGTCTGTCTTTATAATCTTTACTTGTTGGAGCAAGGCTTACTTCGCCAATTTTAACCTTGATCCTTTCATCCTGTGAAACGGGCAATGATTCAAAAAGATTAACCAATATCTTCTTTGACTTATAATTTTCAACCGTGAGTTTGTATTTGTAGGTTATTTTAATGGTCGAGGCTTCGATGTTGCCGATAAGGATGGTATCAACTTTCCGTTCCAGCTCCTGGCGCGTTACCTTAACGTCCTCATCAGCGCCGAAATAGAAATTAAACTTTTCCTGCGGCCTGATATTTTCAAGCATCGAGCTGCTGACAAGGTCGCCATTGAGGAAAATATTGGTTTTTCCGGTTAAGAGCGGTACGTTGTTGGTGTTGGTGACTTCGGCTCCCAGATATGCGATAGGATTTTCAGCTGGGTTTGAAAAATAGACGAAGTCAGTAGTAAGGTTCAGCGCAAAAACAGGGACTTTTTGTTCGGCATTATCTGTTTTGATGGTTACTTTGCGAGGCGATTTGTAGATAAGAGAAATGCCTCTTTGTTCGGTGCTTGCGTACGCGATTGTGGCTTTCTGTTTTACTTCCTGCATAACCACATCGTTTATGGCTCCAGCTCGATCGCCTTCCACACTGCCATACGATCTTTCTGCTGACAACAATGCTCCTTTGTAATCTTTTTTCATGCGATACGTTTCGTATTGCTGCACCGGAGGAGTAAACGGGCGTATAAAATACGCATGAGGCTCTGGCATACGGCCTTCCAGGGTAGGTTTTGATGTTGTCAGGGATAGCTCAACATCGGTCCAATCTTCTCCGGTATTTTGTGACACAAGGCCGTAACAGACAACCTCGGTTTGACTTTTTTCCATATCAGCCCTGGCGTCGTATATTGGCCGCCAATGTGCTGACATAGGCACAAGGTATGAAATGAACAATTCGGCGTTGCAATCTTTTGCTGATTCAACTTCGACAGCAATAGCAGTGCGGACTTTTTGCGTTTGACCGGAGCTTAATTGCGCTTGTTCTGCCTGAAGAGCGTCTAATGTTTTTTGAAGTTCGCGTAGTTTCGCATCACTTTCAACTTGCTGCGCATAATTATCGCTGAGCCTCTCATCATAAAATTTGAGCAGTGATTCCAATTCAGAAGTTTGAGGCATTTTTGTTACGAGCTCTTTAGGGAGCTGGCCGTTTGCGTAGAGCCGCAGTGAATCAAGGAATGCTTTTTTCTGTTCCAATATTTCTTTGCGGTTATTAACAACACGCATCTGATCATTAATTTTCTGGATCTGATCTGTTATTTCTTTGAGGCGTTCCGAAGGAATTTCTGTGAGAAATTCTTTTTTTGCCTGCGCGCCGTAAATTTTTATTTCTTCCGTTCCCTGCCCTGTTATGCGCAGGGTATTTTCATCGAAATACGGGATAATCCCCGGAACCATTATGGTATGAATTCCTACGGGGAGATTGACCATTACTTTACGCGTGACTAATGCCGCATTTGGATATACGGTTACTTTAATAATGTTTGATTCTGCGGTGATTTCTTTTGCCCAGAGTTGTGATGTAAATGTGAGTACTGCTGCGATTCCTAAAACTGCGATCATACGCTTTTTCATGATATCCTCCTTTTTTTTGCTATTTGTCTCTCCGCTTGTTTAGACAAGACGCAGACAAGAAAGTTCCCGTATATTTTATTCTATGATGCGGTAAAACTGGTTTTGAAAAACAAAAATAACCTTTCGAGAAAGTGCTATGTACTTGGCTAACTCCGGCTTATTCTTAAGCAGTTCGAGGAACTCTGTGCTCATGTATTTGATGTCTTTTACGGGAGTTCCTTCCTTGTATTCGGCATCAACCAGGTACCCGTCGTCGCGTTGATAAAATGTCTTAGTGCCGATTTGCCGAACGTTCTCTGAGGCAACAGCAGGTACGAGAGCAGCGGACTGTAATTGTGAAGTAGCTATTGCTTGCAGTACTGCGCTTCTTCCGGATGTTTGCAATGACAAGGCGCTATCGATAGGCGCTACCTGTAGTAACGCGTCTGATGACACACCGTGTAACAATTCTCCGGACAATCTCACCGAGGCTCCTTTTGAAATGCCTCTGTCGATCCCGAGGGAATTCCCGGCAAAGGAATTTTGCTGGGAGCTGTTTTGAGAAGGTGCAACATAGAGTGAAGTGTATTGGCTCATGATCCCGTATTGTTTGCTGATCGCTTTGATTTCATCGCTGATCTCGGCATTTTCGCCGTTTAATCGTACCTGGTTTGTCAGATACCCTATTTTACGTGCTGCCCAAAGACGCGGGATGAAATCGTTTTTTACGGCATTATTTTTGAATTCATGCAGGCAGGAGAATTCTTTGCGTTTTCCGTTTACGTTCCCTTTGAGCGTAACCGTTGTTTCTCCGTAATTGGTATACCTGCCGAGTATGATGAGTTGAGAGCCGTTAAAGATATCGGGGAGTGTTACCGGATAGACCTCCGATACTTTTATTGAGCCGAAATCGAGTTCCGTATCAGTAATCACCGGTTCACTTATTTTTTTGAAGAAATCCGATATTTTACTCTCAATGTTTTCTTCGGGAAGCACATATTCTGAGGAGCCCCGGTTGTCTTCGCTGAGTTTGTCCAGGAGGATTGTATTAACATTCTCCCCTAAGCCAAAGACAAAAAGCCTTATTTTTTGTGCATTGGCAGAATCGACATTGTTAATGATCTTAGGCGTATTTATTTCTCCCGCGGTCGCATCACCGTCAGTCAGGAATAGTACTGTTTTTTGCCCGTTTCGATCGTCAAACATTCTTAAGGCAGTCAGGAGCGCATCGTTGATATTGGTCAATCGTTCTGTGTGCATTGCGTCGATAAAGACGTTTGCGTCAGCAAGATTTTCTGCGCTGGCTGTTTGAAGGTTAGCCTTATACGGTATAGCAGTGTTTGCGAATGTGACTATGCCAAAGCGGTCTTCTTTATTAAGATGGCTAAGGCAGAACCTCAGGGCGTCGGTTGATTGCCGGATATTTTTTCCGGACATGCTCCCTGAAAGGTCGACAACGAATACAATGTCTTTATGAACGGTTTGTTCCTTGAGTTGTCCCGGCGAAACAAGCATCATGAAATAGCCGTTTTCGTTTGCTTCCTGATAGGTCAGCACGTTGATCCCGATATCTTTTTCGGAAACAGTGTAATGGAGGACGAAATTCTTATCGGGTTTGACATTGCTTGCTTCATAGCGGGCAGTGCACTCTTTTTCGTTTATCCGGGTAATAATAGGGTGCGTTGATGAGTAGATATTTTTAAGTGGTATTTCCGATTGTATGGTTGTGTCGATACGTACCTCGTCGATCATTGTCGGCGAAAAACGTTCGGTATCCAGCGGATAGGTGTAGGTGTATATCCCATGGTCAAAAGGGATTATCTGTTGATATACAAGTTCCACTCTTTTTTCGCTTTTAGCAGGGATTGGATAGACCTTGACCCGGAACATGTTTCTGCCCACGTATTCAAGAAGCGCCGGGTTTTGCATCTTTCGCACCATGTTCTGATATTCCTGGCGGGCTTTTTCCTTATCGAGTATTTCACCGCTTATTTTTTTCCCGTCAACATAGATAGAAAAATTGGTAACGGTGGCGTCGTCAGGGAGCGGGAAAATATACATCCCTTCAATTGTTGTGTCATAAGGGTTTTTGAAAACTTCGTCAACCGAGGTTGTTGCAACACCATTGGTTATGGTTACGGTTACTTTATGGTATTTAACGGGGAGGCCCTCGATACTTGAATCAGTGCTTTGCTGGGCATCATTCCATAAGAACGGGTCAATAGCATGTGCCGGGTTGTGTGTGGATCCCCACGTGCCGGGGACTGCGACGACCATTAAGCCATCGGCAAATGTTTGGTTTTGGCTGCATAACAGCAGACATGCTGCAAAGAGCGTTCCAAAAAGAAATTTGTTTTTCATGATATTCTCCTTTTTTAGCGGTTCGTGATAACCGCAACAGGTTCACCCAGGGAAACAAGTATTGCTGTTTGATAAATAAGTATTCTTTTAAGTTCATACGGGTTCTGATAGTGGATTGGTGATATGGTAACGGCGGGTGTTTTATGCTGAAAACCGTGAAATATACCGAGAAGAACGCCGCAGGCGATGGTTGCTGTTGCAAAAACGAGTTTTGTTTTCATTGCTCCCCTCCTTGTTTTGTTTGACCTTCGCTAGTTTAGACAAGGAGGAAGCAAAAAAGTTCCCTGATTTTTAGGTATTTGGTAAGCTTTTGTGCTACAGGGGGTTAATGACTATTTGGATGGAGATTGATTCGGATTGCGTTAATGAAGGTGCAGGAAGCGGAATTTTTGGAGCGATGAATTTTATTTTTTGCATGAACTCTTGGATAGTGTTTGTGGGAACGTTGAGGAAAAATGTTGTTATTCCTCTGGAATCGGTGGTTGTGTTTGTAATCTGAGCAGTTGTTTTATGGGCGATTACGTGTATAAGCGGGATAACGTTAGTTTGTATAATTTCTGATTTTACAGGCAATAGTATGACGTATAATTGTGTTTTATATTTTACTAATTGGATGTCCGCAGCCTTGCTCATTGCCCCGTTACCTTCTGTTACCCAGCGGTGTTGTTCAGGCGCGCGTGAAAAAGCTAGGTTGCCTGCGGAATCTTGAGGAGCTATCCCTCCTACGCTATCTCCGTAAACGGTTGCGGCAGCGTTCATTCCTTTATATTCATCGCGCATACCACGGGAAACCCCTTTTCCTTGTGTTTTTTCTTTTTCTCCCACGTATGCCTCTTCCTTGAACGAAAGAGTATCTTTTTTTACTCCTTCCTGAGAAAATCTTGAAATGTTGAGCGGTTTTTGTTCTGAAAGAATACGTTGCCGGACATTTTTAAATCCTTGCGTTGAATCGCCGGTGTTGCGTAAAGTGTTTTTGGATATAGGAATTGGTGCTGTGACTTCGAGAACTTGTTCAGTCATAGGCGAATAATACGCTTTTTCCATCGGATGCATGAAACGGTATACGGTGATAACCAATACTACTGAAGTGAGCATACCGGCGACTTCAAGCGGTAGTTTCATGCGCGGAGTGAAAATCTTCTTCATGATACGCTCAAATTCAGAGCGACGTTCAATTCTTTCATGTACCTTTTGCGTAAAATCAACAGGAGCGTCTATCGGCTTTAATGACGCGATGTGGCTGACCACTGATGTCAGCTCTGCCAGTTCTTTCCTGCATTCAGGGCATGTTGCGCAATGCGCCTCAACCGCTTGTTTTTCAGCGGGTTCAAGCATAGCGTCGATATAGGCTGATAACAGTTCCTTAATCTCTGCGCATTTCATGAGATTATCCTCTGTAATTTTTCTTTTAACGCACAGCGCGCGCGCGCTAACTTTGATTTAACCGTGCCGAGGTTAAATCCGGTGATCTGCGAAATTTCCTCATAGGAGAGTCCTTGAATATCCCGGAGAATTACGATACTTCGCTGTTCTTCGGGAAGGGTTTCTATTGCCGCTTGAATAACAGCGCTTTTTTCTTTTTTCTCAAGCTCTCCTCTTCCTGTTTGAGCTTTCTCATCCGCTATTTCAAGCGGGCAATCGTTTTCTGACGTCTCGAGCGGCGTATCAATACTCGAAGTTCTCCGGCGCATGCGGTATTCCGCTGAAACGAGTTTATTTTTGCAGGTATTGACCGCAATACGGTAAATCCAGGTTGAGAATGATGACTCAAAACGGAACGTGTCAAGCGCCCGGTATACTTTTACGAATGTTTCTTGCGCGCTGTCGTTTGCTTCTTCGTAGTTCCCCAGGAACCTGTAGCAGAGGTGAAAAATCCTGTTTTTATAACGCGTTATCAGTGCGTCAAAGGCAGGTGTGTTCTGCTTTGATTGCTGAAAGCGCTTTATAAGCTCTCCATCAGGTTCCGAAGTTTCATTCACCATTTAGACAAGTATTTAGGGTAAAAGTTCCTTCTTGGGAGGAAAATATTCTTTCATAACCAAGGTATATCCGAAATTCCCCATTCCTTGAATTCGCAACGGGATTCTTTGCTCATCTGCGCTTATCCAGATTTCCACCTGTTGAGGGATACTTTCGAAATGATACGCTTGAAACGTTCCGGCAGGAACGGTAATGGATTCAATTGAGGCAAGTTTTATTGTGAGTTCTCGCGTGGGTATGTTGACTTTAAATTCCATGCCGACTTGTAAGTCGGGAAGCTGGCGTACATAATGCGGCAGGAGTATTGAGTTTTGGATAGGCGCTTGTTTTTGGATGGTAACGGGTTTTTGCGTCTTCCCTCCGGCTGTCTTTATGATAGTAACCGTATAATTTTTTTGATCATATTCTTCCCGGATGGTCTCTTTGGAAAAAAGGTTCTTAACGCTGCGTTCAATAGTGATCGGTAAATAGGTATTGGCATCGCTGAAAATATGCTCGGTATCGGAAAAGCGGAATAAATTGGTTTCAAAAATCATTTCGTTAATATATGCGTTGTTTTCAAGGTGCGCGTTGAGGAAATTGAATCGTGACGTGCCCAGAGTAATTTTTCCGAGTTGCACCTGGTACGTAATTTGTTCCCCGATATTCTTGGGGCGGGGGATACTCTCTTCTTCAGGTAAGGCGGTAGCGGCTGAGGCGGTTTGTGCGGCTGGTGTGCGGTTGACTGAGTAGTAAACGGTTCCAGCGGCAGCCAAGATAATAATAATGCCTATGGTTATAACCCATCGGGCCAGCATCGTTTATTTTGCTTTTCCCTGGTTGGCAACGCCGGCGATGGCTTTTGCGATTGCTTCCTGGTCGCCGAGGTAGTAATGCTTGATCGGTTTTAAATCTTTATCAAGCTCATAGACAAGCGGTATGGCAGTCGGGATGTTGAGTTTGACGATTGCCTCTTCAGACATATTGTCCAGGTATTTGACGAGCGCGCGCAAGCTATTGCCGTGCGCGGCTATAATAACGCGTTTTCCTGATTTAACAGCAGGCGCAATAGTTTCATGCCAATACGGCAAGAAACGCGCAACGGTGTCTTTCAGACATTCGGTTGTGGGAAGTTCGTTGTTTTTGAGCCCTTTGTAGCGGGGGTCATTACCGGGGTATCGAGCATCTGTTTTTTCAAGTGCGGGCGGCTGGATATCGTAACTTCTGCGCCAGACAAGCACTTGATCCTCGCCGTATTTGGCTGCCATCTCGGATTTGTTGAGGCCTTGCAAAGAGCCGTAGTGACGTTCGTTCAAACGCCAGGAATTAATAACCGGTATCCACATGAGATCCATACCGTCGAGGGTGATCCAAAGCGTGCGGATAGCCCGCCTGAGGACTGAAGTAAATGCAATGTCAAAAACATACCCTTCTTTTTTTAAGGTTTGACCGGCTAGCGTTGCTTCTTGAATGCCCTTTTCCGAGAGTTCAACATCGGTCCATCCGGTAAAACGATTTTCCTTGTTCCAGGTGCTTTCTCCGTGTCTCAATAAAACTATTTTGTACATCGAAATAACCTCCGTATTAGTTCATGGTTCAGAGTTCATAGTGCGAAATGATTTAATTTTTAAACAGCATTAAAACTATACCACTTGCCGCGGTATTGCGCAACACTTAATTGGGAGGCTGCGGATCGTTGTTGCGCAAGTTGTTGTAAACGCTGCTTTTTGTTTTACCGTCGCTATTTTGGCAGCGCACGTATCCTCTCTGCCGGTTTCGTTAACCTCTCTTGCGCTGCTGCGTATACGCTCAAAGTAAACTTTTTCGGGTTTTTTTACGCCAGGCACAAGGCCCGTTGCATTTATTGAACTTCGACTTTTATCTTCGCATCAAAGGGATTGGTGCGCAGTGCTAAAGAAAACAAATACGGGTAATCGCTTTTCAGGTATTTCATATAGTCGAGCCATTCGAGTATTAAACTGTGATACGCCCTTTTGATATCTCCTGCCAGATGCTGATAATCGGTTTCAGGCAGGTTGTGCAGATCTGTTCTGTGGGATAATTCATCGGTTAAGTGGAAGACTGCCCAAAGAAGGTTTGTGAATGACTCATGATCAAGGATGTTGGGATTCTCAAGCAGGCTCAGTAAAAATTGCCGTTTCTGTATCAAGAAATCCTTAAGATCCGCAAGGTTGCCTTTTTTACTGTTAATGTCTAATTCGTATTGTTCAATTGTCAGCCGTGCCTTCCTGAATTCTTTATCAGTCCAGTTGTTAGTAACAATAAGCCGTTGCGTGAAATCGGAAAGGTCTGTTTCAAAAGGAACGCTTTTTCTTACAAGGTCAGTTCCTACCTCACAGAAGAACGTTCCGATTACCATGTTGAGTTTTTTGCGGATCAATTGCCGGTCCCGCAATTCAAGGAGGCGGTTTAATACCAGCATGACGATGAGGACGTCGATAAAAAGGAATCCGATATCCCCAAGAAGGTAGATAAAGATATGATGCGCGTCTTTGAAAATAAGATAGTGGATATAATAAATAGTGGCTGAACAGGTAATTAAAATGAATGCGAGAGTGATTTGCCAATTGAGTACGGTGCGTTTCATAATGATCCTTTCCCGGGTGTGTCAGGCGTTATGGTGTTGCGAGTGATCGTGAATTTTGTGCCACTTATTTTTGATCTTTGCAAGAAGCAGTTTTGCTTTTCGGGCCGCGCGAACGCGCGTCACGACGAATAGGATAATGAGATATGTCCCGATACTCATGAGGATGGATACGATGAGGAAACCGATTATAAGCGGAAGGGCTATTTGGATTATTGAGACATTAAAGAGGTCTTTCCAGTGAAAATCCTTTATGAGATGCTCTGAGTTGGCATAGACAACGTGCCAGTCAAGTTTCATGATCCAGGAGCCGACTTTTATGGACGCGATGAACATAATAACGCTGAGCCAGGTATTGGTAATAAGCGTGGCAATAATGGCGCTTGCTTTGTTCACCCGTAACACGCTTGCCATGACGATTGCTGCGATGAGGCCCAGGCCGGGCATAACACCTAAGAAGACGCCGACCCCGAAACCGATGGCTATACGTTGCGGAGAATCGTTCATGCGGCAGAGCTTATGATAGACAAGCTTGAAAAAACGCGCGGCTGCCTGTTTTTTAATTCTTTTCATCTTCAAGCGCCCTTTTTAAAATTTTGCCGGTTGCATTTTTAGGCAGAAATGGCCTGAATTCAATGCGTTTGGGTATCTTATAGGTGGCAATCCGCTGGTGTAGATAATGGAGTATTTCTTGTTCGGTTGCATGCTCCCCTTCTTTGAGCACGATAAATCCTTTCGGGACTTCTCCTCTATGCGGATCTTCAATCCCGATAATCGCGCATTCTTTTATTTTAGGGTTGCGATAGAGTGTCTCTTCAATTTCACGCGGATAGACGTTAAGTCCCCGCACATTGATCATTTCTTTTTTTCGTCCCACAATATACACATAGCCGTCTGCGTCAATTTTTGCCATGTCCCCGGTATAAAGCCATCCGTTTTTTAAAGTTTCTTTTGTCGCTTCCGGCTGGTTCAGGTACCCGGACATTACGCTTGGCCCTTGTATCAGGAGCTCTCCGATTTGTTCAGGAGGGAGTATTTTTCCCGAATCGTCGACAACTTTTAGGCGAATGTGTTTAGCCAGCGGTAATCCTATGGAACCGGGTTTGCGTATCCCGTGCAACGGATTGAAGGTGACGACCGGAGACGCTTCGGTTAGTCCGTATCCTTCGATAAGCGGGATTCTGAACTTTTTCTCGAATTCCGAGAATGTTTCTTTCGGTAACGATGCTGCTCCTGAAATACAGATCCTCACCGGGTTGAAGAGAAAGATAAGCGGCGTGTGCATGATCGTGGGGAATTTCATGTTTTTGAGTATGGAGAAAATTGATGGTATGCCGACGAAGATGCTTACGTTATTTTTTCTGATTGCGCGGATTACCCGTTTAAATGGTTTTAATGTTTTCATAACAACGATCTTTGCGCCAATGGCCAGCGGCAAATTCATGCATACGGTAGCGGCGAAAGCGTGGAAAAGCGGTAAGACGCATATGAACGTATCGGTGCTGGTTATCTTAACGGCATTTTTTGAATCAATGGCGTTTGCGACAAGGTTATGATGTGTTAATATGGCGCCTTTTGGATGCCCCGTAGTCCCTGATGTGTACATGATGACTGCCGGATCGTGGCTGTCAATGGCGCGGTAGTCGCAGGGATGCGCTTCTGTTTTTGCTAATCGTCCGAGGTCAGGGATATCGTCGGCAACTTTAGTAACGGTAATGATTTGTTTTAAGCAATCGGACCGTACACTGATTTCTTGCGCCGCATCAAGATTCAACCGCGATGTAATGATACAGACCGATTTGCTGTCTTCAATAATGTATTTTGCCTCCTCAATCTTATACATAAAATTAATAGGGACAAGGGTTGCCTGGGCTTTGAGGATTGCGTAATAGCTTATAATAAACTCAGGACAGTTATCCAGATATAATGCGATACGGTCGCCTTTTTTGATCCCCTGTTTTCTTAATCCCGCAGCAATAGCTGACGTGGTTTCATCAAGGGTTTTATAATCGATGACTTTCTGGCCGAAAATGATGGCAGTCCTGCGGCTGTATCTTTGGGAACTTTTCTGCAGAAGTTCAGGGAGATTTCGGGGGTACATATTATTCTTTCGGTTTTATATGGACGCCGGCCAAGGTTTCCAGTCCGCCTGTTTCTTGTGTCCATCCGTTTGTCAGGCCGCAGTCTTCCATTATTTTTTGAGCCTGAACGTATTCTTCGGCATGGATACGGCGTGAAAGTTCTTTGCAGGAGGCCGCTTTGTAGTACGGTTTATATTGGCTCATTAAACTGACGTAGGTCTGGTTCGATACTTCATGGGCGATAAATTCCATAATGAGCTGTGTCCCGGCAATAGTACCAGGAAGTACCAGATGCCTGATGATGAGGCCTTTTTTGATAATACCCGCCTCGTCATATGTTGCCACGCCGACTTGCCGGTGCATTTCTTTGATTGATTCACGATTATTTTCAGCGTAGTGCGGAGCATTGGAATATTGAAGTGCGTATGTATCATCGGCATAGCGCATATCGGGGAGATAAATATCGATAATCCCTTTGAGCAGCTTGATCGTTTCAGGTGATTCATACCCGCTCGTGTTGTAGACGAGCGGTATATGGAGCCCTTTTTCAATTGCCAGCGCTAGGGCTTTGAGTATCTGCGGTATGACATGCGTGGGAGTTACCAGGTTAATGTTATGGCATGATGCGTTTTGCAATTCGAGCATCATGTCCGCCAGGCGTTCGGCACTGACCGGCTTGCCTTCATGCTGCTGGCTGAATTGAAAATTCTGGCAATAGAGACAACTCATGGTGCAGCCGGAGAAAAATATAGTCCCGGAACCGAATGTTCCCGAGATCGGGGGCTCTTCTCCCGGGTGGGCAAGGTAACTGTAGACGGTTGCTTCAGTCCCTGTTTTGCAGAAACCGGTTTTATTATGGAGGCGGTTTATTCCGCATCGACGGGGACAGAGCGTGCAAGCCGCCAGGATTTGCCAGGTTTTCCGGATAATTTCCTGCAGGGTACCGTTTTTATATGCGTGTATATATGAGGGATCTTGGTTTTCCACAAGTATATGCTTAGAGATCGATCTGGTTTTTATAGAGCCAACGTATTTTACAGAATATCTCGATGTATGCCGGCGTTCGAAAATCAGGGTATGTCCACTCCCAGGGGTTGAATGTCTTATCCCGGTAATAAAGTGTCATTTCGGCAAA
>Ga0209099_1003408_pt1 | contig 12885 bp, 15 predicted proteins | sample AD_JPNHW2_MetaG_FD_184430 | JGI IMG/M metagenome (GOLD analysis project Ga0209099, IMG submission 184430) | Active sludge microbial communities of municipal wastewater-treating anaerobic digesters from Japan - AD_JPNHW2_MetaG (SPAdes) (version 2) | ecosystem: Engineered > Bioreactor > Anaerobic...
CCCCGCGCGTGTGAATGTCATCCGTTGTCAGCATTCCCGCCGGTTCGGATACCAGCATTTCCCAGCATGACGGCTCAGTTCAGGCCACTCTGTGCGGTCCCTGGCAGAATTGAGGGATTCCCATGGAGAGATGATGTCCCCAGCTCCCGGCCAGGTAGAGAGGATCACCAAGACCATCCTTTTCCTTCGAGGGGAGCGGGTTCTCCTGGATGAAGACCTGGCGGTTCTCTATGGAGTGGAGACGCGGGTCCTTGTCCAGGCGGTAAAGAGGAATCTGGATCGGTTCCCGGAAGACTTCATGTTTCAGCTCTCCGGGGAGGAGTGGGAGGGTCTGAGGTCACAATCTGTGATCTCAAAGCCTGAGGGGCGGGGTGGCCGGAGGTATGCTCCCTATGCCTTCACGGAGCAAGGCGTGGCCATGCTCTCCTCTGTTCTTCACAGTGACCAGGCGGTGAGGGTGAACATCGAAATCATGAGGGCCTTTGTCCGGCTCCGAGAGATCCTCTCCACCCATGCGGACCTGGCCCGGAAGCTGGAGAGCCTGGAACGGAAGTACGACTCCCAATTCAAGGCGGTCTTTGACGCCATACGCCAGCTCATGACTCCCCCGGTCCCCAAGAAGAAGCCCATTGGATTCCGAAAGGGAGAGTGAAGACCCTAGTTTCCCCTAGCGGTTCCACCCGGTGGAGGGGAGCGTCCATCCCGTAAATCCCCGCATTTTACGGACCCTCATCCGGCACTTTGCGGCACTTTGCCAGCTCGGAAGATAGGCTTGGAGCATGTCCCGATCAAAGGAAGAGATCCTCATACAGCGGCTCCAGGAGGAAGGGGAGCGGTTGACGTGGGCCATCAATTCCACGGTCTACTCCCTTGAAGGTTCCCGGTTCATCACATGGACCAAGAATGGCGGCGGGTGGGGAGTGGCTCCTCTCCCTCCAGACTATGGGCCAGATCACTATGAGGCGGCCCACTCCTTTCTCCGGGAGATGAGAGTCCGGCGGGAGGAATGCCTGGCGTGTTCCCAGGTGGCCCAAGACGTGGCCAAAGCTCGGGAGCTTGCAGGGGATATGGAGGCTTGGGGGGTGGCTGACCAGGTGGCCCGGTTCATCCGTGAGCGGCTGGAGGAATGAAGAGAGAGACCCCACCCGGAAGCGGACATGCTCTTCCCGCTTTCAGCTAGTCGGATGGTGGGGGCTTGCGCGATACCCTCCCCGCCACCACGTCAGGAGGACCCCTTCCTTGGGTTGTTTCCAGATTCGGAAGAAACCTCAACATTCTTCAACATTGGGCTTCGCATTCACCTAGATCCGCCTACTTTAGGCCATCGCGGGAAACACAAGTTTTACTAAGCGGCGGGATTCTATTTCTCTCTAGTTTAGTGTCGAGTCCATAGGGTGGTGGTTTCCTGGGTCCATTTCTGGCCGGGTGCATGAAGGCGTCTTCAAGACGGGGGGCTTTCAGGGGACGGCCTAGCAGGTCCAGCTAAAGCCTAGGCTTCCTGAATGGTGATTGGGAGTTCCCGCCATTCGGCCCGTATTTAGCCCGTCACTTGGATCAAATAAATTGGAAATACAAAGCCCCCCCTTCCCGGCGCGGGTTCGAGCTTCAGCCCGGCTTTCATGTTCGGAAACTGGTCCGAAACTCCACCACCATTTTGAGAAGATCCAGGCGGGGAGATGTTTACAGGGCCTCAAGGTGTTCCGAAACCCGTTCGGAAACTCTTTCCCCGATCTTGACCAGGTGGACGGGGAGGGAGTGGCCGGAAACATGACCGGAAACTGCGCAGAAACTCCCCCCGTGGAATCCGTGGGCTCAATTGGGGCGGAGTTTTCCTGGCGTTCCCGTGCGCATTAAGTGAGCGGAAACCGGCGCGTGATTGTGAGCGGTTTCTCTCATCTATCCGGGGGGCGGTTTCCTGAAACGGGATATTTTGGCTTACTTTATCCATCTCAAACTGGAGTTTTCTGGAGTGGACCACCACTAGGGATCTTTTCTTGGGACCTAACAGAATCTCTTTAGGGGAAAGAGGTGATTCCATGAGTTCACTGGACGAGATTCTCCCCAAGGCTCCAAAGCCACCCAAGCCCGTGAACCATGCCACCTCCACCCATGGCAAGAGGGATCATGAAACCGGGGGGATGATCTACAAAACCGGGGGAGGGATGGTCATGGCCTCCCGCCTCCTGGCAATGAGGGCCAGGAAGAACCCCCCGCCTCAGGATGGAACAAAGAACGCGGCGGAGTCCCAGGAATAGGCGGCCAGGTTTCTGGCTTTGGCTCTTTCTTCCCCTTGAAACAGTTTTTCAGGGAAGGGGAGCGACCCTCCAGGGAGCCTCCCTTCCCCTTAGTAGGCCCTAGAGGGTCCTAGTATGTACCTAGGCGCAAGGAAAATCGGCCCAAGTAACCTCATGACTGATATATGCGATTTGAGGAATAATGACTTGGAGGGTTATTTCGGGGGTCCGAAAGTGACTTGGAGGGTTATTTCAGGGGTCCGAAAGTGACTTGGGGGGTTAAATCGGGGGTCCGAAAGTGACTTGATGGGTTACTCCCCCTTGATCCATGCCTTGATCTTGGTGGAGCTTTCCAGGGAGATCGGCTTGGCCTCTCGAATCCAGCGGGAGACTGTCATGGCGGAGACTCCAAGTTCCCCGGCGGCCTGGCCTTGAGTGATCCCCCTCTTCTTGATGGTGGCTTCGAGTTGAACATGGAGCGGGATTCCGTCCAGTGTGTTCTCAGGGGTCAAGCGTTCCGTGGTCCATCGGTTCCGATCGGCCTCCTTGATTCCGTCAGGGAAGACCACCCCTTCTTGTCTCTGATAGGCGTCCCTAGCTCTGACTCTCCAGCCAGGGGCCAGGAAGGGAAAGACCTTCCCATGCTGGAGGAGGTGAAGGAGGATCGGCTCCTCCATGTCTTCCCCCAGGTCATACCATTCCCCCCCTTGAGACATTCTCAGGGCCAGGACCCCACCCCCAAGGCCCACCACCACCCGGCGGAGAGCATGAATCCCACGGAGGAGAGCAGCATGGCGGCCAGCTTTGTCCGGCCCGGCGGGATAGTGAATCCCCATGTGATGGAGGAGCCCTCCCTTGTGTTTGGAGGGGGTGGGTCTTCCGGCCATGTCCCACCCTTCTTCCGGAGACTTGCTGAATGTCCCAAGGGCTCCGTGAAGAAAAGACCCACTTTCAGGGGAGGGGAGGAAGGGGCATTCCCCGAAGGCGGAGGTGTAATGCCGGTTGATGTCTCCATCTTCATACTTCCCACCCTTGGGCCTGGTGGTCCACTTCCCCGCCATGGCTCCATCTGCCTTGGTGGTGAAGGCTTCGAGGTGTTCCGCCAGGGCAATCTCCACCTCGTTATAGCCCAGGGCCTTGAGAATGACGGCCAGGTGAGTCAAGCCATAGGAGAAGCGGTCTCCTGATTTCTTCACGGCCTTGGCCATATCCGGAGTCAGTTTCCCGGCCTCGAAGGTCTCCGCTTCCACTCCTGAAGTGAGGGTTCGGGTTCCCGTCTTGAGGTGGGCGATCCCCCCCAAGAGAGCCCGATTGATTAGGACGATGTAGACCAGACTGGAGCCCTTTGTCCCCTTGAGGTCTTTGTCTTCAAGGTCCTGGCCAGGTGCATCCTTTTGTTGGGTTCGGACGGAGATGAAGGAGCCACCTTCGAGCTTTCCACCTTCTTCCACCACGGAGGCATCAAGTCCAAACAAGAGGGAGAGGGTCTCACTGACACACTGGAGCCAATTGTCTGGAGCCACCTTCCCCGGCCACATCCAATCTTTGATGGTTTGGGCCTCCACCTCTATTGGATTCCGTGGCTGTCCGGCCACCTCATCCACCAGGTGCTTGAGGAGGTCCATGGCCATCTTCCAGGAGGTGATACTGCTTTGAGCGGTTCGGACGGTTGCCAGGCGCTTCCGTGTCTTGGCCAGGTTCTCCTCTGTGTCTGGCTTGAAGAGGGTTCGGTCCCTCTCATCCACCAGGGCCTCCACCTCCTTCTCCAATTCCACTTCCTCTTTGTGGTAGGCGGCCTGCATGTCTTTCAGGTTCTTTTTGTTTAAGAAGGCCAGGCCCTTCCCGCCCACACGAAGCTCCCGGACCTTTCCACCCTCCAGGGGAACGCCTAGAACCCAACGGATATTCCCACCTTCATCCAGTTCCAAGAATCCATCACGGGCCTCCAGGAGGGTCCCCCGGAGCTTGGCCTTTTCCTTCTTCTCCAGGTCCCATCCCCCACCCCTTCCCCTGGAGGGTTTGATCCAGTCGGGTTTAGTTCCGGTCTCTTCCTGGGTTCGGAGCCCTTCCTCCAGGCGCTCCTCCTCCAGCTTCCAAAGATTCGGGAGCCTCTTCACGTTCCCATTCATCAGGTGCTTGAGTTGAGTCTGGGCCAGGTGGGAGACGCGGGATTCCAAGGAGACCCAAGATGTTGGGCGGAGAGGTCGGGTCTCCACCACTTCCATGGAGTATGAGGAGACCACGGGGGCGGAGATTGTGGTGGTCCATTCCATATCCGGGGCAGTCATCGGGGGAGGTTCTTCAATGAGGCGGTCCATGGCCTCCGCAATGACTCCCGTGACGATCTCTCTCCAGGAGAGCCAGTCTTCCGGACCCCAATCCAGGGCGGCGGCTCTCATGGCCACGGCCTCCTCCACAAGGGCATCCCTGGCGGTCATGGCGGCAAGGGCATTCAAGCTATAGTCTTTCCACTGCGGGGCGTCTGCCGCTGGGAGTTCCTCCACACGGCTCCCCCAAGCTGGGGTTATGTCCAGGATGAATCGGGCCACCTTCTCCCCTTCATCCACCTCTAGCCCCCGGCAAGTGAGGAAGAAGTGAGACTCCCACGGGCGGCCCTGGATCTCTCCCTTGAAGCGGAGACCTTTCCAGATTTCCAGATTGGCTCCCAGCATGTTGAGGATGTCCTCATCGAAGGGGAAGCCATAGGACACGGAGAGGGGAGAGCCCCCGCCGATACAAACCCCCAAGGGAAGAATCGGCCCGTGAGTGTCAATTGAGGTGGCCATCTCTTCAAGGGGGCGGTCCAGTCCCTTGAAGATTTTTGTGGCAAGGTCCAGGTCTTGAAACCCGAAACGGACACGGGCGGCTTTACCAGAGGTGGGAGGAGCTTCCAGGGGGAAGGGCGTGAGGCCCTGGAGCCCGTGGAAGAGAACCGGCCTTTTCCTCCCCTCCTTGATGGACCAAGCCAAACCCTTGGAGATGGCGGAGAGAGTGGTGGCTTCCTCCAGGGTTGCGGGAGCCCCTCCCTTCTTTATCTCATCGGTTTCCGGGCTCAGGATCGGGCGGCCCGTCTCCCAATCCCACGCAACAGGGGGACGATAGATCAGGGAGAAGAAGGACCCATCCTCAGGGTTGAGAAATTCGGAGCGGGTCTCCTCCTCCTTCATCAGGGCAGGGAAGAGAAAGGCCACGTCCATGAGGAGGTCCAGGAGGTGGAAGGCCACGGGGTGGCCCGTATCCCTCTTGAAGGTCTCCGCCACGGATTCACGGAGGGCTTGGAAGTGTTCGTCCCAGGTTACGGGGGCCATAAATACTCCCATTTCTCCCTTAACTCCTGATAGTCCCATATCCCATTACTCCCATTTCTCGGGGGTGGTTCTATTCCTTGATGGTGAGGGGGCGGCCCTTCTTGGGGGTGGCGGTGGTATCCGGGAAGGGCTCTCCCCGCTTCTTCTCCAGGCGCTCCAGTTCATGGCGGAGGGCATCCTCCAAGAGTCCGGTGAGGCTCTGGCCCGGCGTGAAGATGACGGCCTTCCTAGCCCAATTGATGAGATCCGGGGAGAGGTTCACGGTGAAGCGTTCCCGCTTGGCCTTGGGCTTCTTCTCTTCAGGGGAGGAGGGCTTCTCCACCACGATTCCACGTTGGGCGGGGGTTTGGGCCTTCAGTTCCTCCCGGCCTCCAGTGATCCAGGCGGAGGCTTGCTTGGTGTCGGGCTTCTTGATCTTCGCGGGGCTCATCTAGGCTCTCCTCATCAGGCGGTGGAGGTGTTCAAGAACGGCTTTCAGGTCTTTCCGGGCGGGTCCGGAGTGAACAGCTTCCCCGGCGGCATAGGCTTCAACGAATGCTTGGCGGAGTCCAAGGGGACCGAGAAAAACGGCTCCCTTCACATGCTCCAAGGCTTCTTCGGCGGCCCCCGCCATGGTGGTGGTGGATCGGGCCTCATTCAGGACCAGGCCCACCCTGAGGGATGGATTTCCATGGGCTCGGGCCTCATCCACAAGCTCCATCATCCGGCCCACGGCGCGGAGGTCCTGCATGGACCCCTTGGCAGGAATCACGGCCACGGTTGCCACGGAGAGAGCAGCACGGAGGGAAGGGCCTTCCCCTGGAGGGCAATCCACCACCACGGGGCCACGGGTCCGGGATTCTTCCACCAGGCCAAGGGCATCCTCCCACCCGTGGGCCTTGGAGGCGGAGATCAATCCGGAGCGGTTGGCCCAATCGGCGGCATCCCCTTGAGGGTCCAGGTCCACCAGGTGGGCCTGGAGGTCCTCCGCCACATGGATGGCCAGATTTGTCTTTCCGGTTCCTCCCTTGAGGTTGGCCAGGACCACCACGGGGAAAGGATGAGACGGCTTAGGGGTCATCGGGTGGGCTCCTTGGGGGTGGGGAAGGTGTCACGAATGAATGGAGGGAATTTCTCTTCAATGAGTTCCCGGCAATGCCGGTTGGATTGGCGGATTCGGTCTCTCTGTTCAAGACTCCCGATCTCCCCCCTGGAATGCTGAGAAATGATGAGGTCCAGGGTCTCAAGGTTTGAACGGAGGATCTCCTCCAGTTCTTCGTCATCCCTCTCCGTGAACCCATCCAAAGAGATGTATCTCCGGACCAATGCCTCCAGGCTATCGGCCACCTCTGCCAAGACGGCCTCACGGGAGAGGACCTTCACCCGTTGGACCATGGCAAGAACGGTTTGAGGCTCTCTCATGCCTTGGGTTCCTTCTTCCTGAGGGGGCGTTCCCGGAGAACGGGGCGGAGTTCCTTGTGGGCGGCAATCTCCCTTTGACGGTTTAGCTCCTGGAGAAGGTCCTCAAAATAGACCCTCTCCTCCGTTGTCAGATTCACCCGGTTGAGGCGCTCCGCCAGGACGGCCTTCATCTCTTCATAGTCCCGGAGGAGGCGATCCGGGGTAATCACTACCCGAATCCCCACCAGGTCCTCAAGGGTGGAGAGATCAAGCTCACGATAATGGCCCTTTTCGTGAGCTTGGCTCATTTTGCTCCCCTCATGTTCAAGGGGCGGCCATTCCGGAGAGGTCCGGGGGCAGGTTTCAGGGGAGGAGACTTCTTCTCCATCTCTTCCAGGTAGACCTTGAGGGCATCCTCCATCATCCGGGAGAGCGTGAGGCCCGGCGTCCAATAGACCATGGCCTTGGCACGGGCCAGGAGATCCGGGTCCATCCGTCCGGTGATAACGACCTTCGGCTTGGTCTCGCTCATGCTCCATCTCCTTCTTTCGTCTTCGTCGTTTCCTTTGTCACTCGTTCCGTCACTTGTTCGGGCTCTATGTGTTCGACACGGAGAGAGTCAACCTCCACAAACCCCACGGCCTTCCTCATGGCGTGATAGGCCACCAGGTCCTCCGGGTGAGGAGCCAGGGCCAGGAGGAGGCGGAGTTCTTCTCCGTGATAGACCACCCGGCCCTTGGTATCGAACCCAAGACGGGCCTCCGGGGTGTTATCGGCGGCCCATACCACCTCATCCCCCAGGACGGCGCACCTCACCACCACCACGAACCCGGAGCGGCGAAACTCGGAGAGGGTCATCCCCTGGAGGAGTTCAATGGCCGGAATCTCCTGATACTCCCTTTTCTCCCCTTGCTCCAATACTCCCACCCCCGCCGGGCTTGTGGGCCTGGCAGGAAGGCGGAAGGCGGCGGGAAGAATGCTCATAGGTGACTGGAGAAGTCCGTCTCCTCAAATCGAAGAAGCTCAAAGTGGAAGGCCAATTCAAACCCACGGCGGAAGACGCCATCCCGGCCCTTCACGATTCGGAGACGGATGAGGGCTAGGCCCTTGTCCACCAGTTCATCCAGCTTGGCCATCCCCTCCTTCTCCTTTTCATCCTTCTTGGCTTCGGGGGCGTGTTCTTCCACGGAGAGCGGCTGGAGGACTAACACCACGTCCGGGGTGTATGTCCCACGGGCGGAACCCATGACGGAGCCCATCCCCAAGCTGGCCTTCCAGTCCTCTTTCCTGGCCTCAGAAATGGCCATGATGGAGTCTTCAGGTCCCAGGAGGTTCCGGAGCTTCTTGAGTTCGCCTATCTGCCACTTGTCCTTGTCCAAGTCAGTGGGGAGGGTCTTTCTCGTTTCAGGGGGAACAGGCCAAAGCTGGAGATAGTCCACCACCACCAGGACCTTGGAGGCTCCCGTCTTCTCCTTGAGGGCTTCCACTTCCCGGAGGACCTTCTCCGAGGTTGGATCGGGGAAATTGTCATCATCCAGGATCAAGAGGCGGGAGCCCATCTTCCGGAGCTTCTCCTTCCCGTCTTGAAGTTTTTTGAAGTCATCCCGGCGGAAGTGGGTCCCTTCCTGAAGGTCTCTTCCATCGCGGCATCCATGGGAGCCAAGGGAGACGGTCTTCCAGTCCAGCCCGGAGAGATAGGCAAGGTTCCGCGTGAGGTGTTCCCATCTCGACTGTTCAAGGGAGAGGAGAATCACGGCGGCGGTTGGGTCTTCATCCAGGACCCCCAAGCCAATCTGGACAGCCAGGGAGGTCTTCCCCGTTCCCGGAGGCCCTGCCAGGAGCATGAGGCCACGGAGACCAAGGAGGGCATCATCCAGGAGAGGAAGGACCCTTTGAGTCATGCCCATCCGAGTCTTCCCCCGGAGTCTATTGAGGCGGTCCTCAAGCTCTGCCATTTCTTCCAGGGCCACACGGGGGAGAGACCGGGGAGCGTTGAAGGCTTCGGCTTGGAGTTCGGCGGCTTCATCCAGGAGGAGCTTGTGGGCATCCTCCGGGCGGCCCTTCTCTAGTAACTCCTCCAGCTTCCGGGTGGTCTCCTGGACCTTGGCGCGGGTGTTCTTTTCGCGGGTCTCGCGGTCTCGCTCCTCCTGGATGGCCTTGGCGTGTTCTTGCATGGTCTCCGGGGAGAGCGGAATCTCCAGGGCGATCTCATCCCAGAACATGGAGGGGAGAGCCCCATGGAAGGCGGCGGGGAGTTTGCCGGCAAAGCCCAGGGCCTCACGGATGGCGCTATCCGTGGCCTGGTCTGTCCATCCGTCTCCTCTGTGAGTGGTCAGGATGTCTCTGGCCTTCCATCGGAGAGAGTGGGGAGCTTCGGCCACCAGGTGGCGGAATGCCTCAGGGCCACGGGTCCGGAGAAATTCGTCAGGGTCTCCCTTTTCTCCCTTTTCTCCCTTTGGGAGTTCCAGCATGAAGACGGAGAACCCCTCCGCCAGGAGCTTGGCCACGGAGAGACGGGCGGCTTTCTGGCCAGCTTCATCCGGGTCCATTACTAGGACCACCCCTTCAGGAGAAGCGGCTTTCAAGGGGAGGAGATAGGCGTCCAGGTTCACCCCACCCAAGGCCACGGCGGGGAATCCATGCTCACGACATTGGATAGCATCCAGGACCCCCTCCACCAGGAGGAGGCGCTCCCCGTGAGTGGATCGGTCCAGGAGATAGGGGCGACTCCGCCAGGTTCCGGAGGTGTAGAGATACTTTGGGGCGTCTTGGTGAGCGGAGGAGAGCTTCCGTCCCCACCATCCAAGAATGGATTCACCAGCTCCCCGCCAGGGAGCCACCACGCGGCCATGGAGGTGGACACGGGCCTCCTTGAGAGGGTTCCCGTCTTTGTCCTTGTCCCTCAGGAGACCGGCATCCAGGAGGATGGCCTTGGCCTCTTCCCACTTCCAGCCCTTGGCCTCAAGGCCCTGGACTAGGGCGGGGGTTCCCTTGGGCATGAAGCCAAGCTCCCACATCTCCCAGCGTTCACGGGCCAGGCCACGGCCTTCCAGATAGGTCCGGGCTTCTTCGGCTTCCGGGCTCTCCAGGAGGAGACGGTGGCAAAGCTGGACCACTTCCTCCACCACGTCCCCGGCCTTCTTCCTAGCCTCCATCCGGGCCTTGGCCTCCGTGGATAGGTTCTTTTCAGGGAGGGACATTCCCACCCGTTGGGCCAGGGTCCGGACCACTCGGAGCCAGTCTTCACCCGTGGGGAAGGTTCCCCCGTTCATGTAGGTCAACCATGGGCGGCCCTTGTCCTCCCCGTGGACATAGAAACCAAAGGGGCGGCGACAGACCAAGCGATCCGGGCGGCATTCCTGCCCGGCGTCCTTTGTGGCCTTCCATCCCGTGGCTCCGTCCTTCTTCCAGCCAAACTCCGGGAACACATCCGGGAGGCGATCAAAGACGGCGGGGAGGAGATCATCCTCAAACCATCGGGCCAGGTCCTTCTCCATGGTCTTCTCCATTCTTTAGGCGGTTTTCTGGAGTTCCTGCATGGCAGCCACCAGGGCCTCCACCACGTCCGGGAGTTCACGGGTCCGGATGCCCACTCCCTTCTTGGTGGGGATGGTCTTCTCTCCTTCGGCGGCCTGCCAGATTCTCACGTCAATCCAGGGCTTCCCTTGATACTCCTTCAAGGAGACTCGGAGTTCCGATCCGTCTTGGCGCTCACAAGAGACAAGAACCTTTCCGGAGTCCGGCTCCGTCCATTCCCCCTTGGGCTTCATCGAAGCTCGGAAGGTCTCCACCACTGCTTTGGCTTTCTCGTTATCCATTGAATGCTCCCCTTGGGAGTAAGACTCCCATTGCTCCCTTATGCGATCTTCTCCAGCCCCTCAAGGAGGAGCTTGGCTTCCTTCATGGCTTCGGTTCGGACGGTCTCTTCCTGGTGGGAAAGATTCCGTTGGATGGATTCAAGGGCCACAAAACAGGTGACTCTGACCACTTCAATGAGGGTCTCTGGCTTGGGGTGATCCAGTTCATACCGGATGGCGGCCTCTCGTTCTTGCTTGAGAGTCTCTTCCTTCTCCCGCTCAATCCGATCCTCTTCAATCTCCTCCGGGGTCCATCGGAGCCACTCTTCAAGGAAGGCCAAGATGGAGAGGGGGTGGAAGAACGGGCCACCAAGCCCCTCCACTTCCACCACGGGGAGACCCTCTTCACGGGGTGAGCTTTCAGGGTCCTTGAGTTCATCCTCATCCACCATGAACCTCCCGTCTTCTTCAATCCTGGCGGCCATGTCACAAGCCACCACAAGCTCCCCGGAAGCGAAGAGGGAAAGGGCTTCTCCTGGGGTGATCGTCTTTCGAGGGGTGAGGGTTTCCATATCAGGCTCCGAGATCCACCAGACGGGCCACCTCTCCAGCGAGGTCCTGCCGGGCGTCATCGTAAAGGGAGAGGGTCTCCAGCTTCTTGTGTCGGCTGAAGCGTTGGACCATGCGGGTATTCCCGTTGGTCTGATCTAAGGCGGAAGTGATTCCAGCGTGACGGAGCCCATGAGGACGAACCACCAAGCCCACGGTCTTCCCAAGCTCGGAGACCATGCGGTAAACAGCGGAACCATCCAGACGGTGGCCCTTGTGTCCACGGTCCAGGGCATGGAAGAGGGGGCCTTCTTCCTCACCACGGACGGCCATCCAGGCTTTGAGGGAATCCAGAACCTTCAAGGGGATGGTGAGGCTTTCCCGTTGGGTCCGGCCCTTCCCCATGATGGAGAGGCGGCCCGTCTCAAGGTCCAGGTGGGAGCGATCAAGAGAGACCACCTCACCACGGCGGAGAGCCATCCCAAAGAGGAGGCGGAGAATGGCGCGGTCTCGGATGGCCTTGGCGTCTCGGGCCTCTTCCAGGGATTCCAGCATCTTCCGGAAGCCATCCAGGCCAGGGCCACGGGTATCCCGATAGGTGGAGGATTTGATCCCCTCCACATCCAGACCCCAAGAGATCATCCCCAGGACACGGGCCAGCTTCACGATGGAACGGAGGGAGGCCAAGCGGCGGTTGATGGTGGCGGGGGCCAGTCCCCGCTCCTGGAGGTGGACACGATAGGCCAGGGCCAGGGCGTTAGCAGGCCCGGAGCCCTGAGAGGTGAGGAGAGCGGAGGCGGTCTGGATTGATTCGGCCATGGTGAAGCTCTGGAAGTCTTCCAGGTCCTTCCGGTAGGCCAGGAGGGTCCGGGGGTTTCTACCAGAGAGGAAAGCCCCCGCCAGGTTGATGGAGATACCAGGATTTACCAGGGAGGCGGGGGCCATGCTCACCAGTTCACCCTTGCCGCTCCGGTTGGCCATGAGATCCTCCCACCTTCAATGTATTACTTTCTGGCCAGGAGTCAAGGGAGAAATGCTCCCTTTTCTCCCTTTCTCGGAAGCCATCCAGGCGGAGGGCCTGGTGGTGGGCTTTGACGCATTCCGCGTTGCGCAATCCGTTGCGTAATCCCCCGCGTAATCTGGCCTGGACCTTAGCATTTCTTAGCCTCCCAAGACGTTGGGCAGAGGCCAGGCGTTGCGGAAACGGCGCACCATCCCCGAAACCTTGGGGTTATCTTGGGGTTTCCCTGGCCCTGGAAACCTAGCCGTTATCTCCCCGTTATCCGGCCCCATGTCCTGGCCCGGTATTCTTCGGTTGTTTACCGATCCAGGGGAAGAGGCTCTCCGGAGGGGGGACGGATGAAGCGGCCCCCTTTGTGGGGTGGTCTGTGAATCTCAGGTTTTATCAGGTTCCCGCACCTTGAAGCCCGGCCCGGATGCCAGCATTTGCCAGCATGGAGAGGGCCATCCATTCCTGAGTTTTCCTGATCCCCCGCGCGTGTGAATGTCATCCGTTGTCAGCATTCCCGCCGGTTCGGATACCAGCATTTCCCAGCATGACGGCTCAGTTCAGGCCACTCTGTGCGGTCCCTGGCAGAATTGAGGGATTCCCATGGA
>Ga0209099_1003409_pt1 | contig 12883 bp, 7 predicted proteins | sample AD_JPNHW2_MetaG_FD_184430 | JGI IMG/M metagenome (GOLD analysis project Ga0209099, IMG submission 184430) | Active sludge microbial communities of municipal wastewater-treating anaerobic digesters from Japan - AD_JPNHW2_MetaG (SPAdes) (version 2) | ecosystem: Engineered > Bioreactor > Anaerobic >...
CCTTCTGGTTGCTGGTTTGGCAGGAGAGGGTTCCGTCGGTTCTCCCTGAGGAGGGAGAGAGCGGAGACCTGTTCTCCCTTCCTGAGGAGAGCGATATCCTTCTCCCACTTCCCGAAGAGGGGTGGGAAGTGGTTCCTATCTAAAAAGGAGTGTCCCTAGTAGGTGATAAGCCGCCAAAAAGCTGCAGGCAGGGAAAAGCCGGAAGAGAACAGAAAAAAGGAGTGTCCCCAATAGGAGCCCGGCGGGGGTTAGAAGGCGTAGGCTCCCCCGAAACGGTAGGGAGACCCCGCTGCCTGGGCCCGTTCTCCATCGAAGAGAACGGCGTTGAGGACTCCGATGTTGGCGATCCTCTCGGTTTTGTATCCCAGAGCCTTGAGCTCCTGTTCGGTCTTTTCGTCGAAGGACTTCTCCAGGTAGAGGGTGTCTGGGAAGCATTGGTGATGGATCTTCGGCGCTTCAAGGGCCTCTTTGAGCCCCATCCCCCTGTGGAAAAGGTTGATCAGAAGGTTGAGAACTCCGGAAATGATCTTCGGGCCTCCGGCTGCTCCGGCGGCCAAGTAAGGAGTCTCCCCCCGGGTGACAAGAACCGGAGACATAGAAGAGAGCATTCTCTTGCCGGGTTCCGGAAGGTTGAAACGGGAGGTCAAGAGGCCAAACTGGTTGGCCACACCTTGGGCGAATCCGAAATCGTCGATCTCGTTGTTCATGATCAAACCGGTCTCTTCCAGGATCAACCCCGATCCAAAGTAGCCGTTCAGCGTGTAGGTGACGGCCACCATGTTGCCGTTTTTGTCGAGAACGGAGTAGTGGGTGGTCTCCTCCTTCTCGTAGCTCCAAGGGGTTGGAACCGCTGAAGGTTCGATCTTCGCCGGTTTTCCCGGTGTGATGAGGGAGGCCTTGGCGGCGGCGTACTTGGGCGAGAGGTAGGCCCGGGTGGGGAGGGACGCGAAACCCGGGTCTCCCATGGAACGACTTCTTTCCAGGAAGGTGAGCTTCATTACCTCCGCTAGCAGGGAGAGGCGTTGAGGTTGGGGAAGATTCTTGGGAAAACAGTCCAGAAGGAGGAGGGACTGGGCGATCACTGCGCCTCCCGAAGAGGGAAGGGAGGGAAGAAAGATGCGGAAACCTTGGTAGTCGAGCTCAATGACAGGCCTGTAAACCTCTTTATAGAGTTCCAGATCCTTTCGGTCTATCCATCCCCCGTGGAGGCGCACACTCCGTTCGATCCTCTCCGCGGTCTCTCCGAGGTAGAAGCCGTCCGCCCCTCTCTCGGCGATCCGCTTGAGAGTCTCGGCCAATTCGGGTTGAAGGAGTCTCTCCCCTGGAAGGTAGCCCTCCCCTCCCTTGAGAAGGATGCGTCGACTCTCGGGAAATCTCTCCAAGAGGTTCTTATGCTCTTTCAGAAACTCCGCAAAGTAGGGACGAACGATGAAGCCCTGGGACGCGAGGTCGATGGCCGGCTGGACAAGGTCTTTCCAAGGGAGTGTCCCTTGTTCTTTCCAGACTCTGTAGAGGCCCTTGACGGTCCCGGGAACCCCAACGGCCTTGGCGCCGATCTGGGCGACTTCGGGCAGAAAGTTTCCCTTATCGTCAAAGAAGACCTCTTTTCGGAAGAGTCGAGGGGCGACCTCGCGAAAGTCGAGAAAGAAGGGCTCTTTTCCCATCATCTTTCCCATCATGAAGCCTCCACCACCAAGGTTCCCAGCCTGAGGGTAGGTGACCGCTAGGGCGAGCCCCACGGCGACGGCCGCGTCTACGGCGTTCCCCCCCTTCTCAAGAATGGCCTGGCCGACCTTGGCGGCCAAGGGTTCGTCGGCGGCGACCGCCGATCTCTGCGCCCTTAGGGGCAGGAGAAGGAGGAAGAGGAGTTCAAGGGCGAGTAGGGGCTTGAGGAAAAAGGGTGAGGTAGTTCTTGTAGACAAGATCTCTGACACTTTCGACCTCCCGATAGAGAAGCTCCGCCGCTTTTTGATAGAGGGAGAGGATGAAGAGGGGCTCGTTTCGTTTCCCCCGGTAGGGAACCGGGGCCAGGTAGGGCGAGTCTGTCTCCAGCAAGAGACGCTCGGGAGGGACCATCGAGAAGGTCTCCCGGATCGCTTTCGCCTTGGAGAAGGTGAGCATGCCGGAGAAAGAGATGAAATAGCCTTTGTCGACAGCCTTCTTCATGAAGGTTCCGTCGCCGGTGTAGCTGTGAAGAACTCCCCGAAGACTTCTGTGACGGAAGAGGATCTCCTCCGCCTCCGGGAAGCAATCCCTCAGATGGACGATGACCGGGAGGTTCATCTCCGAAGCCAGGGAGAGCTGACGGTCGAAGACCCTCTTTTGGCACTCCCTCTCGGAAAGGTCATAGAAGAAGTCCAGGCCGATCTCCCCCAAGGCGACGGTTCCCGGCTTGGTAAGGCTTTCCAGAAGGCTTTTCTCCTGGGCGTCGTCGTAAAGACGTGCCTGATGGGGGTGGACTCCGTAGGCAAAACGGAGGTAGGGACGGGTTTCGCCTAAGGCCAGGAGTTCGCCTCGACCCGGAGGGACCTCCGTTGTCTCCAGGGGGCAGAGGAACTCTCCGACTCCCGCCTGGAGGGCCCTGTCGATGGTTTGCTCCCGCTCCCCGTCGAAACGGGGGTCATCCAGGTGGAGGTGGCTGTCGACGTAGAGGGAGGGGGTCATGCTCCTCACTCCCTCCTCTTGATCAGGGAGACGGCGAAGAAAAGAAGGGTTGAGAAGAGGACGATGGCGGCTCCGGAGGGGATGTTGATGTAGTAGGAGAGGAAGATCCCCGCCAGTGTCGAGAGGGCTCCGGCCAGGGCCGAGAAGAGGAGAAGGGAGGAAAAGCTCTTGCTCAGCTTTAAGGCGGTCAGAGGCGGCGTGACAAGGAGGGCGGAGACCAAGACGATTCCGACGACTTTAATGGAAACCACCACGACGAAGGCCAGGAGGGAGAGGAAGAGGGCGTCCATCCGGGCCACTGGAATCCCCGTAGCTTCGGCGGTCTCTGCATCGAAGGTGAGAGCCGTCCACTCCCTGTAGAAGAGTCCCAGGAGAAGGAGGATGAGCAGGAGTGTCCCTCCGGCGAAGAGGATGTCCCGGCTCTCTACCAGGAGGATGTTCCCGAAGAGGTAGGAGAGCAGGTTGGGGGTGTAACCCTCGATCTTGGAGAGAACGGCGATCCCCAGGGCCATGGTGGCTGGGAAGAAGAGCCCCACTGCGCTGTCTTCGCTCAGGGAGAGGCGCCGGACGCTCAGCCCGATCATCAGCCCGACGGTGATGGCGAAGATCAGCGCCGAACCGTAAGGGTTGATGCCCAACACAAGGCCGATGGCGACGCCGCCGAAGGCGGAGTGGGAGATCCCCGAACCGATCGAGGAGAGACGGCGCAGGACGACGAAGGCTCCTACCAAGGAGGCGGCGATTCCGATCAAGAGACCAGCGACGAGGGCCTTCTGAAAGAAGGCCATCCGGAGGAGTTCAACCATGGTCGCACCTGTGGTTGGGGTAATCCCGGGAAACCACCATATGGGGAACATTGCCGTGGCCGAAGAGGATGTAATGGGGACCGTAGAGCTTGGTCATGTTCTCGTTGGAGAGAACCTCGGCGGGACGTCCATGGACAACCAGGGAGCGGTTGAGGCATGCCACCGTGGTGACCCGTTCGGAGAGGGCCATCACGTCGTGGGAGACCATGATGATGGTGATTCCCGTCTCCTTGTGGAGGTGGGTCAGGATGGAGTAGAGCCCTTCGGAGACGGCGGGGTCGAGGCCTGTGGTGGGTTCGTCGAGGATGAGTAGCTCAGGCTCGACGGCCAGGGCTCGGGCGACCAAGACTCTCTGCTTCTGCCCCCCCGAAAGGGTGCGGTAGAGATTCCTGCGGAGGGGAAGGATTTGAAGCCTCTCCATGGCGGTCTCCACGGCCTTCCGGTCCGGCTCCTTCTCGTATCTGAGAAAACCAAGCCTTGGGTAGCGGCCCATCCGGACGATGTCCTCAACCTGGAGGGGGATCTGGAGGTTCTCTTGAATCACCTGGGGAACATAGCCCAGGAGGGGGCGGATCTTGGAGATCCGGTGGAAGGGTTGCCCCAGGACCTCAACCTCTCCCCGGTCTGGCCTCTTGAGCCCGAGGATCACCCTCAGGAGGGTGGTCTTGCCGGCGCCGTTGGGACCGACGACGGCGAGGAACTCCCCCCTCTTGACCTCCAGGGTGACTCTGTCCAGGACCGTCTCGGGGCCGTACTGAACGCAAACCCCGTCGAGACGGAGGGGCATGTTCATCTCAAGGCGTCCTTGAGGAGGAGGAAATTCTTCTCCAAAAATTGGGCGTAGCTCTTCAGGTTCGGGGTGAAGGCCAGGGGGTCCAGGACGACCTCGCGGCCCCGCCCTTCCTGGGAGAGCATCCTTCCCCAAGGGGCGGAAACGTTGGGTTCCGTGAGGATGACGTCGACCCTCTCCCTCTTCATGGTCTCCAGGATCTCCTGAATCCGTCGGGGCGAAGGGGTCTCCTCGTCGTTGCGCTCCACAGTGGCGACCACTCGGATTCCGTAGTCCTCCAGGAGGTAGTTCCAGGAGGGGTGGTGAACCACCACGGCCCTCTTGGAGAGGGAACGGCTCTGTTGAGTCAGGGATTTGTCCAGCTCCTCCAGGCGCCTCTTTACCTCTCCGGCCCTCTTTCGGTAGAGGGGGGCGTTGGCGGGGTCGAGGCGGGCGAGGAACTCTCCGAGCGCCGGAGTCGCCTTGGCCATCCTTCGAGGGGAGAGCCACAGGTGTGGGTTGGGATGGTCGGCGGGGCCGATCAGGGGGGCGCAGTGGTCCGCCAGAACGAAGAGGGGGATAGAGCTCTTCTTGGGGTTCCCCATCTCTTTGAGCCAGGGTTCCAGGTCCGCTCCCACCAGAACCATCCCCTTGGACCTATGGATTGATGCGGCCGCTGAGACGGTTAAGGCGAAAGTGTGGGGAGAGGAGCCCGGTTTGATGAGGGTCGTGATCTCCATCTGGGGGCCGGCGATCTCCGAGAGCCAGAGGGTGAGGGGGGGGATGGTGGCGGTCAGGGAGGGCTTCGCCCCTTGGAGGGGGAGAAGAAGAACGAGAAGGGAGAGAACCAGGAGTGCTCTTTTCATGGTTTCAAGTATACCACAGAGCGGGGCAAGAGGCTTAGCGTCGCCGGAGCTCTTCCCCCAGGGCTTCGGCCAGCGCTTTGTACTCCTCCTTTCTGTTGTAGATCTGTGCCGAAATGCGGATGAGGCGTCGAGGTGGTTGTGAAAGGGTCATGATGGGGACCTCGATGTGGTAGTGTCGGTAGAGCCTTTCCTGAAGAGGATCGATCTCGCAGGAACTCGATTCACTGGGGGGAAGGGGGAGGGAGGCCAGGGATCCGAGAAGCCCTGGCGGACAGGGAGGGGGAGTGTTTAAAACCTCCGCCAAAACCCTTCGTCCTTCGACAACCTTCCTGTGGTTGTTCTCCCTCAGCTCTTCCCACCCTCCCGGGAGAAGGGAACCGAGGAAGGAGAGGGCTTCGGGGATCACGAGCCATGGGGTGTAGTCTCGGGTCCCCTGCCACCGGAACTCCCTCTGGAAGGGCGTCCCTTCGCCGTTTTCCTCCCGGAGATGGCTGATCGAGAGGGGGCGGATCTTCTCCTGAAGGTCGGGGCGGACATAGAGGAAGGCCGCGCCTTTGGGCAGGCAGGTCCACTTGTGGAGGTTGCCCGTGTAGAAAGCGGGGCGAAGAGTTTCCAGTTCCAAGGGAAGCATCCCCGGAGCGTGGGCTCCATCTACGAGGCACTCCACCCCTCGGCCCTGAAGTTCCAAGAGCAGTCTCCCAACAGGGAAGACGAGGCCCGTCGGGCTGGACACGTGGTCCAGGAGGGCGAGTCGGGTCTTGGGGGTGACTGCGGAGAGGACTCCTTCGACGATCTCCTCTTCCGAAGAGAGGGGAAAGGGAATCGACACGGTGTCGACGACGGCGCCCCTTCTCTCCGCGTTGACCATGAGGGCGTTGTGGCAGGCGAAGTAGTCGTGGGATGTTGTCAGGAGCCGGTCCCCCGGGCGGAAGGGGAAAGAGGCTAACACTGTGTTGACGCCGGCGGTGGCGTTGGGGAGGAAGACGAGGTTCTCCCTATCGGCCTTGACAAAAGAGGCCAACGCCCCCCTCGCCCTCTCCAGAAGCTCCGGAAGTTCCCGAAGCATGAAACGGCAAGGCTGGCTTTCCATTCTCTCCCTCAGCTCCTTTTGCCGCTCCAATACGGGAAGGGGGCAGGCTCCGAAGGAGCCGTGGTTGAGAAAAATCGTCTCCCGATCAAGGGCCCAGTAGTGTCGATAAGTGTTGGTCTCCGTTTTTCGCTCCTCGTCTCGACCCTCACAGGGGCCGGATCAGGGAAAATGGTACGGGAAAGCGTGAAAAAAGGCAAACCCAGAGGAGCCCCACCCAACCTTGAAGAGAGGTTTTCCTCGGACCCATGGAGATGCTCTTCGCGAAGGGGGGAGACCGGTCGGCTTTTCCGAATCCTCTATCTGTGGTACTCTTGACGGGAGAATCGTTTCGGAGGTTGCAGTGGGTAGAGCCAGAGGGAGAGAAGAACGGAAGGGGGGGCTCCTTTCCGTTTTCGTTCCCGCCATCCTGCTTCTTTCCCTTCCCCTCCTCGCTCAGGGGGAGGCGAAGCGACCCATCGCCTTTCAAGACCTGGAAAAGTGGGAGAACCTTGGCGAGGCGACCCTCTCTCCGGACGGCCGCTGGACCGCGTACATCGTCTCCTCTCTCAAGGGGGAGGGGCGGGTGGTCTTCCGGAGTCGATCGCGAAAGTATGCCTATTCGGTCGGATCCCTCGGAAGCGATGGAAGGAACCTCTCCAAGGTCCGCCCCGGCTTTACTCGGGATTCCCGGTACGGTTTCTTCACCGTCTACCCCAGGGAGCACGGCTCTCTCTCCTCCAAGAAGAGGGGAAGGTTCAAGAGCTTCACCCTCCTTCGCCTCTACGATGGGAGCAGGAGCATCTTCCCGGAGGTGAAGGAGGTGGTCGCCTCCCGGCGAGGATCCTCATGGATCGCCTTTACCGGTGAGAGGTGGGCACAAGCCCCGGCAGACACCCCTAGAACCGTGCGCCCCTCGATCCCCGCCCTTCCCGTTTTGGACCGGCCCCGTTTCGGTGAGGAGAAGAGCAACCTCGAGAGGAACCGCAAGTTCGGAGGAGAGGGGGGGGTCCTGACGGTCATATCCCTTAAGGATGACCGTCGTGTGGTTTTCTCCGATGTCTGGGAGAGCCGTATGGACGATTCCGGGGAGAACATCTTCTTCATCCTCCGTTCCATCAAGAACTCCAAGAAGAACGGGGTCTACCGGTGCCGGCTCAAGGACGCCTACGTGCAGGTTCTTCTCCAGGGGGAGGGGCTCTACACCAACCTCACCGTCGATTCTGCCAGAGGTTCGGTGGTCTTTCTCTCCAACCGGGACACCTTCGAAAAGAGAAGGCCTCTTTGGAAGGTTTACGGCTGGAGTGAAGGAACCCCAGGGGCCTTGCCGCTCGTCGACGGCTCCACTACCGGGTGGGGCATGGAAAGGGAGGTTGTTGCAGAGGCTCCCATGCGATTCCTTCCCGAGAGTCAGGGGGCCTTTCTCTTTGGTTACACCGAGGGGCGGGGGGAGACGAAAAACCTCAAACCGGAAGTGGAACTTTGGAAGTGGAACGATCCTCTCCCGTACTCCCAGGAAGAGCGGATGGAGAGGAGGGCGACTCAGACACCCAGGCAGGCGCTCTTCCTGCCCAAGGAGCGCCGGGTCGTTCCTGTCACCGACAGGGAGAACCCTGAAGGGACCGTGGACACCACGGCTTCGTCCTTACTTCTCAACTCCTTCTACCCCTACAGGAGGAGTTCTTCCTTCGAAGGTTCTCTCTACGACGTCATCCTTGTCGACCTAAAGAGCGGCGAACGTCGCACCCTCGCCCGTAAGAACCCCTGGAAGGGGTACCTCTCCCCCCGGGGGAACTTCGTTCTCTGGTTCGGTGAGGAGGGGATGTGGCACCTTTTCGACCGGACCAGAAAGCGGGAGCTTCTCCTGAAGGCCAGCGGCGAAGCGGATGATCTCTTCAGGAGAAGCAACTGGGACCGTCCCTCTCCCGCTCCCTCCTGGGGGGAACCGACCTGGGTGAACGGCGACGAGGGGCTCCTCCTCTCCGACGGCATCGACCTCTGGCGCTTCGACACCAACAACGGAAAGGCCTTTCGGTTAACGGGAGGGATGGGGCGCAAGGAGAGGGTTCTCTTCCGCGCCTTGGAGAAGCCGACCTCGGAGAGAGGGTGGGTCGAAGATCGTCCTTTCCTCCTCCTGCATGGGCGGAACCAAGAGACCGGTGAGGAGGGAATCTACAGAGTCGCCCCCTGGGAAAGATCTCCCCAACGGCTCATGAAAGGGCCCTACCACTTGGAACTTCTGGGCAACAGCGACGACTCCTCCACCTATCTCTTCACCCGCTCCGCCTTCGACCTCTACCCAGACCTCTGGACGGCGGACGGCAATTTTTCAAACCCTCAGAGGGTCACCTCTCTGGACGACCAGAAGGGAGCCTTCTTCTGGGGAAAGGAGGAGCTACGTTCCTTCTCCCTCTCCGATGGGAAAAGCCTGAAAGGGGTTCTCTACCGACCGGAGAGGACCCTTTCAGGAGGGCGCTCTCCTTTGATCGTCGTGATCTACGAGAGGATGAGCCAGTACTTCCACCGCTTTCACACCCCCGAGGCGGCAACGGAGCTCAACGTTCCCTTCTTCGTCTCCCGGGGGTATGCCGTGTGGATGCCCGATATCATCTACACCCCTGGGGAGCCAGGGCAGAGCGCGCTGAAGTGTGTTGTCTCCAGCGTGGAAAGCCTTCTCAAGGAGGGATGGGTCGACCCGAAGGGGGTAGGGATCACGGGTCACTCCTTCGGAGGTTATGAGACGACCTACATCCTGACCCAGTGCTCTCTCTTCTCCGCCGGAGTGGTTTCGGCTCCGGTGGCCAATATGACGAGCTCTTACGGTGGAATCCGTTGGGGGAGGGGCGATTCTCGGCAGTTCCTCTACGAAAGGGACCAGAGCCGTCTGGGCGGCTCTCTCTGGGACATGCCGGAGAAGTATATCCAGAACTCTCCCCTCTTCTCCCTTTACAAACTCACCACCCCCCTGTTGATTCAAGCCAACGACGATGATGACACCGTCCCCTGGGAGCAGGGGATCGAGCTCTTCATGGCCCTTCGCCGTCTTGAGAAGCCAGCTTACCTCTTCAACTACACCGGGGAGGGCCATAGTTTGAACAAAGGCGTTAACCGCTTTCACTGGACCCAGAAAGTGGATGAGTTTTTCAACCGTTTCCTGCGCCACGAGGCTGAACCGGCCTGGATGGCAGTGGACGAAGAGGGACGGCGCCGCTCTTCCGCCAAGGAGTGACGGCCCCGGAGAAGAGCCGGGGAAGCTGGTTTAGCGGGGAGAGCGAAAGGGGCCGTTCTCTTGCTCTGATCCGTTCTTTTCCCTACCATAGGGGTAGGGAGAGAGGAGAATGATCAAGAGAGGACACGGGGGATTCATCTTCTTCGCCACCCTTCTGGTGATGGTTCTTTCCGGGGAGGAGGTGAGGCACAGGCGCTATACTTCGGCCCAGGGGCTTTCTGAGAACGCCGTTACCTCTCTCTTCCAAGACCGCAAGGGGTTTCTCTGGGTCGGTACTCAGGACGGCCTCAACCGTTTCGACGGGTCCGGGTTCTTGGCCCTCCGCTCCGAACTGACCGATACTTCCACTCTCTCCGATAGCTGGGTGAACGGGATTCTCCTGGAGGATTCCCGGGAGGTTCTCTGGGTGGTGACCAACGATCGGGTCATCAACCTGGTGGACCTGAAGAGCCTGAAGGTTCAGAGGCTTACGCCTGACCCCAGGGATCCCTCCTCACTGACACCTTTTCGGGGGCTCTTTCGGGTGAAGGAAGACTCTCAGGGGAGGGTCTGGCTGGCCAACGACAGGGGCGTGTTTCTTTGGAACCCCCGGCAGAAGGGCTTCCGAAGGCTTTTCATCGGGGCCCCCCCCCGGTACGAACAACTCTTCCGGGGTGTCCGGGATGTCTTGGAGATCGAGGATGGTCGCTTCCTCTTGGCCACCTTGGGGGGAATCGTGACCTTGGAGAGGGACTTGACGCACTTCAAGGTACGCTTCGAGGCCGAAAGCCAAGGGGGAGTCATCGGCTTCGGGAGGGATTCCCAAGGGAGACTCTGGGGGCTCAGCGGAGAGAACCTTCTCCGCTTCGAACCGGAGAGGGTGGAGTGGACCTCCTTTCCCCTTCCGGAGCGGGGTGTTCAGAAGATCGGTAAGGTCCGAGCGGCCTTGCCGGACCGTCGCGGAAACCTCTGGCTCTCTCTCCAGGGAAACCTCTACGCCTTCGATCCCCTGAGGGGGACCTTTACTCTCCACGAAGGTTTGAAGAGGGCCGGTGCGGATGTGAGGGCCCTGTTTCTCGACCGGGGGGGACGTCTCTGGGCGGGGAGCGCCGACGGGCTCTACCGCATCGACCAGAGGGGCGGGTATACCCGCTTCGATATCGCCACTCCGGGAAGCGATGGGAACAGAATCGTCGGAATCACCCAGGACAAGGCCGGAGACCTCTGGCTCAACGGCCCGCTGAACCCCAACAACGGGGGAGTCCTCACCCGTTTCACCCCCTCCGAGGGACGATCTCTGCGGCTTGCCTTTTCGTCGGGTTCCCAACCGGTGGACCACTTCTTTCCACCCCTCCAGGACAACGGCGGGAACCTCTGGTTCGGCACCTTCGGTTCAGGGCTCTTCCTCTACTCTCCCGGAACGAGACGCTTCCACCACCTTCATCCCGACGAGGGGCTTATCGGCGTGAACGTCTTCAGCTTTGTCGAGGATGACCGGGGGAGAATCTGGACCGGAATCTTCGACAAGGGGATCGACATCTACGACCCCAAAACCAGGAAACACTCCTCTCTCCTCTTCGGTCAAGGAAGTCCTGTCTCCTTTCCGAACGCCGCCCCTATGGCTCTCTGTAAGGGAAGGGAGGGGGAAATTTGGGCCGCCACCCTCGGGGGAGGGCTGGTCAGGGTGGATTCAAAGAGTGGGAAGCTTCGGATCTACCGGAACCTCCCGTCGGATCCCCGGAGCCTTCCCTCCAACGCTCTGACCTCCTGTGCCGTGGACCGGTACGGAGGGGTATGGGTGGGGACCACGGGACAGGGGGGCGCCCGTTTGGATCCGAAGACAGGTCTTTGCCAGAGGTTCCCTCCAAGCCGTCTCACCCCAACCCTGCAGAGAAACGGGAACCTCTGGGCGATTCTCGAGGACCGGAAGGGACGGATCTGGATGGCCCTAGATGGGATGACGGTTCTCTACGACCCCCTCTCGGGAAGCATGACCCGCTTCCCCGGGAAGAGTTCGGACGGGAAAGGGGTCCGCGCGGAGAGGGTGATTTCGCTCCTGGAGGACAGCCGCGGCCGGATCTGGTTGGGAACAGGAACCGAGGGGCTCGCCCTCTACGACGAGAAGAGGGGACTCTTTCGCCACTGGGGCGAAAGGGAGGGGCTGGCGAACAACGTCGTCTACTCGTTGCTCGAGGATAGTCAGGGAGCTCTCTGGATGGGAACGAACAAGGGACTCTCCCGTTTCGACACAGAGAGAGAGAAGTTCTTCAACTACGATCTCTTCGACGGTCTTCAGGAGAACGAGTTCAACATAGGGGCGGCCCTGAGGCTCCACGACGGCAGGATGATCTTCGGAGGTGTTAACGGCGCCACCCTCTTCAACCCGGCCTCCCTCGGATCGGACCCTCTCTTTCCGCCGGTGGTGATCACGCAGCTGCAGATCTACAACAAGCCCGTGGAGGTTACCGGAGAGGGGGATGTGAAGACCGCTAAGGTGAAGAGGGGCCCCAAGGGGTACCTTCTCCCCCTTCAGCCGACCTACCTGGAAGAGATCGTCCTCGGTCCCAAGGAGAAGGTCTTCACTCTCGGCTATGGGGCTCTCCACTTCACCGGGCCCGAGAGGAACCGCTTCCGGTACATCCTGGAGGGGTTCGACCGGGAGTGGATCGATGCGGGCAACCGGCGCTACGCGACCTATACGAACCTTCCCGCGGGGTCCTACCTTTTCAAGGTGACCGCGGCCAACCCCGACGGCGTCTGGAACCCAAAGCCGGTGACCCTGAGAATCCGAATCCTGCCCCCCTTCTGGAAGAGCTTCTGGGCTTATCTCTTCTACCTGGGTGTCGCCGTCTCCCTGCTGGTCGCAGGGAGGGGAGCGGTCTTGAGGAGGGAGAGGGAGAGGACGGCGGTCAAGGAATCTGAGCTCAGGGCAAGGGCGGCGGAGGCTCAATCCCGGCTCGTCCAGCAGGAGAACAACCGCAAGAGCCGCGAACTCGAGGAGGCCCGGCAGCTCCAACTCTCCATGCTCCCTCTCTCCCTCCCAAAGGTTCAGGGAGCCGAGCTGGCGGTGGCCATGAAGACCGCCGCCGAGGTAGGGGGTGACTACTACGACGGTTATGAGGAGAGAGGGGAGTCCACCCTCGTTCTCGGAGACGCCACCCACCACGGCCTCAAAGCGGGGATCATGGTCTCCGTGGTCAAGGGACTCTTCCTCTCCTGCTCCTCTCGGATGAGCTCCCTGGAGTTTTTTCACCATACCAACATCACCCTCAAGAAGATGCACCTGGGTCCTCTCTACATGGGACTGACCCTCTGCCGCTACCGGGAGGGGCGGATTCGGATCGTCTGCGCCGGGATGCCGCCGGCCTATATCCTCGCAAGAGAGGGCTTTCGCAGAATCTCCGCCTCCGGGATTCCCCTGGGGGCCCTCGAAGACTTTGTCTACGAGGAGAGGGAAGAGGTGCTCGGAGAGGGAGAGTCCCTTGTGCTCTTCACCGATGGGCT
>Ga0209099_1003417_pt1 | contig 12872 bp, 10 predicted proteins | sample AD_JPNHW2_MetaG_FD_184430 | JGI IMG/M metagenome (GOLD analysis project Ga0209099, IMG submission 184430) | Active sludge microbial communities of municipal wastewater-treating anaerobic digesters from Japan - AD_JPNHW2_MetaG (SPAdes) (version 2) | ecosystem: Engineered > Bioreactor > Anaerobic...
CGACGTCAATGCCGGTACTGCACTCCTGCAGGAATTTGAGGAGCCGGCGGCCGTCATCGTCAAGCATAACAATCCCTGCGGTGTCTCGATTGGCACGGATAACCTCGATGCATACCTGACCGCCCGTGAGGTCGACCCGGTATCAGCCTACGGCTCGGTCGTGTCGCTCAACCGGGAGGTAGACAAAAAACTTGCAGAAGCGATCGACTCCACCTTTGTCGAAGTGATTGTCGCGCCATCGTTTACCAAAGAAGCCCTTGAAACGATGAAGAAGAAAGAGAATATGCGGGTGCTTATCCTCCCCGGGCGCATAAATGCGGATGAAGTACGTACTATTGATGGCGGAATCCTTGTCCAGCGGACCCCTCCCTACAAAGAGAACTGGAATGTCATTACCGATCGCGATCCGACAACCGATGAAATGCAGGCTCTCCGGATCGCATGGAAAGTCTGCAAGCACACGAAAAGCAATACGATCATCTTCGCCGACCAGAAGCGTACTCTTGGAATCGGTGCCGGCCAGATGAGCCGGGTCGATTCGGCAAAAATTGCAATCGAGAAAGCCTGTGCCCCGCTTGCAGGATCAGCCGTTGCTTCCGATGCGTTCCTCCCGTTCCCGGACACTCTCGAAGTTGCTGCAAAGGCCGGTGCTACCGCTCTTGTCCAGCCCGGGGGTTCAATCCGTGATAAGGAAGTAATTGAAGCGGCAAACCGGCTTAATATGGCCATGATATTTACCGGCGTGAGATATTTCAGGCACTGAAAATTTTTTGATATTTTCCTGTTTTAAGGCAAATCTTGAGATAAATTTATATTCTGCGAAGTTTCCATACCATATTTAAATTGTTTGTGGCCGGAAAGGGTCATGAATGATAAGAAACTATGTCTTCGTGGTGAACGAAAAATGGATTATGGAAATATGATCGGGGACTCTTTTACCTATGTAAAAGAGGGTATCATCGACAAGGTGAACAAGTGGCTGCTCCTTATTATTGCCACGATTATTCTGACAATACCCCTAATGGGGTATATTATGAACGTGTACCGGGGAACCAAACCCGCACCAGAAGTGGAAGACTGGGGCAAACTCTTCGTTGACGGGATCCTTCTCTTCATTGTCGGGATCATCTACGCAATTCCCATTATTATATTGGAGTTCCTTATTGTCGGTGCAGCCTTTGCCACACAATTGGCAGGCAACCCCTCGGCAATGATGACCGGTCTTGCAGGTGCTGGCATCCTTGCGGTTATCCTCGTCATTGTCGCAATTATCATTGCCCTTATCTCGCCCATCGGGATCATCCGCTTTGCACGGACCGGGAGCTTTGGCGAAGCCTTCAACTTTGGTGAAATTCTTGCTACCATCAAGAAGATCGGCTGGCTCTCATATATCCTTGCACTTATTATTATCGCCATTGTCATCGGTATCCCGGTACTTATCCTCTGGTTCATCCTCATGGCACTGGCAATTGCCCTGCCACTTGTCGGAATAATTATTGCCGGAATTATCCTGCTTATAGTTCTCCCGGTTATCGCGGTATTTGAAGCTCGATACCTTACCCGGCTTTATGAAAGTGCGGGATCCGCATAATCCCTTTTTATACAATTTTAGATTGATGCAGGGTTGCCGTCAGATCGTTTCTTTTTTTAAGATATTCTTTTATCATTGACATTCCAACGGTAGAAGAACAATGAGTGATTATCTATGAGTTATGGTACAATGCTTGACGATTCTTTCTCCTATGCAAAGGAGGGAGTAGTGGGGAAATGGAAACACTGGCTGCTCCTGATTGTCTGCCTTATAATTTTCCCCCTGATTCTGGGGTACATAGTCCGGATCTACCGTGGTGAAAAACCAGCCCCTGAACTTAAGGAATGGGGAACGCTTTTTGTTGACGGTCTTAAACTGCTTGCGGTAAGCCTGATCTATGCGTTGCCGATCATCCTGCTCGCTATTGCGGCTTTTCTACCACTCATCACGACATGTATTTCCGCCGGTGCGCTTTCAACAAATTTTGCCACTATGACGGATGCACAGGCCGAGCAGTGGCTGACGTCCCATCCGGAAATCCTGTCCGCAGCCGGTCTCATGCTTATCCTGTTACTGGTAACGGTAATTGTTGCAATCATCATCAGTATATTCTCATTTATCGGAACGGTCCGGTTTGCCCGGACCGGAAAAATGGGTGAGGGTTTTAATTTTTCAGAAATCCTTGCACAAATCCGAAGAATTGGCTGGCTTCACTATATCGCGGCCCTTATCATTATTTCAATTATCGGTGTTTTATTCTGGTTGGTGATTCGCCTCTTCACACTCATTCCGGCAATTGGTGAACCAGTATTCCTGATTATTGCAATTATACTATATCCGCCGTTTATCATGTTTGCCAGCCGGTATGCGGCATTAGTCTATGACTGTGGCGAACCGGCACCAGCTAAAACTGAACCACTTCAAACTAAGGTGTAATTTTAAAAATTCTTATTTTTTAAAAATCCAATAGCGAGATGACTGGCGGAATTCAGATCTTTTGTGGTAAAAATCTGTAAAAATAGTATTGATTGCCAGCAGTTATCGCTGCACTGCGCCAAAATTCGCTTGTGTCACCGTTTTTGCATAACGTGCGAGAACACCAGTCAGCGGCTTTGTCACCGGTTTCCATGATACTTTACGGGATTCAAGTGTTGGGGCATCGACCAAGAGATCGATTTTTTTGGCAAACAAATCAACTGCAACCGGATCGCCGTCCTGCACGAAGGCAATTGGCCCGCCAACCGCTGCCTCCGGGGCAACGTGCCCGATACAGGGTCCCCGTGTTCCGCCGGAGAAGCGCCCATCAGTAATGAGAACGACTTGTTTATATCCAACTCCCATCAGGGCCGATGTTGCAGAGAGCATCTCCGGCATACCCGGTGCTCCGCGTGGCCCTTCGTTCCGGATAATTACGACATCCCCCTCCTTAACCTGGCGGGAAAGGATAGCGGCCATTGCCGGTTCCTCGCCATCGAAAACCCGTGCCGGCCCGGTGTGTTTCCACATTTCTTTTGGCACGGCTGCACACTTTACTACCGCACCGTCAGGTGCAAGTGAACCAAAGAGGATCTTAAGGCCCCCGGCAGGATTTACCGGTGCATCAGGACTTTTAATGACGTCTTCGTTCTTTATCGTGGCTTCGTGCGCGATTTGGTAAATGCTCTTACCAGAAACTGTCTGGACATCATCCAGATATTTTATAAGGCGCTTCATCACTGCCGGGATGCCACCGGCCCGGAACAGGGTCTGCATCGAATGTGGACCGGATGGCTGCATGTAACAGACATGCGGGATCTCGTCAGCAATGCGGTTAAAATCCGCAAGCGTGAGCGGGACTCCGGCCTCAGTAGCAATTGCCATAAGATGGAGCACGGTATTTGTTGAACCGCCAAGCGCCATGTCCATGCGGATTGCATTTTCGAGGCTCTTTTTGGAGATAATATCGCGTGGCGTGACATTCTTTTTTACTATTGAAACAACCGCTTCGCCGCTCTCACGTGCAATCCGTAGTTTTGCCGCATCAACGGCAGGAATTGCGGCACAGCCGGGCAGCGACATTCCCATGGTCTCGGTCATGCAGGCCATCGTGTTTGCAGTATAGAGGCCCTGGCAGCTCCCACAGCCGGGCATGGCACAGCACTCCAAATCCGTTAAGGAAGCTTCGCTCATATTTCCGGCGGCGACTTTCCCGACTCCTTCAAACACATCTATTAATGAAAGGTCTTTTCCTCCCAGGTTCCCCGACAGCATCGCTCCGCCGGTCACAACGACCGTCGGGATATTTGTCCTGACCGCTGCCATGAGCATCCCGGGTACAATCTTATCGCAGGTTCCGACACAGACAAGTCCATCAAACCGGTGGGCCTGTGCCATGAGTTCAATAGAATCTGCGATATTTTCCCGTGAGGGAAGCGAGTACCGCATTCCCTCGTGGCCCATTGCAATGCCATCACAGATGCCGATAACCCCAAATTCAAACGGAACACCCCCCGCTGCAGCAATTCCTTCACGGATTTTATCAGAAAGCTGCCGCAGGTGGGTATGACCGGGCACAATCGTATTGTATGCATTGGCAATACCGATGAAGGGAAGTGTCATCTCCCGATCGGTCAACCCCAGCGATCGCAAAAGCGAACGGTTGGGTGCCCGTTCGTACCCCTTCCTTACCATGTCACTACGCATTTGCGTCATTGCCTGAAGATTACCTCCAATGATTCATCAATCTGTTGCAGGATACGAAAAAAGAAAAAAATCCCGGAAAATAAAAAAATCTGATCCTGATACAAGACATCCAAAAAAATGATAATGATGTCTTTTACGTCTAAAACCGAAGATGATTATCTCTTTTTCCTAGAGAAATGAATTGCAATATAGAGGATCCCGATAATCGCCGCGATGAGCAGGGAAAGATAGACCGGGTGGGAAACAATGTAAGCAAATCCGGTCAGGTCTTTCACATCGATGGAGACTTTCATCGTGTCTGAAATGTAGGTCGTATCCCGGGCATCGCGGTACCGGATCTCCGAATCAAGTCCGTATTCCTTGAGGGTCGCGTCTCTTGCCACGCTGAGCTCGAACGAAGCCACCGCAGACTGGCCTGGTTCGATATCCCCCAGGTATGCGATATCAGAAGTACTGGTAAACGGATTGACCGCACTGATCCGTGCCCGGGCACTTTTAATCGTAGAATTCCCGATATTCCTGTATTCCACCCGGATTGTCTTCGTGCTGCCCGGGTTCATCTCGGCCATGGGAGAGAGGATCTCAAAATCGACTTTGTTCCCGACATCCACGCCGAGGGTCTCGGTCCGTGAAGTAACAAAGTCGCCCTCTTTGTTCTGGTAGACGACGACAACGTCAACCGGATAGGACTTGTTCTGTGCGGTATCTGCGACAGTTACCTTATACTGGCAGGACCGGGTACTGCCGGCCGGGAACTCGCCGACATACACACTGGTATCCACAGGTGTTACCGGGCTGTTATCGTTCCGGGTAATTTTTACGGTCGCCTTGCTGCCGTCAAGCGACCCGGTATTTTTAATGGTTACATTCAGGTACCCGTCCGCGCCTGCAACCAGGTGGTCCGGGGTTGCCGAGACCACTTCCGGGATCACTTCCGGCTTGATGACGAGGGGGATGGTGACGGTGATGGTGTCCTTGACGTAGGAATAGCGATACGCATCGACCTGGTATTGATCGATATAATCAATACGGGTATAGGTTACATTGAGAGGAACCGAATACGTGCCGGCAGGGGCATCCGGGTTTACCCGGGCATTAAAGGTCACGGTTTTCCGGGTCTGACTGGAAAGATCGCCGATCATCTGGGAATCGGATTTTATGATCACCGGGGCGTCTCCGGCCGACATGGTCACCGTGACAAATTTTGCCGTAGTTATCGGATCGGGGTTGGTGATGATATTCGATGCCACCTGTTTATCCAGGCTCATTCCGTTGTTTTCAAGTACTACTGCTATCTGGATATCGCTGCCGGCCAAATATTCGTTGGTTCCCGAGGTATACGCAGTCAGGTCCGGGCTGCCTTCAAGATATTTTGTTCCGGCAAGGGCCGGCATCACGAGAAGGGATATAAGTATTACGAGGATAGTTGCTTGGGCTCGTATTGATGCCATAGAGAATGTCTCCTTACTGCACATCAAAAATGTGGTTGTCTATTATACAGTAATGAGATATGTATTTTCTCCGGTTTTCTGGCGAAATATCTGCTTACTCATATCTAAAAGGTACGGCCTGAAATAATGTCGTGGATTTTAATACAACAATTAAAAAAATCCTGATTTAGGCCGGGTTCGTTAATATCCCTGACCGGATCACTCTTAAGACTAATAAGATGCCGAAATTTTCAGGTTTGCCGGACGGAAAATCTGCCGGTATATCCTGGCAAATCAGGGATAGACGGTAAGAATCGGATCTTCTCATGTAGGGGATGGTAAAGGAAGCCGCTTTGGAATAAATTCCTGTTGGGAGTTTTAGGGACTAATCAAAAAGTTTTATAAAAAAATCTGTCGATTTTCCCCCGGTCAGGGACCCGTTTTTTTCGGCAATAATCTTACGTTGGCTTTCCGGGAATTCCATAACTATTGAGGGTTTTAATTTTTCGTACTGCAAGGAACGCTGCCAAATTGCACGGTTTTTACTTTATGTGAATGGCCATTTTTTTTAATATCCCATCCCCGGAAAAATTGTACAGTCACGTTGACATCAGGTCTACAGGAATTTTTCCGGGAGATCCGGCCCGGGAACACTTCATCCGGGAAACCATCCCGTCGACCAGATGTCCGACAACGCTCCATTTGTAAAAAGGGGGATAGGTTTGGAGCCGGGATTATTTTTTATGGAATTATTGAAGCGGATACGAATAATCGTCTTGTTTTCACCCATACTTAAATAAAAGAAAATGCCTTACACAACAATAATGACAAGACCGATTTGTCCGGCGATTCTCGTAGTTATATCAATACTTATAATTCTCGTTTCTGGATGTGTGACGCCCCCTACGGGAACGATGACTTCCCCGACATCGGCCGGTCACTCTGCTACAGGAACAAGTACTCCCGTGCCAACCACTCTTCCGGTTTATGTGACTGAGGTAACCCCCTATATAAAAAGCAGCCCTGATAACCAGACCCTGGCATCGGCAAATAGTTTGTATACAACTCCCACACCGCTTCCAGAGGATTTATCATGCCTCATTTACCTCAACACACAGTATTATTCTTATAATACAACAGCAGTCACCTTCGATCTCAAAAATCCCCCGATGTATATCGCTTACTCCGTTAAGCCATTCAACATCACCGTAAACAAAGTTTATACTTCAAAATATGGAGATACCGCGGGTAAGACGCAGACCATTACATTTTCCGACTACGCGCCCTACTCATGGTTTGACATTACAGTCCGGGATAAAAAAACCGGCGAGATCTATCTTCAGGACGGGTTTGGGAAAGCCAGGGGATACGGAATATATACCGATGCAACCCTGAAACCCATTCTTACGAGTAATGATCTCCAGATTGAAATGCGTGGGAATAATATCACCGCAACAACCGGTATCTGGGTAAAACCCTTGGGTAATTTTGACGATCCCAAAAATAAGACATTTGCCGAATGCAAATACTGGGTGCGGCCGCAGAATACTCTTAAGATAGCGACAGCTACTACAACGCCTACATGGACACCGGAAAATCAGATACGGCAGTAGTCCTGCCAGGAAATATTTTTCCTGTTTTACGGGAACCCGGAAATTTCTTTACAGACCTTGATCTCTCTTCTCAACGGTGAGATATTTAAGCGATGAGAACGATTTAAGTAAGGCAGGCATAAACCAATCGCAAGTCCCGGTGGGGTAGTGGACATCCTAGAAGCCTGCGGAGCTTTTGACCCGGGTTCAAGTCCCGGCCGGGGCGTAAAAAATTTTAAAATCCCTTTTAAAAAAGTAATTAATGATTAATCCGCTTTTGCCGTTTTTGTCAGATCGTTTTCCAAATCAAAGAGGAGGAAAAGATCAACATCTGCGTAAGATCCCTGCCCGACTTCAAACGGATTGTCCATATCCCTGATGAGCAGTAAAAGCGTTATCATCAGCATACAGAGCACGGTAAAGAGAAGAATCCCTTCAATGGCGGGGTCAAGTTTGACAAAGAAAAGCAAAATTATCACACCTGCTGTGGCGAGTTCCGAGATCGCATAAGCAGCCGGGATAAATGAGGTTTCAGCAATAGTCTTGACCCGGTGGGAGAGACGGTCGATTGTACCAATCTCATTTTTGAGTTTCACGATATACTGTGGTGGCACGTTCATATCGACAAGACTGGAGATATCATCTACAATAGTCTCCATCGCCCGGTCCATCTCTTTTAAGTTCCAGGTATTGTTCCGGAAATTGGTATTGATCGTAATAAGAAGATTGCAGACCTTTTGCTGCATACGGGGTATTATTTCTTTATCTGGTACACGGATCAGGGAAAGATCGCTGTACAGGGTACGGATCGAAGTTACGATCTCCCCTGGAATTTTCTCACTCTCTTTATAATCCGTCAATACGCCGGCGAGAATAATTGCTACCGTAAAGATCGCACCGCTGATAAATGCCGTGATAAGATTCGTCAGCGTGAGGACATCATAATTCAGATAATCGAATACCAGTCGAACAATCAGCAGGATGCCGGTAATTACTGCTGCCTTGATAATCAGTCCCCATTTATTCATAAACGCGTTCTTGGCCATAATAGAATCCATTTGTATTGTATATTTCTCTAAATTTTAAATTATAAGTAAACGTTTTACCGCTCTGGAAAAAACCCCTTTTCGAAATATATAGTCCCCCTCATTAAAAAACGGGACTCCCACACCCCATCAGACTTTTCCGGGGCAATGCATGGTACCCCCTGCCCTTCCGGCATCTGGTGGTAGCGGTCTACGTATAAGTACCTAAAAAAAGAAAAAATTACAGTGCCGGCTTTGTCTTCAGTGCAGCAACGAGAAGGTTGACGCCGCCTTCAATATCACGGATATCCATAACCTCAACCGGTGAATGTATGTACCGGGCGGGCGGGCTGATCGTGGTGCTCGGAATACCACCACGGGTCAGGTGAATGGAAGTTGCATCGGTTGTTCCCCCGGTACCGACTTCTACCTGCGCCGGAATATCGTGGGACTCGGCAGCATTTTTCAGCCACTGGACAACTTTCCGGTTTGCAATCAGACCTCTCCCACTGCTATCGACAATGGTAATAACCGGTCCTTTTCCCATCTCGATTGCCGCATCTCTCATCTCGATACCCGGGTGGTCTCCGGGGATTGTAACGTCGGTTGCAACTGCCCAGTCAGGATTAATGGTAAATGCACTGGTTTTTGCTCCCTTAAGACCGACTTCTTCCTGGACCGTAAATACCGCGTATACGGTAAATGGGGACTTCATCTTCTGCATGGTCCTGATGAGCATCGCGACACCGGCACGGTTATCGAATGCCTTCCCGGTCACCCGGTTGTTAGAAAGCTCGGCGAATTCCCGGTCGATCGTGATGGGTGTTCCGATCTCAATACCGATATCCGCGACTTCGTCCCTGTTCTGCGCCCCGACATCAATGAACATATCATCGGGCTTAACACCTTTCTTGCGCTCCTCGTCGTCCATCATGTGCGGGGGCTTGCCGCCGATGACACCGATCCGGTCACCTTTTGTCCCGTGGAGGATAACACGCTGGTTATAGAGAGTCGGTGCATACCAACCGCCAAGTGTGACAAACCGGAGAAAACCCTTGTCATCGATATATTTCACCATGAGGCCGATCTCATCCATGTGAGCTGCAAGCATCACTTTTGACTTGTTTCCGTGCTTGACCGCAATGAGATTACCCATGGAATCCTCACTTATCTCATCAACACATCCTTTGAGTTCTTTTTTTATTACGGCAAAAACACTGCCTTCGCTGCCCGATACCCCGTGGGCATTGGACAATTTCCGTAAAAGTTCTTTTACCATATTATTCACCTGTTGCTTTTTTGATCCTATCAAGAGCTCGCATGAGATTTTCGCGTGACGAGGCATAACTTAAACGGGCATAGTCCGGGGCGTTTGCCCCAAACGCTGAACCGGGTGTCAGTATTACACCACGGTCGATAATTTTCCGGACAAGCGCCGGCTTCATCGGCACAAATGCATAGAACGCACCTTCGGGAACAGGGATCGTAAATCCCAGTTCAGAAAGTCCCTTAACAAGCAGGTCCCGCCGGACCAGGTATTCATTGCGCATCTTTGCAACAGGGGACTGGTCACCGGTATATGCGGCAAGTGCAGCGTACTGGGAAATTGATGTTGCGCAGGCCTGGCAGTACTGGTGCACCTTGAGACACTGCCCGACAATTTCCGGAGATGCCGCAAGGTACCCGAGCCGCCAGCCGGTCATTGCATAGGTCTTGCTTGCTGCATTGATGGTGATCACGTTGTCCCCGAACCGGGCCGCACTCCAGTGTTCCTTACCGTAAATGAAATGTTCGTACACTTCGTCGCTGACAATGGTAACGCCGGCATCATCTGCATATTCAACGAGCGCCCTGATTAATTCCTTACTCTCCACGGCACCGGTCGGGTTAGCAGGCGAGTTGAGAACAAACAGGCGTGCACCCTTCATGAGTTCCTGGGCCTTATCGAGATCGATATGAAGGGTCTTATCCAGCGGGACACCGACAGGCCGGCCGCCGGCCAGCGTCGCAAGTGCTGCATAAGAGACAAAACCCGGGTCTGCACAGAGAACACGGTCACCTTCGCTCACGAGTGCCTGCATGACAATATGGAGCGCCTCGCTTGCGCCGGCGGTGACAACAATCTGGTCAGGGGGATACACAACCTCGTTCTCTTTTTTAAATTTGGTACTGATTGCATCCCGAAGTTCAGGGATTCCCGTGTTGCTTGTATATCCCGTCTTTCCCGATTGAATGGCCGCTATGGCTGCATCCTTGATGTGCTGCGGCGTATCAAAATCCGGCTGGCCAAGGCCAAGATTTATCGAATCAGGACCTGCCGCTTCAAAAATCTTCCGTATCCCCGAGATCTCGATTCCTTTCACCCGGGGTGAAAAACGTTCTGTCAATTTTTCCCACCACACCAGATATTACTCAATATTCGCATGCCGGTTCTTGAGCGCGGACTCATCGGTCTTTGTGATTTCCATAAGCCGTGAAATTACAGCATCCGCGAAAATCATTGAGGCCGTTTCAAAGAGCGTCCCGAGCGGTGCAAACGACTTGTGGTCGCCAAGGACCTGCCGGATCTCGAATTCTGCCGCATCGTCTTCGACATCGTCGCGCTGGTGCTCAATGATCACTTTGCAGTCGGCAATTTTCCCGATTCGTGAATCTGCGTTTGATGTGATCAGGCAGATATGCGCTCCAATCTCCTTACCGGTCTCGGCAATATCGGCAACGGTCTTGGTCTTACCGGATCCCGAAAAGATCACGATAAGATCCGCTTTCTGGAGTGCCGGTGTGATTGTCTCCCCGACAACGTACGACTGGAGGCCGAGATGCATCAGTCGCATGGCAAATCCTTTCGCGACAAGGCCTGATCTTCCTGCACCCATCACATAAATGCGACGGGCTTTGAGGATCTCGTCAATGAATGCATCTACATCCTTATCAGAAATCAAAGTCGCAATTGCCCGTATCTTTGATGCCATCAACTGCATCATTTCCTGAACCCTGTGATTCTCCATCCTTCTCGTAAGAATGATGTCACCCCATAGTAGATGAGAATTTCGTGCCGGTCTTTTATTGTCAGGACCGGATCAAAAAAACCAGTAACGACGCAGAATAGAGTATAATGCAAAAAAAGGAGATTTTTGTCTTTAGGCATCCGGACTGCTGTAATGCATAATCTCACCATAGGGTACAAGTTTACCGTTCTCCAGAACCGAGACTGCACCGTGTCCGCAGCAGCACCGGCAGCGTTTCTGCTGATGAGCAAGTTTTTGATCGGTTTCTGCTGCAAGTTCGAGAAGTGCCTTTCGCTCTTTGCGCGCGAGATCGCTGTCGACATTTACAGAAGTAACAAGGAAATCCGCAAGCGAACTGTAGGATGCCCGTTCTGGCGTGAGACTGGAAAAATTAATCACTGCATCGGCGGTAAACAACAGTCCTTCGGACGCAGAATACAGGTAGATTTGCCCATAGGTATGTCCACCCAGTCCTTCAAGCACTTCAAGTTCCAGGTCGCCGATTTTAACCTTGCCAAGAACCGGAAAGATACTGCGTTTTGCTGTGCCAACCTGCGGAAGACAAGTAATCTCCTTTGAGGCATTGAACTGCGAAAAGAGATTAATCATCTTGGTGTAGAATGCTTCAAGGACAGAATGCTCGCTCCGCGAGCCATATGCCCGGTTGTTCGTTTTTATGATGTCCCTTGTTCCTTTGTGCATGAGTGCGCCTGCCGGGAAAAATCCACCGGCACCGCAGTGATCTGCATCCGCATGGGAAATGATAACCTGGCCAAACCGGCGTTCATCGCCAAGTCCATAATGAGAAAACATCGTCATCACATCGTCATGATAGATGCCGTAACCGGTATCAATCATCATGGCCTCATCTGGCGATGTCAGGGTATAGATACTCCCGCCACAGGGCACCTGGAAACAGAAAAGATCGACCTGAGGGGTTACAGGAATTTTCTGAATATCGGCATAAAAATTCTTTCCCGTCGTTGCACGCATTGTCCGGCCGGTTAAAAGTACACTGTCAAAGACCTGCCGGGGATTGTTCCCCCGGTTCATTAACTCCTGTGCAATATGGTTGGTGTCAGCCAGAAATGAGAGCAGGAATGTATTTTCTGATTCGCCGATAAGTTCCCGGATCTCCTGGGCAAACCGTACATAGAAGATCGTATCGTCCAGGTGCTTTCCAGTAGTATCATATTCGAGAATTTCAAGCTGGTAACGTGATTTGAGCTGGTCAAGCAATTTTTCAACTGCTGACGGGTCTTCAAGATTCAGACTTACAGTCAGCCGATCAGGGTGCCGTCCAGTATCGTCAAAATCGATAAAACCGATATTTGCACGGGAATCTGTCGTATATTTCAGGAACTGATAGAGAGAACCCGTCGTGTGGGGGAGATGTACAGAAAACTTAAGAAAACTAACCGGTTTTAAGGATGTCTGAAGATACCCGATATCCGCAAGATCGTTTGTGATTTTTGCATAGGCTTCATCTGACGATGTCACTTCATAAAAAACCGTACAGGGATCGATCCTGCGATCGTACTGGATACGGTTAATATTTCCCTCATATTTCTTGATAATCCCTGCAGCCCGTTCAAGTGAACCGG
>Ga0209099_1003419_pt1 | contig 12861 bp, 19 predicted proteins | sample AD_JPNHW2_MetaG_FD_184430 | JGI IMG/M metagenome (GOLD analysis project Ga0209099, IMG submission 184430) | Active sludge microbial communities of municipal wastewater-treating anaerobic digesters from Japan - AD_JPNHW2_MetaG (SPAdes) (version 2) | ecosystem: Engineered > Bioreactor > Anaerobic...
GATCCGGACAACCTCGGCCTGGTCTTTTCGGGATTTCTGGAAGATCTCCAGGTGGTCGTATGATGGGACAAGACGGAGACCATCCGGCAGGTCAAAATATTGGGCGAAAGCGTTGGCGAAATTCTCGGCCTCCGGGATGGTAGCGTCCTGGTAGAATGATTTCTTTGCCTCATTGACGTTGGCATAGGTTGTTCCTTTCTTGAATCCAAGGAGGTGCATTGGGAAATCGAAAGCGTCGGCAATCTGCCGGGTGTCGTCCTCGATTTCTTCAAAGAGCATCAGTTCTTTCGTTGGAAAAGTCATCGCTTGCCAGCGAAGGGAGGCGTTGGTGATGATGACCTGGTATTGTTCTTTGCTCAGTCCGTATTTCTTAAAATCATTCTGCAGGCTTTCTTTATCCTCTTTGCGTAAAGGGATTGTACCTCCGACGTCCTTTGCATCATTGGAGAGGATTCCAAGGGCACCTTTTCGGGTGATCATAACATTACGTGCCTCGTAAGCTGAGATGATGTTGGTAACCGGGTTCGTCAGAGGATAAAGGCGGCTTTGTCCGTGCAGGATCTTCTCTGCCATATCGGTGACGGGAACGCTTCCATCCCGTATCCTGAGAATCTGGTCTGCAGGGATCGGATCAGAACTATATCCGTTGAAATTAATCACGTAGTTTTCAACTATCTGATCTATCTTAGTCTGGTTGAAGATCTTCCCGGTGATGTTCTCTGTAATCAACCAATTTGGAACTACCCAGATAGAGCTGACAGATGTTTTCTCGTTAAAAAATAGCGGCATAACCGGTAATATGAACACTTCTCCAAAGGTTTGCTCATATACCTTTGCCTGGGATATAAACTCATTCCACGTCTGGGATGGATTCGGCCTCTTGATGAGCTCGGGCAAAATACCAAGGTTCTTACCCGTTGCCGGATCACCTTTCTCATTCACAATCTTCCACTTGGCATTCGTAAAGGCCCGAACCTTCTTGTTGATGACCGCATTTACTGCCGGACAATAGTTGTACGCCCAGCCCTGACCAGACATCGTTGTTGTGTCTTTGATCGTCGTACCTCCAAATCCCGGTAAATATGTGAAAAACACATCTCTACCTTCAGTGATCTTTACCGGCCTTTCAATTGATTTCGTGAAAAATTTGAAAAAATTATCTGCCATGCGGCTGGTTTTCGTGAAAAAATTCGCACGACAAATGTAAAAAACAATAGTCCTATTGTCAAATCAATATTTTAGCAAAAAATTCAAGAATAAACCTAAATCTCAATCAATGTTAAAATTCGGCTGTTGATAATTCAAAATTAAAAGTCAAAAAAAAATTTCGCGCGCGCGTCTACTCCACTCCATTCCTTTTCCCTTCCTTTACCTTCCTTACTAAGCTGAGTATTCAACGAGTACTATACTACTATTCTGCGAATACTCAAAGAGTGGTTAAAGAAACCCTGTATTTATTGGTGTTTCCAAACCTCAGGGAATATTCAACTACCATTCAGGAAATACTCTGCGAGCAGTAAACGAGTATTCAACGAGTTGTCACATTTCCATCCGAAATCCATCCATTTTTTAAACTCTTTACCGCCTCTTTTTCAAAAAAATCCCAAAAAAAAAATCCTATTCCAGCACAGTCTATTCATCCAAAAAATGGAGAATCTCAAAAACCGGCCACGCATTTTTCGAACATATAGGCGCTTTTTTCGTTTTCGTTTTTTTTATTTCGGTCGGTTTTTCGGCAGGCTTTTTTCTTTTCCCGCGGTTCGGCCGGGCCTTTTCCCTGGGATCGGTGGCTATTAATGGTCCCCTTTCCGGGCTGGCTTGGTGATCGGTGAGCTGGTTTGTTCCCGTGTTGGTGATGGTCTTGTTGTTCGTTGTTGTTCGTTGTTCTCTTTGTTCGCTGTCCTGTTCGGGTACCCGGCCTTGGTCGCTGGTCCTCTCCCTTGTTGCGGTTCGTTGTCTTCCTCCCGTTGGTCCGGAGCCCTGTCTGTGTTCCTCGATGGCAATAAAAAAACCCGGCCTTGGTCGGTCGGGTTCTCTACGGGCTATCCGGGTTGGTCGGTTTGGCTTCTCAGTCTGTCTTCAGGTAATCCGGGAGGCCGTCGAATCGGTCATCCGGCTTCTCCGGTTCGGGCTGGTCTGGCGGATCCAGGTCGATCGGATCTCGTTTGTTTCGGTCATCCGGCTTCTCCGGTTCGGGCTGGTTTTGTCGGTTCCGGGATGGTCGCTTTGTCCCGTCGTTCCTGGTCCGGGGCTTCCGGTTCTCCCTGGTCCCCTGGATGGTCCTCCTCGTCCAATCCGTTCCTCTTGATGTATTCCTTGATGGCTTGTTGGACCAGGTCCGTTAAGGTCATCCGGTATCCGGTGTGGGCCTGGAGTGTGTCAAGGTCCTTTTTAAGGAAGGTCATCGTCCGGTTGGCCGTTCCTTCCTGGTATTTCTTCTGGTGTGGCATGGCTTTGGTGGTTTGGTTTGTGGTTCGGTTCGGTTTTCGGTTTGGAAATTCGGCTTTTGATTGGTCTCCCGTCTGCCCTCTGTTCTCCTTCTTCCTTCTCCTTGTCGGCCTTTCTCGTTGGTTTTGAGGTTGTTGGTAGTTGGTCTGGGTTGGTGTTTGTTGTTTTCAGTTGTTGGTTGTTTGTTGGTTGTTTGGTTGCAAATGTAGGGGGTTTTTGGTGTTTTGGGATGGTTTTAGGTCAGTTTGTGGGTGCAAAGTGCGATGATGGCGGTTGCGATTGCGGCGGCGATTGCGGTGGCGGCGGTTTTGGCGTTCCTGGCTGGGTGTTTTGTGATGGTTTTTGGCTTGGTCATTTGGTTTGTCCTCCGGTGTTTTGGGTTGGTCTGTTTTGCGTTGGTGGCTTTGGTTCGTTCGATCCCGTTCGTAAATCCAGAACCTGGGGGGGGTGGCCGGTCGGGTTTCGGCGAGTTGCGGTTGCGTTCATTCGTCGTCCTCCTCTCCTTCCTTCTGGTTGTTCGGTTTTCCCGGCTCGATCTTGACCAGGGCCTGGTCAATTTCGGCCTGGGCCGGTGGGGTCTGGTCGTCCTCGTGTTTGTTCCGTTCGGCGGCGGCTCTCCGGTAATCCTCGAGGGCGTTGATGAGCTCCTTCCTGTAATGGTCCCGGTCCCGTCGGGCCTCGTCTCTCTGGTCCTGGGCCTTTCTCGGGTTGTCGGCCTGGTTCAGCCGGGAGGCGGCCTCGGTGGGGTCGGCCGGGGTGGCTTCCGGGTTCGGGTCCGGGCCTGGCTCGGTCGCGACGTGCCAGCTGGTCCGGATCCCGTTTGCGGTCATGTCCAGGGCGATGGACCGGCCGGTGTCGTCGGCCTGGTCGGCGGGGACCTCCAGGGTGTACCTGGCGTGGTCGGTTCCTTTGGCGTTGTCGCGGTAGGCGTCGGTCCGGGTCATTCCGGCTTCCCTGACGATCGTCTCGAGGTGGTCGGCGGCCTGGGTTCTGGCTTCGTGGCTGGTTTCAAAAACCAGGGTCGTTGTTTCGGGGGTGGTCCGGTCTCCCGGTTTGTCGTAGTTGGTGCGCCAGATGTGGATCTCGTTCCCCGGCTCGATCTGGTCGTCGTAGCTCCATCCGGCGTCGGTCGGGCGTTTGTGGGCTTCTGCCTTAAAAAATCCGAATGTCTCGGTCGTTGTCTTTTCGTCGTCTTTCAGGACCACGGTCTTGTCGGCGTGGCGTTCCGGGTCTCTTGTTTCGCTCTCCCGGAGGAGGTTCAAAATCTGGGCTGGTGTCTGGTTTGTCTTTTTCATTGGGCTGGGGGTTTGGTTTGTCTTTTTCATTGGGCTGGGGGTTTGGTTCATGTCAATAAATACTACCAAACACGCCATTTCTGTTTCTTCTTAAAAACTCTTCTCTTTCTTGAGCTTCTTTAATTTGCTTTTTTGTAAGTTTCTTTTCTCTTACAATAAGTTCGTCTTTGTGTCTAATGTATCGTGCCATTGGTTTGTTCCTCCTTGTTATTTGTTGTTTCTTCGGTTTGTCCTTCGGTTTGTTGTTGTTTGTTTGGTAAAGATAACACCTTTTTGGGGCCGTTGTCAAGCCTTTGGGGCCGTTATATACCGTCGTTTTGATTGACATATCTCAATCGGTTTTTGTCCTTTTTTTGCGTGTTTGGTCCGGTTTTTGCAGTGGGGCCGGCTTTTTCGGCGGTCGGCCTGGCTGGCCGGCGGTCGGCCTGGCTGGGGATCCTGGGGGACCTGGTCCCTGGTCGGCCGGATCTCCCTGGTTTGGTTCCTGGTCGGCCGGCCGGGGGCGGCCCGGCCCGGCTTCGCCGGGATTGCCGGTTCGACCTGGCGTTCAGGTCATCTGCCGATCCCGTTTAAAAATTGGGTGTTGATTTCAAGAAGGAATTTTGGGAATTTGATTTTTTTGAAAAAAAGCATCTGCCGATCCATTGGGGGGAATGGGCAGTTGTTTCAAGAAGGAAATTTTGGAAATGAGTAAGGGGTCAGTAAGGGGTTACTGATTTTTATTTCATTAAATATCAATGAATTGGACGAGACGATCAGTAAGGGCTTACTGCTTTGTTATAAGTTATTTACGTATTGTTTGTTGATTGGTGATGAAAATAATGAAAATAATTGCAGAAATACTTGACATTTGTGTTTAGAATGTTGTATCTTTGTTTCATCAAATAACAATTAAAACAACAACATCATGACAACTTTAAAAACATTAGCAACTGAAATTTTTAATTACAAAGGCGTTGAAGTAAAAAGATTAGATACAATTGAAGAGGGATTCTCAACTTTGACTTGCTATCCAGCTCGCACATGGACTATAAACGGGAAACCGGCGTTTACAGTAAAATTTGAAGGACAAACGAAATTAGCTTCTTATTTAGAGAAAGAAGCTTCAAAAGGTGGAATTAAAACTGTTTTAAAAGACTTCAATCCAGAATGCGGATTTTACATCAAAATGACTGAAGAATTAAAACAAAGCTTCATTGAATTAGGTAGATATGTTGAACAAGAAATTACTGAAACTGAATTTTAATAAATAAAACTACTACGATGAAAATTCAAATTATTGACAAAAAACAAGCGTTGATTGAGGCTAATAAAATCAAAGAAAAAGCTTTCGGAATTGCCGAAAGCTTTGGAACGCTTCCGGGATATTGTTTGGAACCAGAATGTGTAAGATATGTACAGTTAATTTCACTCACACAGCTAAAAGACGGCGAAGGATGTATATTCATTGACGGCGAAGCTGCTGAACAGCTTACCAATTTTGAAATTGAACCCGGAAAGTTTATAATTGGGAAACTTTGCGTTAAGAATGTGACAGATGCGTTTGTTGAAAATGAAAGACTTTGTTTGAAATACAGCGACGGAATTATTGAATATTTCAAATACAGCGAAGAATTAAATTTCTGGAAATTTGAAAAAAATAGTTTATGCACGAAGATTAAACCCGAACAAGGAATTTTAAATTGATAAAAAAGAACCTTCAGCTATGCTACCGGCTGCACGGCAATTCAAGTCAATAAAGGGAGTGTGTGTTAATGATAACAAAACAGCGACCCGGTGGTCAGGGTTAACATTTACGGTTATGGCACGTTTAGCTCACATAGTTGTTTTTGATGGCACTTCTGCCTATGTTATACCAGCAGGAGAACTTGCTCAAGAAATTGAGCAAAATGAGGTTGAAGTTTTAGGCAAGTTTGCCGACTTCGATGAGGCTTGTGATTTCTGCGATAAACAGAATGAAGAAATAATTGACCCCGTTCATTAATGGGGTCAATTCATTGACAATGAACATTACAAAAAGATGAACAAAAAAGAAACATGGTTAATGACATTTGAAGAGTTTTGTAAAACATTTAAAACGCAAAACTCAAAACAATACGCTGATGATTATTACCGACTTGGTAAACAACATTGCGTTGGTTGTTATTATTACCTAACTGTTTCTTCCGATTTAGAAATAATAAACTCATATACCAAAAAAGACCGAAACAAAAAGAAGCTACAAACTTTTGTGAGCACTTGCAGTATTGAAGATGTTAAATATAAAACATTTGCATTTATACTCAAAACTGCATTTGAAATTGGACTTTTTGACGAATGTGTTTGTGATATAAATATTAAGCAACGACAAATAAATTGGCTAAATGAAAACTAAAAAAGTAACAATAAGCCTGACTGAAGAACAGCAACAACAGGCTAAAGAAATAAGCAAAGAACTTCTCGGCAAAGAAAACATATCTGGGTTATTTGCCTTCTGGATTAATCAGTACCTAAAGAAACGCTCAAAAGCTTCTTAATATGGTGGCTAACGTACGTGTATCTCTACAATTTGTGATCTCAAGTCATTAATTCAAGTCAAACCTTTAAAGCAAGTCAGTTATGAAAAAAATCAAGTCAAAAAGAGTAATCAGGTTAAGGGTACGTGATTTCATGAACACCCTAACCCTTGAAGCAATTGTAAGCAATCTGGAAAGTCTGGGGTACCGGGTAAAAGTAACGTTTCAAGTCAGTTTCAAGTCAGTTTCAAGTCAAATTATAAAAAAGTAATAAAATGTCAAAAACAAACACGAAATCAATCCGCCTCAGCCCTCAGACAGATGCTGAGCTTGTGAAACTTTATGGAAGCGCCTACGCCGGCGGAACCCGGGCAACGGAGGCATACCTTTGGCTTAGGAAATACGCCCTGAAAAGCATCAGAGGTAAGTTGACGAAGAATGAACTGTCAGCGTTGATTGACAGTCAAAACGGATCAATCTTTGAAGAACAATTTGCGGTGAATCATTCTGCTTTCATTGCACACATTGAAGATGCCAACGAGTTTGAAGGTATCGGGAAAAGGTGGAACATCGACATCAAGGCACTGATTGAAAAGGTAAAGAACATGACCACCTGTGAGATCTTCTTTCTGCAAGAAGAAATCGACAGGTTCTGGAACGTCGAAAAGGCGTTTGGTTCTCCCAACCCAGACCTTGAGAAGTTCCTGGGGACTCTTACCTTCGTAGAAGAAGGGTGAATTTCAAGAAGGAATTCTGGAAATGAGTGGGCGTTTTAAGAAGGTAATTTGAGAAAAAAACCGGGGCCACATACCCGGTTTTTTCTTGACCCCAACAACTGATAAAGAACGTTTGTGGCTTTATTCTCCATAAAAATGTGTGTAGCAGGCATATCTGGCTGCATCAAGACAATGGTCCGGGCTTTTGTCTGGCGTGTTTGTAGGGGTTTCTCCCACATAGGCCCATTTGTACCGGAGTCGTTCCTTGTGTAAGTTCATCGACCTCTTTGTATAGTAGCATTTGAATTGTTTCATTTTGAGGATCCCAGGCTTCACGGATCCTTCTCCCTTCCTGGCCATCAGCACATAAACGCCGAGGCGTCGCAATGCTCCGACCATTTCAGCGTCGTGTTCGCTGTAGAAGGGCTGTCCGTTTATCCATCCTGCGGCTTCCATAATTTCTTTGATTTGATATTCGCTAATCCCTGGCTGGTATGAGATTTCCTCGAAGTACAATGTTCTTGGTCGTTTGATTCCGACCTTGACGATTGCAGTTGGATCGCTGGTGTATCCGTAATCGACACCCCAGATCACCTCCTCGATGTCGTCCGGCCAGGTGTCGATGGGGACCCAATCCGGATAAATGGTACCCTTCAGGTTTCCCGTCTTTCCCCTGGCATATACCTTCCAAAGTTCGGCGTCTCCGATGGCCTCGATCTCCTTCCTGGTTATCTCGTCCAGGAATGGATTGTCCCGGTAGTCTGAAATAAACAGGGCGACGTCGGGTTGGTTCAGGATCTTGTCCTGGACCCAAAAGCCACAGGTGGGGTTGTAGTCGATGTAGATCTGTTTGAACGTCCGGATGGAGACCTGGAAGTAAATCTCCCAGGGGATCCCGTCGGCCTCGTTGAAAAATGCGTAGTCCCTCTTTCCGGACTTGGCATCCTGTTCATCGGTATAGGAGTTGAATTCGATGATCGATCCGTTCTTAAAATTGAAGATCCGTTCCGTCTTGTTGTAATCATTGACGGCCTGTTTGAGCAATGGCGAGGAATAGTATATTTTATAGGCGTCACGGACGGCTCCTTTCTTCAGGTTGGGAATGTCCTGTCCGACGACGGTGACCACGATATTTGGTTCCTGCATGGCCTTGAGGAACAAATTCTGCATTATCGAGTACGTTTTCCCGGAGGATGTTCCTCCCTGGTGAACTATGACCCTGGCCTTGCATTGTTGGGTGACCCGGAATAATTCCGAGACCTTATAGAGAGATTCTTCCTGTTGTTTCTGCTGATCGGCTTTCCCCTGTAGGATCTGGGGAAGGTCCGTCGTTCCCTCCTGAATTATTGTTCTGTCCATTTTCTGCGATTATTGTGGCTTCCTCGATGGCTTCGTTGAGTCGTTTGAGATCCAGTTGGTCCTCGCTGGTGGCGATCCTCTTTCCGGTGTGGACGTACTCGATCTTGATGTTGTTGATGGTGTTACCCGTCACCTGGCCGGTATGCTCGACGGTGGATTTGGTGGTAAATCCCAGGAGTTTGTTGATCTCGATCTGGATGGCCAGGCAGGCTTTGTAATCCTGTATCTTGAACGAGTTGGCGAAAAGCATATTCAGTCGTCGGAGGGCTTTCCCATATTCGTCGACGATCTTTGTCCGGCTTTCTTCGGCGAATATCTGGTTGGCTCGTTGGATGTAATGCCAGATCGATCTCTCGGACACCTGCCATCCGTACTTTTCCTTGACCAGCCGGTATATTTGACCTCCATTCAGGCCGGATGCGAGTAGTTCGGTGACCTTCTCTACCCTCTCGATTTTGATTCCTCGTTGCTTTGGGTTCGTCATGATTTCTTGCTTAAAATTTCATCAATCCATCCCCTGTGAAAAAAATACAGGGCCTGGGAGTTGGTTATGGTGTTCTGTTCGATCCTGGGGTTGGCCGTGAAATTTGCGGATCCTTCCATCGTGATGAAATCCGTTCCATTGGTCAGCAGGACGATCTTGGCGTGGTTTTCCAGGGCCTTGTACCTCTGGTTCCGGTCCATGATGCCGGTGTATAGTTTGGCGTATACTGCGGCCTCCCGGCGTTTGAAATACAGGCCGGTGAGGAAGTTGATGGATCCCAGGCATCCCCGGTCATAAAGTTCGAAGAGTTCGTTGCAGTTCATCCTGTTCAGCGTCCAGGTGGAGAACCATCCCTCCCGGCTTTTTCCACCGAGCAGATCGATGATGATCGGGACGAAGGTCCAATAGTCGAATTTGCCGTCGCTGATGATGTGGTAAGCCATCCCTGGTGGCGGCAGTTCGGTCAGGATGTCGGAGGCGATCTCCTTTTTAAGAGCAACCTTGAGCATCTCCTTCTCCTGATGTTTGAGGATCCTGGAGGATACGGTTTCTGTTGTTTCGGCTTCCGGATCTCCGAACGTGTTCAGGTCGAAGCCATCGAGGATATCGTCGTCCATCACAAGGGAATTTTTTCTTGGTTTGGCATTGACATAGATTTCGCCTGTGTTTCCGGGTCCACTACCTCTGTAAAGACCAGGGCGGTGGTCGGGATGACGGCGACAAGTTCCTTCATTTCGTCATCTGAATAGATGAGAGTTGGTTCCTGGTACCTGGCAACCATCTTTCTCCCTTTTACTTGTCGTATCGTACCTCCGACGAGGATAATAAAGTAGGTTTTCATTTTGTTAGTATCTTTCTCCGTTCTTGAAAATATCAACCAGGGGATCCAGGGCTCTCATACGGTCGACCATCACCTGGACGTATTTTGGATCCAATTCCAGGGTGTAGCAGTTGCGTCGCATCTGGTGGCCGGTCACCATCGTGGATCCGGATCCACCGAATAGGTCCAGGACGATATCCTGGACCTTTGAGGAGTTCTTCATTGCGATGGAGATAAGTTCCACCGGCTTCTGGGTTGGATGTTTGTATGAGCTTTCCCTGGTGATGGCCCAGATTGTGGATCCTCCCTTTTCCATTTTTTGGGCGAGACGCTTGAGGTATTTCTCGGCCTGGACGATGTCCCATTTCTGATCCCAGACCGTGTATTGCGACCGGTCACCGAAAAACTGAACGGCTTTCTTCCCAAAGGTGGCGTAAAAGATGGGCTCGTGTTTCCACCGGTAATCTCCCCAGCCCATACTCGCGACCGTCTTGTTCCAGATGATCTGGTTCTTTACCACCAGGTCAATCTTTCGCATTGCTTGCTCGAATATGATCTGGCTGGAGGATGAGTGGCAAATGTAAAAGGGGGCAGACTCCTTGACGGCGGTTTTGTAGGCGGCGAATGTCTTGGTCAGAAATTCCATGAATTGGTCCTCGGACATTTTATCGTTGCTGGTTTCTTTCCCCCGGCCGGAGTAGTTGACATTGTACTGTGGGTCTGTGAATACCATATCTGCTCTGGATCCGTCCATTAGTCTGGCGACCGTTTCGATCTCGGTGGCGTCTCCGCAGAGGATCCGGTGGGTAATTCCTTCCCCTTTAATGACGAAGAGATCTCCAGGCTTTATGTCGGTGATGATCACATCGGGGATCTCGTAGTCGTCCTCGACGGCTTCCACCTTCTGTTTGAATTGTTCCGGGATGTCCATTCCCCAATCGGCCAGGATATCTGTGTCCCATTCGTTGTTGATGATATCCCAATCCGTTTCTCCGTATGCGATATTGTCTTTGATGGCATATGCCTTTAATTTGTCGATTGGGGTGTCCGGCCGCAGGACCTTGCAGGGAGCCACATCAAATTTGAGTTCCTGGAGGGCTCGTAGTCGCATATTCCCTCCGATCACTACGAAGGTGTCCTCGTGTGGGACGACGATCAATTCCCGGAGCTCCATCATTTCCGGGTCATCCTGGATGGATTTGAGCAATGCCCGGTATTTGTCGTTCTTGATAAATCTCGGGTTCCTGGGGAGGCCATCGATCTGGCCGTCGTTGTTTCTGATCTTGGATAGTTCGATTTCTATGGCGTTCATTGATCGAGTATTTCATTGTTGTATGCGTGGATGATCTTTCCGGCCATTGATCCGATGGATTCCGGCCATAATGCGGCGATGGTAAAAATTCCAACAAGCAAAAAAAAGACAAGCCAATTGACGGCTTGGCGTGAGATCGATTCTGTCATTTCATGGTTCATAATTCCTGCAGTTTTGATGTTATGATGGTCATGGCTTCGGTACCTGGTTTCTGGCCCAGGTCGAAAACGTTATTTACCCGGGTATCACTGGCCTCGCTACCGGATTTCTCCATTTTCAGGAATTTGTAATATCGTTTAGTAAATTCCCGGATGATAAGAAATCGGAACGTCTTACAGTTTTGCTGTCTTGAAGACTTTCTGTAACGATTCTTTTTCTTTTGGATCATGACTTTTGGTATATAGCTATTTTCTTGATCAGCATTTCCTGTGGGTACTCTCCCGATTGGTATAATCTTGTAAATGCCGGATATCCTCCAGCCTGAATGTTGATAACCAGGAAGAGGTTGCATTGTGGGATGTTCTTGGTTACCTCATAATATTTAATTCGATCAATGAACCAGGCGATTTTTGTCGGAGCCCATTCGATTGCGAATTGGTGGAATTCCTGGCTCATATCAAATTGGAGATTGAATCCGTCACCTTCCGATCTGTTGCGACCGTCAGGATCCCTCCAATGATGGGTGAACGTTGCACGGGAGGAATCTTCTCCCATCAATTCGACGATGTCGATCTCCGGGAGCCATCCACGGCGGTCATACATCCATATAGCCGGGAAGAATTTAAAACCCATAGGCGGCATTTTAGCTTCAACTTCAACATATCCGTAGCGGAAATTGAGGAATTTATGGCTGGAGATCAGGCCGCAGAGATTCTCTGTTTCGTTCCTTGTTGCTATAAGGTGACACCCCTCTCGATCGACCATAACCTGATCCTTCGTCCACCGGGTGTTCTCTTTTTTTGTGTCGTTTTCTCCCGACCATGGTTCCCTGTGATCCCACAGGCCCCAGTTGATCCCGGTTTTGAAGGATTCACGGAAGAACATTTGATAACCGTTCTTTTCAGGGTTGAACGGGATTTCTTTTTTCTTAAATAAGTTCGCAATGCACATTTTTATCAGTTAATGTTTAAATCGGAAATTCCAAGTTCGTATAGGATTTTGTTGAATTTTTCACGGAAATTCTTATCGGTCTCTATTAAATTTTTGACGGTTTTACGCGAGTAGGATACGGTAGCATGGTCAAGTTTGAAGATCAAACCGACCATCCGATTACTAATTTTCCTTTTCTCACAAATATGATATGATATTGTCATTATGACTTGCCGCGGCATTACTAATTCCCTCCTTCTTGATTTACTATGTATCAAATTTCGATCAATGCCAAAATTGTTACATGTAATTATTTCGATCTTTTCTGTTGATAATTCGGTTTTCGGGGTTAGGTACTCATCAATTATTTCCTTGCAGTCATCGAAGCCGGCGCCAAAAACAGCCTTAAATCCTTTATTTTGCAGTCTTTCGAGCATTTCGAGTTGTTCCTTTATATGTTCGATATTCTTGATTCGTCCATCCTTCGTATAGAGGGTATCGACGCTGGCTTTGATTTCAATAAAAAGACCGGCGAATTGATTTCTGGGTTCTGCAATAAACAAGTCCGGGAGTTTTGATTCTGACCTCAATCCTTTAAGTAATTTTCTCAAACCTATTGTTACCCTCAATCCGGAAGGTTCTGAGAAAAATATCACATTCGGATATTGAAGTTTGATGTACTTTGCAATTGCAAGGTGTACACTCTCTTCGACCTTTTTCCTTGTCTTAGCCATTAGTTATGTGTTTCTGTATTTGTTCTTTGAATATACTTCTCCTTCGCAATGAAGGTTTTCAAGCCATGCGCAATAATCCTGATAATATTCGCCATCACAGTCACAGGCA
>Ga0209099_1003420_pt1 | contig 12858 bp, 10 predicted proteins | sample AD_JPNHW2_MetaG_FD_184430 | JGI IMG/M metagenome (GOLD analysis project Ga0209099, IMG submission 184430) | Active sludge microbial communities of municipal wastewater-treating anaerobic digesters from Japan - AD_JPNHW2_MetaG (SPAdes) (version 2) | ecosystem: Engineered > Bioreactor > Anaerobic...
CTTCTTCGGAGAGTTTCCCCGGATTCGAAAACGGAGTGTCCGCTGGAGCTTTGGACCTCACTAAAAAAGAGTGTCCCCTATAGTTTCCTGTAATTCCAATGCAGTTTGGAGAAGAGTCCCAGGAGAGCTTTCCCCTCCCCTCTAGAGGAGGAGGTTCAGAGGGCGAAGAAGGGGCAAGCCCACAAGAAAAACGGAGTGTTCTCACCACGAAACACACGAAAACCAAGAAAGCTTGTATGGTCTGTTTCTCCTTGTTCGTGCCCTTCGCATTGTTCGCGGTTCATAGAATTTAAAAGGAGTGTCCCCTGTTATTCTAACCGCGAAAGGCGCGAAAACCGCGAACAAAAAAGGAAGTGTCCCTTGTAGCTTTTTAGCTCTTCTTCGGAGAGTTTCCCCGGATTCGAAAACGGAGTGTCCGCTGGAGCTTTGGACCTCACTAAAAAAGAGTGTCCCCTATAGTTTCCTGTAATTCCAATGCAGTTTGGAGAAGAGTCCCAGGAGAGATTTCCCCTCCCCTCCAGAGGGGGAGGTCTCAGAGGGCGAAGAAGGGGCAAGCCCACAAGAAAAACGGAGTGTTCTCACCACGAAACACACGAAAACCACGAAAGTTTGTATGGTCTGTTTCTCCTTGTTTGTGCCCTTCGCGTTGTTCGCGGTTCATGCTTCTAACCGGCGTGTCTGCTATAAATCTAACCGCCGAAAGCTTTTATTGTCTGTTTCTCCTCGTTCGCGTTTTTCGCGGTTCATGGAATTTAAAACGGAGTGTCCCTTGTAGGAGGCAAGCCCCTTTCATGGAAGGAGAGGCTGGTGTCGGAGGGATCGTCCGGGCTTCTCCCGCTCCGGGAGAGGCGTTTTGCTCTCTCCCCCTTTCGACTCAGGAAACGCGGGTGTTTCAGAGAGGGCGCTGTTGATCTGGGGCCTTCTCTTCCTTCTCCCCCCACTTGATGGCCAGGGAGAGACCCTCCTCCTGGAAGGTATAATCGGGCTCGAACCGCTCCGCCTCCTCCTGAACCTTCAGGAGGGAGAAGATCGTCGGAAGGGCCTCCCGGATCTGGGAATCCTCCCGAGGCCAGGGGGAGGAGAAACGGAAGAGGGCGATCGGATGGGCCAGAGAGAGCTTCTTCTCTGTCTTTCCCTTTCGGATGGCGTCCACGAGCCTGAGGAGGAAGAGGCTCTTCTTCTCGTCCTCGTCGGTCAAGCAGAAGCCTTCGTTCTCCGGCCAGGGGGCGAGGTGGATGGACCGGTGTTTCTCGTTCTCCTTGAGGGAGAGGGAGTAGATCTCCTCGGTGACGTGGGGAAGGAAGGGGGCAAAGAGCCTCAGCGTTGTCCAGAGGACTTTGTAGAGGACCTCTTGGCTTCCGATCCGCTCATCTTCCGTCCCTTCCTTGATCTTCCCTTTCACAAGCTCGATGTAGTTGTCGCAGAGGTCCTTCCAGAAGAAGGTCTCCAACGTGGAGAGGGCCAGTCCGTACTCGTACTTCTCCATGTATTGGGTCGTTCCCTCCACGAGCTGGTCGAGCCGGGCGAGGATCCAGAGGTCGATGAGGTTTCTCTTTCCCGTTGTTCCGGGGCGGTAATTCTCCAGGTTCATGAGGGCGAACTTGGAGGCGTTCCAAAGCTTGGTGATCAGCCGTTTCCCGTTCTTGAGCACCTCTTCGGAGAAAAAGGTGTCCATCCCCAACCTGGAACCGGCGGCCCAATAACGGACCGTGTCGGCGGTGTTGTTCTTGATGATCTGGGCGGGGGTGACGCCGGCGTTTCCCTTGGACTTGGAGATTTTCTCCCTGTTCTGGGCCAGGCTGTGGCCTGAGATCATGATGTTCTTCCAAGGGGCCTGCCCGTGGTGGTAGTAGCTCTTCACGATTGTGTAGAAGGCCCAGGTACGGATGATGTCGTGGGCCTGAGGGCGGAGGCTCATGGGGAAGATCTTCTCCAAGCGGTCATCCCCCTCTCCCCACCTACCGTTGATCTGGGGGGTCACCGAAGAGGTCGCCCAGGTGTCCATGACATCCGCCTCGGGGAGGAACTCCCGACCGCCGCAATGGGGGCAGGGGTCCTTGGGAAGGGTCTGCAGGGGATCGACGGGAAGCTCCTCCTCCTTGGCCAGAACAACCTGGCCGCAGGATTTGCAGTACCAGAGGGGGAAGGGGACGCCGTACTTCCTCTGACGGGAGATACACCAGTCCCACTTGAGATCCTTGACCCAGTTGACGTACCTCTCTTTCATGAAATCCGGGAACCAGTGGATCTTGTCGCCCTGGGCGATGAGCTCCTCTTTCTTGTCCAGAATCTTGATAAACCACTGATCCTTGACGAGGAACTCAATCTCCTTACCGCACCGTTCATGAACGTTGACGGAATGGACGATCTCCTTGCGACCCCTCAAGAGGCCGGCGGCCTCCAGGTCGTCCTTGATCTTCGTCCGGGCCTCGCTCACCTTCAACCCCTGGTAGGGACCCGCCAGTTCGTTGAGCCGTCCGGCGCCGTCGATCACCTGGCGCAGGGGAAGGGAGTGGGTGTTGAACCACTCGATGTCGGTGGTGTCGCCGAAGGTGCAGCACATCACCGCACCGGTGCCCTTCTCGGGATCGACCTTTCCGTCGGTCAGGAGGGGAACCTCCCTGTCGAAGAGGGGCGAGCGAACGCTGTGTCCGTGGAGCTCCTTGTAACGGGGGTCGTCGGGGTGGACGAAGACCGCTACCAGGGCGGGGAGAAGCTCGGGGCGGGTCGTGGCGATGATCAACTCCCTTCCGTCATCGAGATGGAAGAGCAGGTCCACGAATTGGGAGGGGATCTCCTTGTCCTCGCTCTCCGCCTGGGCCACGGTGGTCCGGCAGAAGGGGCAGTAGAGCGCGGGCATGGCCTTCTTCTGGACCAAACCCTTCTTGTACAGGTCCAGGAAGGAGCGCTGAGAGATCCGCCGGGAGGAGGGCTCGATGGTGGAGTAGAGCTGATCCCAATCCACGGAGAAGCCGAGGCTCTGCCAGAGCTCCTTGAATTGGGCCTCAATGTTCTTGGAAATCTCCAGACACTGGGAGATGAACTCCTCCCTGGGGAGGGAGGCGGCGGAGACTCCGAGCTGTTTCTCGACGAAGCGCTCCGTGGGAAGGCCGTTGTCGTCGAAGCCGAAGGGGTAGAAGATGTTGAACCCCTTCATGCGGAAGTAGCGGATCATGATCTCCGCTTGGGTGTAGGAGAAGACATGGCCGATGTGGATCTGTCCGGAAACCGTCGGCGGGGGGGTGTCGATGGAATAGACAGGCTTTGACGAGTCCGGGTCGAACCTGTAGATTCCCTCCTCTTCCCACCTCTTCTGCCAGAGGCTTTCGGTCTCCAACCCGCCGTAATATTTAGGAAACTCTTCCATGATCTCTCCTCTCTCCTGACCCTGGAGGGCCGGAGAATTAAAGCCTAATTTTACACGGAAAGGGGCGATAATTCAAGGTTTCTGGCAGGGGTCCAGAGGGAATGCCGTGGCGGCGAAGAGTCCCGGGGGACTCCTGATCGTTGAAAAAGCAGAGAAAAACCATGACAAGGGAGGGGGATCCTCTGCTAAACTCTCTCTTAAAACATCTCTGAGTGGATGTACGAACCCGGAAGGGGACGATCTCGAAGGCGAAAAGGGCCTTAGTGGGATTGTGAGACACTCCTTTCCGGAACGAGCAGCCACAGCCAGAGCGAAGGGAGAGACTCTATGACAAAAAGGCGGGCCCTTTTCAAGGTATGCTTTTATCTTCTTCCTTTCTTTGCTCTTCTTGGGGCACAAGAGCGGCAAATCCGTATTTACGGCAGAGTGACAGACTTCTCAGGCAATCCCATCGAAGGGGCCGAAGTGGCGGTGAAAACAAGGACGTTTCAAGATGCAGGGAAGACCCTTTCCGGCAAGGGAGGGTATTATTCCATCCTTCTCCCCCAAGGGGGAACCTATATGAGCCTCTTTGCCTGCAAAGATTATGCTACAAAGAAGCTAGAGTATTGGGCGTGGAATCTCCCTGCCCAGAGCGATAGAGAGATTAACCCTCGTTTCGACCGTCTCGAGGTTTATGCTCTGAACGCATGGGTTCCGCAGGGAGCCTACCCATCTTTGCAGATCTACTTTCGTCCCATGAGCCTTGAAAAGGCAAAGGCCGCAATCCAAGCCTCAGGAGGGAAAGAGCTGTCAAAGATTCCCAACCTTGACCTTTGTCCGGAAGTGAAACCGGAAGGGTTGCAAATAAAGGTTAACGGGCAAGAAGCGGCTCTCATGGCCCTTTCCCCCGTAGTGGAGGCGGTGGGGAACGGGAAGCTCGTGAAGGCGTTCCTGCTTCAAGTGGAGCTTCCCAAGGGCGTAGACCCCTGGAAAGAGACAGAGGTTACCGTTACCCTCTACGACAAGACCACAGGGGAAAAGGGAGAGGCGACCCTCTTCTTGCCGAACCGTTCACTCCTTTAAAGATCCGTCGTGAGAAGCTCTATCTCCTCCTGATAGTCGGGGAAGAGTCTCTTCAACTCTTCTCGCTTCCCCAGATCGAACCCTTTAGGTGAGAAGCCCGGGGAGACGGTGGTGGTCAAGAGGGCGTACTCCCCTCCCGGAACCAGGGAGAACCCCTGCCATGTCTGCCGGGGAACGATAACATGGAAGAGGGTCTTGGTGGAGAGACCCTTACCCAAGTGGAGGATCTCCCCTCTCCCAGAAGGTGTCAGCAAGAGCATCTTCACAGGGTCTCCCAGGAGGAAGGTGTAGACCTCATCGCTGTCTAACCTGTGGAGCCGTGAGAGGGTGTTGGGGGTCAGGAGGTAGAGAATCGTTGTTGACAGGTTTCGGCCGCTCAGGAGCGTATCGGCGGAACGATAGGTCTCCCTGTAGTATCCCCCCTCAGGAAAGAGCGGCTCCAGTTCAAGGTTGACAATAATCTCCGAGACTTTGGAATTTTCCCTGAACACCATGGTTCGATTCTACAACGAATCGGGAGAGAAGCACAGATTCTTGAAATATTCGCTGTTTTCGCCCATAATATGGGGATGGTCTCGGAACGGATTCCCGATAAACTCTTCTTCAAAGAGGCGGAGGTCGTCAAGCTGATCAAGGTCTCTTCGAGGGTCCTTCAGCTCTGGGCCTCCAGGATCCCCGACCTCTCCGTACAGACCGACGCCAAAGGTGGCTCCCTCTACAAGAAGGAGGAGGTTCTCCTCTTCCAGCGGGTGAAAGCGGCGATTCAAGGGGAGGGGAAGAGTCTTGAGGAGGCTTTGAAATCGGCTCTCTCCGGAGATCCCCTGCCTCCGGCGGAAGAGCCCGAAAGCGAACCGGAGAGGAGAGAAGAAGAGAGAGAGGCGCGAGCCGGTTCCCCTTCCCCGGCCCCTGTGCAGAGAGGAGGGGAGCTGATCGGAGAGGTCCGTGAGGAGCTTGAAAAGCTCTTGACCTACCTCAGAAAATAGGGTATAAAAGAACCTCAATTGATCGGGACGTAGCGCAGCCTGGTAGCGCACACGCTTGGGGTGCGTGGAGTCGGTGGTTCAAATCCACTCGTCCCGATTTTTCTTCTCTCCGGAGGTTCCCTTGCCCCTCATTCTTCTTACCAACGACGATTCAATCTTCTCTCCGGGGCTGAAAGCTTTGGAAGAGGCCCTCTCCGGGCTGGGAGACCTCTATGTAGTCGCTCCGGATACCGAAAAGAGCGCCGTCTCCTTCACTTTGACGATTCAGCAGCCTCTCCGGGTCAACCGCCTCGACCAACGGCACTTTGCCGTCTCCGGAACCCCTACCGACTGCGCCTACCTGGGAATCAAGACCCTTCTTCCCAAGCGCCCGGACTTCGTCGTCTCCGGGATCAACCTCGGAGCCAACCTCGGTGAGGACACGATCTATTCGGGAACCGTGGCAGGGGCCTTCCAATCTTCGCTCCTGGGGGTTCCCGCCCTCGCGGTCTCGGCCATCGAGAACCGAGAGGGGGAGTACGATTTTACCGCGGCTTCGAGGATCGTTCGAAAGCTGATCCCCTTCCTCCTGGACCACCCCCTCGAGGAGGGGAAGATCCTCTCCGTCAACGTCCCCTTCCGTCCTAAAGGGGTCCTCTTCTCGAAACTCGGCCACAAGCGGTACGATTCTGAGATCGTCGAGAAGGTTGATCCCCGAGGGAAACCCTACTACTGGATCGGTCCCGGCCATATCCGGACCTTCGGAGAGGAGGAGAGCGATGTGAAGACCGTGGAAAAGGGGTACGCCTCGGTGGCCCCCCTCTCCTTGGACTTCTGCGACGAACGTCTCTACGGGGACCTGAAAAAGGGAGAGGAGAACCTACTGGCCACCCTCTTCTGAGAGAGCTCCGTGGAGAACATCGAGATCCGTAAGGCCCGACAGCACAACCTGAAGGGGGTTGACCTCGATATCCCCAGGGGACTCCTCACGGTGATAACCGGTGTCTCCGGCTCCGGGAAGAGTTCCCTCGCCTTCGATACCCTCTATGCCGAGGGGCAACGTCGCTACCTTGCCACCCTCTCCCTCTACGCCCGGCAGTTTATCCACCAGATGGAGAGGGCAGAGGTTGAGACCATCAAGGGCCTCTCCCCCACCCTTTCGGTGGAGCAGAAGACCATCGCCGCCAACCCCCGCTCCACGGTAGGTTCGGTTTCCGAGGTCTACGACTACCTCCGGCTCCTCTTCAGCCGGGTCGGCGAAGTGACCTGCCCCGAGTGCGGCGGAACCATTCATAGGATGGGAGAGGGAGAGCTCATGGAAGAGCTCATCAAAGGCTTCTCAGGAGAGAAGATCCGCCTCCTCGCCCCCCTGGCGGTTGAGGAGAAGGGGGAGTTCAAGAACGTGTTTCAGGAGCTTCTGAAGAAGGGGTTCCTACGGGTCAAGATCGACGGCGAGTGGAGGGAGATCGAGGGAGAGGAGCGCCTCGAAAAGAGGAAGAGCCACACTCTGTCGGTTCTCGTCGACTCACTGGTCGTCGATGCGACCAAACGGGAGCGTTTGGCCGCCTCCCTAGCCCGGGCCGCGGAGCTGACCCCACGGGGGGTAATTCTCGAAAAGGATGGGCGGGAAACCTTCTTTTCGACTCGCTACTATTGTCCCCGGTGCTCTCTCTCCCTGCAGGAACCCGAACCACGGCTCTTCTCCTACAACTCCCCCTTCGGGCAGTGTCCCCAGTGCTTTGGCTTGGGACGGGTCTTCCTCTCCGCGTACGACGAGATCGGGAAGCTCTGTCCGAAGTGCCATGGCCTGAGACTCAACGCCCACGCCCTCTCGGTGACCCTGGAGGGAGACTCCATCGCCGCTTGGGCGACCCTTCCCCTGACACGGCTCCACCGGAGGCTGGAGGAGCTCAAGCTTGTGGGGAAGCGGGGGACCATCGTCGAAGCGATCCTCCCGGAGCTTCTCCCCAGGCTGAGGCTCATGGAGGATCTCTCCTTGGGGTATCTGACCCTCTTCAGGCCTGTGGAGACCCTCTCCGGAGGTGAGGCCCAGAGGATCCGTCTGGCTTCACAGTTGGGGGCGAAGCTCAGAGGTATCGTCTACGTCCTGGACGAGCCGAGCATAGGCCTTCATCCCATGGACCACCGGAAGGTGATCGGCGTCTTGAGAGAGCTTCAGAGGCAGGGGAACACGGTGGTGGTGGTGGAGCACGACGAGGCCACGATACGGGAGGCCGATTACGTCGTCGATCTCGGACCCGGCGGAGGTGAGAGGGGGGGGAGAGTCGTCTTCGCCGGTAGCAAACGGGAGTTTCTAGAGGCGGAGACCCTGACGGCCAAGTACATGAGGGGCGAGGAGAGGGCCTTCTTGGACGGGAAGAGGAAGAGGCCGGAAGGGTGGCTCAAGATGAGGGGGGCGCGCAGGCACAACCTCGCCTCTCTGGATGTTCCTATCCCCTTGGGGGTCCTTCTCTGTATCACCGGCGTCTCCGGCTCCGGGAAGAGCACCTTGGCCCTGGAGTTGCTTCAGGAAGGGCTCAGAAGGTCTCTCGCCACTCCGGACAAACCCTTGAACATGGAGGGGCTCGACTCCCTAGAGGGCACCGAGGCCCTCTCCAGGGTTCTGGTGGTCGATCAGAAACCCATAGGGAGGAACATCCGTTCCACGCCGGCAACCTACGCCAAGATCTTCGACGAGATCCGGGATCTCTTCTCCCTCCTCCCCGAGGCCAGGAGCCGAGGCTTCGATTCGGCGGTCTTCTCCTACAATACCTCCCAAGGGAAGTGCTCCCTCTGCGAAGGAAAGGGGATCGTCAAGGTCGAACTGGGCCTTCTTCCCCCGGTCTATCTGAAGTGTGAGGAGTGCGGAGGGAAGAGGTACGACGAAGAGGTTCTCCAGGTTCTCTACAAGGGAAAGAGCATTGCCGACATCCTGGACATGACCGTAGAGGAGGCTTTGGAGCACTTCAAGGCCAACCCGAGGCTCGAAAGCCGCCTCCGTTTCCTCCAGGAGATCGGACTCGACTACCTCCGGTTGGGGCAGCCGACGCCCCACCTCTCCGGAGGGGAGGCTCAGAGGATCAAGCTGGCCAGGGAGTTGGGGAAGGGGGGAAGGGAACGCACCCTCTACCTTCTCGACGAACCTACCGTGGGGCTCCACTTCCACGATGTCCGCAAGCTCCTCCTCTCGCTTCGCAAGTTCACGGACCGGGGCGACACGGTTCTGCTGATCGAGCACAACCCCGACGTGATCTTCTCTTCCGATTACGTGATCGACCTGGGCCCGGGAGGAGGAGACCAAGGGGGGAAGATCGTCGCCTGCGGAACCCCCGAGGAGGTCGCGGGAGTCGAGGAATCCCTCACGGGAAAGGTCTTGAGAGAGGTGTTTCATGGGGTACGGTAGTTTTCCTGGAAACGAAAAGGTGAAAGAGCTTCTCAAGAAGATGACGCTCTCCCAGACCCTTCCCCAGGCCCTACTGCTCAAGGGGGAGCGACTCACTTTCAAGGAGGAGATCGCCCAGGAGCTGGCCAGGGCGCTTCTCTGCAGTCAAGGGGCCGAAGAGGCCTGCGGTGTCTGCCCCCTCTGCCGTCTCTTCGGCCGAGACGAAGAGGGGAGGCCCTTGACGCCTCCGGACATGCTGATCCTCGACCCACCCGGCGATCTGATCAAAATCGACGAGGTTCGAGAGGCCATACGCTTCATCGGGGCGCACCCCATGGTGGCTCCCAAGAAGGTTGTGGTGATCTCCGACATGGACAGGATGAACCAGGAGGCCCAGAACGCTTTCCTGAAGGTTCTGGAAGAGCCCCACCCCTATGTGAACTACATCATGACCACCGGAAGGATCGACACCCTTCTGCCGACGATTCTCTCCCGAAGCCAGGTTTTCTCCCTCCAGGAGCCGAAGGAGAGGGACCTTCTGGACTACTTCGGCCTTCCCGGGAGGGAGGAGTTGGTCCTTCTGAGGGAGAGAGGTCTTCGCTGGTCGGAGATCCCCGAAGGGGAGAAGATCCTCTTCTCGCGGATGCGGGAGTGCATGGACCCTCTGTTTGCCGGGGGTAGAGGCTCGGCGGTGGCGGCGGTGAAGCTGAAGGAGCTCTGGGAAGAGGCGGGGAGGGAGGAGAGCAAGAGGGTCCTGCGCCTCCTTCTCTCCCTGGCCATGGAGAGGGGGCGCTCTCTCCTCGCCGAGGTGGTGAAGGAGAGGGGGAAGGAGCCCTGGCAGAGAGAGGTCAGGGAGCTTCTTCTGAAGACGGAGGCGATCTACCGGGAGAGCTTCTCCAATGCCTCTGCAGAGGTCCTTCTGGCCGCGTTCCTTTCCTCCTTTCTCTGAGTGAGGTTTTCTTTCCCTCCCCCCTAGGGTATAATCAATCTGGGTCGGAGGATCCCAAACCTGAAGATGCCCATCCTGAAGATTAAGATAGACGGTTGTTGTAAGACGCTCCACTTCACCTTTGCGGAAGCGGTCCCGCCCGGGGAGTTCGTCTTGATCCCTTCGGAAGGGGGAGGGCTTCTGGCGGAGGTTCTTCCCGAGAGCCCTTCGGTTCTGGAGCACCTGCAAGACAAGATCCTTCCTGGGATTCTCAAGAGGGCCACCGTGGAAGAGGTCGACCACTTCCGAAAGAAGGCCGAACGGGAGAAAGAAGCCTACCACTTCTGCAAGGAGAGGATCCGAATCCGAGAGATTCCCCTCAAGCTCCTGAAGGTGATCTTCTTCGCGGACGAGAAGAAGTCGATCTTCTACTTCACCGCGGAGGGTCGGGTGGACTTTCGGGACATCGTCAAAGACCTTGCCCGCCGGTACAGGATGCGCATCGAGATGAAGCAGATCGGTGTTCGGGACGAGACGAAGGTCCTGGGGGGCTTCGGAATCTGCGGCAACCCCCTCTGCTGTTTCTCCTTCCTGAAGAGGTTCGAACCGGTGACCCTTCAGAGGGCGAAGGATCAAAACATCAACATCAACCCCACAAAGATCTCCGGGGTCTGCGGGCGGCTGGTCTGTTGCCTCAACTACGAGGAGGGGAGCAGCGGCCGACTCTATGTCGATCAGGATGAAGAGGATCTCATCCAGTACGACGAAGAGCTGATCGAGAGCGATGGAGCTCCTCCAGGGGTCATCTCGGATAAATGATGGCCTTGATGGGAGGGAGTGATTCCAATATAATGTTTTCTAGAAAAGAGGTGCGCCTGTGATAATAACCATAGCCAACCAAAAGGGCGGGGTGGGAAAGACCACCACGGCCATCAACCTCTCCGCAGGACTGAGCTTTCGGGGCAAGAGGGTTCTCCTGGTGGACTTGGACCCCCAGGCCAACAGCACCATGTCCTTCGTGGACCCCCACGACCTCGGGGTCTCGATCTTCGATGTTCTTACCGATCAGGCCTCTTTTCAAGAGGCTCTCATACAGACCAAGATTCCCAACCTGACCCTCTGCCCGGCCCAGATCTCCCTGGCGAAGCTGGAGAGGGAGCTCCTTGGGGACATCGACAGCCACTTCAAGCTGAAGGACAAGCTCTCGGACCTTGCCGGAGAGTATGACTACATCTTCATCGACACCCCCCCCACCCTGGGGATCATTACCCTCAACGCCCTGGTGGCCTCCACCCACATCTTGATTCCCATCCAATCTTCCTATTTCGCCCTGGAAGGGACCGACGATCTTCTGGAAACCATCGACAAGGTGCGCTTCCGGAGCAACCCGGACCTGAAACTTCTGGGGGTTGTGATCACCCTTCACGACAAGAGAACCTCCTTGGGAAGGGACATCGTCGATCAGATCGGGCGGGTCTTCAACAACAAGGTCTTCGAGACGAAGATCTCCAAGAACGTCCGCCTCGAGGAGAGCCCCGCCTACAAAGAGTCGATCTATACTTTCGCCCCCGAATCGAAGGGTGCCGAGGAGTACTCACAACTGACCGAGGAGATCATGGCCTGTGAGTAAGAAAAGAGGTCTCCCCGAAACGGTTCGTATGCGCCACGACAACCACTTCGTGGACGAAATCGCGTCGGAGGTCTCCTCCTCCTACCTCTTCCGCACGGTCTCCCTGGAGAGGATCGACCTCAACCCCTACCAGCCCCGCAAGGAGTTCGGCGATCTGGAAGAGCTGATCGCCTCGGTTAAGGAGAAGGGTGTCCTTGAGCCCGTGATCCTCCGACCTCGGGAGGGGCGATTCGAGGTCGTGGCCGGAGAACGCCGGGTACGCGCCGCCCGGGAGGCCGACCTGAAAGAGGTTCCCGCGGTCGTCATGGAGCTTGAAGACGACGAGGCTCTGGAGCTGGCCCTGGTCGAAAACCTTCAGAGGAAGGAGTTGACCCCCTTCGAAGAGGCCTTTTCCCTGAAGACCCTCAACGACAGCTACGGTTTCTCCCACGAGGAGATCGCCAAGAGGCTCGGTAAGAGCAGGTCGTCGGTTACAGAGACCATCAAGATCGCCTCCCTCCCTCCCCAGGTAGCCCTCCTATGTCAGGAGCAGGGGATCGGGTCGAAGAGCTTCCTCTTGGAACTCGCCCGTCTTCCCGGAGAAAAAGAGATGGTCGAGGCCCTCCAGGCAAGGCTAGACCCCGGACAAGGGGCGACCAGGGATGACCTGAGGGAGAAGAGGAAAGAGGTGACGGAGAAGCCGAAGAGGTATGTCTTTCGCTTTTCCGCTCCGGACCGGCGTTTCAAACTGCAACTTCAGTTCAAGGAAGAGAAAGCCTCTAGGGAAGAGGTGATCGCGATTCTCGAAGACCTTCTTCTCTCCCTTCGGGAAGGAAGGGAGACGGGCCTTTAGGCCCCTCTCCCCTCTTCGAAGAGAAAACTCTTAGAGCTTACGGAAGACCAACGCTGCGTTGGTTCCCCCGAATCCAAAGGAGTTGCTCATCACGACCCTCAGTTCCTTGGGCTTGGCCTTCAAGGGGGTATAGTCGAGGTCGCATTCGGGATCGGGGTTTTCCAGGTTGATCGTTGGGGGAACGATGGAATCACGCATGGCCAGAAGGGAGAAGGCGGATTCCAGAGACCCCGCCGCGCCCAAGAGATGGCCTGTCATCGACTTTGTAGAGGAGATGGAAACCTTGTAAGCGTGTTCCTTGAAGAGTTTCTTTATGGCGAGAGTCTCAATCTTGTCGTTCAGGGGTGTCGAAGTGCCGTGGGCGTTGATGTAATCGACCTCTTCGGGAGCGATTCCCGCCTCCCTGATGGCCTCGCCCATGGCCCTGACGGCTCCTCGTCCTTCGGGATCCGGGGCGGTCTGGTGGTAAGCGTCTCCGCTCATACCGTAACCTATGAGTTCCCCATAGATCTTCGCGTTTCGGCGTACCGCGTGTTCCAGCTCTTCCAGAACCAGGACGGCGGCGCCTTCGGCGATGACAAACCCGTCCCTGGTCTTGTCGAAGGGGCAGGAGGCCTTCTCGGCGGGGTTGTTCCGTCGGGAGAGGGTCCTCATGATATCGAACCCCGCCACACCCAGTGCGGTGATGGGGG
>Ga0209099_1003421_pt1 | contig 12858 bp, 13 predicted proteins | sample AD_JPNHW2_MetaG_FD_184430 | JGI IMG/M metagenome (GOLD analysis project Ga0209099, IMG submission 184430) | Active sludge microbial communities of municipal wastewater-treating anaerobic digesters from Japan - AD_JPNHW2_MetaG (SPAdes) (version 2) | ecosystem: Engineered > Bioreactor > Anaerobic...
CAGCGATGTAAGTGCCCAGGTTCCTGTCCATCCTTCGATGGTGTTGAGGCTGTCGTTTACGATGGTAACCGGCATGCCAAAGTATTTCACCAGCGTATCGGTAAGTTGGTAGTAACCGTTATCGACGGTAAGTGCGTACTTCAACGTATCCCCCGACATGATGAGCGGATCAAGGGTATAAGCTATTGAGTCGTTGACGGATTGCAGCACTTGCATTGCGGCATATTGTTTTGGTTCACCCACAGAGGCAATGGAGCTGTTGAGCGGGGTGACGGTAACCGTATAAGGCCCGTCCTGCAAACCAAAGCGTGTAATATTGAATTTGAAATATCCCTCAGGGCTGCTGATGACCATGGGCGATAAATCCTTTGCAATAGCATACTTTCCAACCAGTTGTGCCGACAGCAGGCTCTGAAGCATGTTGATCTGGCAGAGCGGGACGATACGCGACTGTAAAGGCCAGAATCCGTCAGCATCGCCGCCAACTTCAGGTGTCCACGACAGGATTTTGCCCTTGGTGGTTTGTTCGCCATACATCCAGTCGTCGGAGCCGCCATTGGTAGGATAAATTGTTGTACTGGCCGGCCCGTAGGTAAAGCCGTTTTCAACCGTCAGCAATTTTGAGAAACTGTTAAAAAGCAACTCATCCGGACTGGGTTCATCGGAGTAACCCCATGAATAAAGGAACAGGTTGCTGTAGGAGTGATAATTCAGGGCAATACGGAAGTCATGATCTTCACAAAAATGCTTCATGATCCTTGTTTCAGGTTCTGAGAAAGGAGCCGTTCCGCGGAATGTATCATCATCAGGATTCGGTGATGAGCCGGAATTATCGTATCCCCACATATACCCGTAATTCCGGTTGATGTCGATGCCATAACTTCCGTTCTGGTTCAGCCTGCGGTTTTTGCGCCACATGCCGCCGCCATTCGGCGAGTTGGCAATATTAAATGCATATCCGTCAACATTTATCACTGGTATAAAATACATCTCGGTAGTATCAACCAGTGCTCTTACCAATGAATTAGACTCGTAATTCTCGAGCAAATACCACATGTAGTAAAGCAGGTGCTGCATTCCGATAGGCTCGCGGGCGTGATGCATTCCGGTGTAAAGAATTTGCGGTTCTGATTCGCTTGTCTCAGGATTGTCGCTGATTTTAACATAGTAAATTTCCTGCCCGTTGATCGATGTAATGGTATCGCTGGCCGGATGTTTCACAGTGATCAGGTTGGGATACAATTCGTGCATGAGGTCGAGCTGCTCAATCATTTGGTCAATGGTGGAAAAACCTCCGCATGTCCCGAGCTGGAAATTGGCAGGTACAGGCCATGTTTCGGCCAGCGCGGCATCAGGCTCTGATGATTCATAGTTTTCGGGATGCAGGTAACGGTCGGCATAATAGGCTTCAACATCAGGAATCATAACCTCAAATGAAAATCCGAGTTGCGAGACTTTGGACAATTCTTCCTGCGAGAGTTCGGCTACAGCCCACTCACCCGACTTGTCGAGCCACTGTATTTCGATGCCTGATTGTAACAAAGCAAGCCCGTTGTGGCCTGTCAGATGGATTTTAACCCGTGAATAGGTTGTTCCGCCTGCCAGGGCCGAAAAAGTCAGCATGACTGCTGCGAAGAGTATGAGTATCCGCTTCATAGAGGTTGGTTATAAAGCTCAAAACTAAGAAAAAGAGTATTAACCCCGACAGAAGCCTGTTTGCCGGATAAGTGGTTGTTAATCAAATGTATGGAAACAGTAGTGAACAGTGTGGCTATTTCCACCTGAAGGTGCTGATGAGGTGGCTGATGTCTTGTTTTACAAAATCAATAACAGGCGCCAGTGAGTCGTTGTTTGGAATAGTGGTAAAATAGAGCGCTCCCCTGAGGAAATTCCCGGTACTATCAGTCAGGTAGAACTGGTATGGCGAAGCGGCGCCTACACCTTTGATATCGTAAATTGTTCCGTAGATTTTGTTTGACGGGTCAGAAACAGCCTGTTGCATGATGCCGCTCGACTTTGACATGTGTTTGAGCGCCAGTGTTCGCGTGTCTTCAGTGAGGATGTGCAGGTTGTTTTCCACTTTGCGGTAGCTGATATGAATTTTTCCCCTGAACTGCGGGTACACTATATTGATCCAGTCTTTTTGCCCGGGCGCCATTTCGTCGGGGGTGATCTTCGCGTAAACCGGATATTCAAAGGAATACGGGTAAACCGAATCGAGGCGTACATACTGTTTTTCAGGCAGGGCTATCCGGAAGTACCCCCTGGGTTTGGGTGTATAATTTTCGGAACACGATATGATGAACAGCATCAGAATTGCCATCGGGAGTATCAGGAATGCAGGGCGTTTTCCGGGAAGGATCATACAATGGATTTTTTCAGGTTACCAGCTCAATTAACGATAATAGTGACAGTATGTTGCTATTCTCCGGTGGATTCCTCGCTGCGGTTAATGATAACCTTCACGCGCTTAATACGACGCCTGTCGGCTGCCTCTATCCTGAAATCGAAATCGCCGTATGTAAAGCGCTCATTGGTGCGGGGGATTTTCCCGGCAAGTTCAAGCAGCAATCCGGCTAAAGTGTCGCTTTCGCCTTTGGCTTCTTCAAAAACGCTGTCGCTGATACCGGCTATTTTACAAAAGTCGTTGAGCAGGGTTTTGCCTTCGAAAACATAAGTATTCTCATCAATTTGCGTATAGGTTGCACCATCGCTGTCCGAATCAAATTCGTCGTTGATGTCACCAACAATCTCTTCAATGATGTCCTCCATCGTAACAATGCCCGAAGTACCTCCGTATTCATCGACCACTATGGCCATGTGCATTTTCCTCGACTGGAATTCCTCCAGCAGCTCATCGATGGGTTTGTTTTCGGGAACAAAAAAGGCGCTTCGCACAAGTTTGGTCCATTCAAAATCAGCACCGCTGTCGAGATGGGGAAGCAGGTCTTTGATATACAGTATGCCGGTTACCTTATCAGGAGTTTCGTCGTAGGTTGGAATGCGCGAATAGCCCGAGTCAACAACAACTTTAATTACCTGGCTGAAAGGTTCAGTGATTTCTATGGCTGTAACATCAATGCGCGGACGCATAATTTCACGCACTGTGATATCGCCGAACTTGGTGATGCTTTTGAGTATTTTCCGGTCGTCCTCATTGGTATTGCCATCGGCAGTGATATCAATCGCGTCGGACAAATCTTCCATGGTGATGGAGTATTTTCGGTTCTCCATCCTTTTGTCAATGATATTGGTTGCTGTGGTGAGGATATAGCTGAGCGGGTGCAACAAACTAACAATCACGGATAATGGCTTCGACATGAATGTAGCATGACGAACAGGATTAATTGTTGCATAAACTTTTGGAATAATATCTCCTATCAGAAGAATAAGCGATGTAACAACGATTACCTGGACAACAAACGCGATGACCGGGTGAGTGGAAATATCAATGAATGAGTTGGTAATATACGTTGATAGAATTACGATGGCCACATTAAGGAAGTTATTGGCGATAAGAATTGTGGCAAGCAGTCGTTTGGGTTGTTCGAGCAATTTTATGGCCAGCTGATCAGCAGGGCTCTTACCCGATTCGAGTTCGTTCAGTTGGCCCGGAGATAAGGAGAAATAGGCTACCTCGCTGCCCGACATCAGCGCTGAACAAACCAGCAGCACCGCCAGTATGGCAAACAGAATAGTAAGGTTGAGGATCATGTGCCAGCCTGCAGTCTGTATTACTGAAAGGATCAGGAGTGTATCATGATGGCCGGATAAAAAATACTCCACGCTGTAAATTTAATTTGGTAAGGTTCACAAAGATACAAAAGTGTTTGAAGCCTGTGGTCAGTGTTCAACCGGAGGGTTTTGCTGCAGGTATTTTTCAATAAGTCTTGGCAGCGGGTACCTGACGATTTCAGAATCACTGACTAGCTGGTAGTTCATCATAGCGGCTGTCCGGGCATGTGCATGTATCCTGAAGAAGCGGGCAATTATTTTCCGGTGCGTAAGCAGGTGGGTGAATGGCTCGCTTACCTGTTTGAGCACCCAATGCTCACCCAGCAGGCTGCGGGCTTCAGGTGAATTGCTAAGCTCATCCGCATCAATTATCCTGTCGTTTTCCACCGATGGAAAATCATACAGGTTGTGCCAGATGTCGCGACCGGTGCGTTTGTTAAGCAGTAAACTTTCTCCGGTATCAAGCTGGACTGTAATTACCAGGTAATTGAAATATCTCAGGCTCACGGTGGGTTTTGCCTGCAATACAGGCAATTTATCAACCTGCTTGTTGGCAAATGAAAAACAGTGCTCCATCAACGGGCAACTGCTGCAACCCGGCGAAGCAGGTGTACACTGCAGCGCACCGAATTCCATCACTGCCTGATTAAAATCTCCCGGTTTAAGTCCCTTCATCAATTCGTGCATTGTGCCTGAAATCTGCCGGTAGCCTTCAGCGGTTTGAGCGTTCCCGGTAATCCCGAAGAGCCGCGAAATCACCCTGATCACATTCCCGTCAACCACCGGTGCGGCTTCGTCAAATGCTATTGAAGCAATGGCAGCCGCCGTGTACCTGCCAATTCCGGGCAGTTTGAGAAGCTCGGCTGAGGAGGATGGAAAACTACCATGATATTTTTCGGCAATAATTTTTGCCGTCTGATGAAGATTCCTGGCCCTTGAATAATAGCCCAGCCCCTGCCAGTTTTTAAGTACTTCGGTTTCGCTGGCAGCAGCCAGGCTGAACACGGTGGGAAAGTTTGCTGCAAACCGGAGATAAAAGTCCATTCCCTGGTTCACGCGGGTTTGCTGCATGATCACTTCCGAAAGCCAGACCAGGTATGGATCACGGGTATCGCGCCACGGAAGCGCCCGTTTATTACCGGCGTACCATGCCATCAGTATATCGGAAATGCTGTGGTTCATGGCTCAAAAATAATTGATTTCTGTTTGTTGCCGATTTGGCTTGAACCTCATTATTCCGATCCGGAAATGCAACCATTATAGAGAATAATATTCTGGATTCTGGCTCCTGGCTCCTGTATTCTTTCAGAAATAGAATTTTTAGACAGTTTCTAAATTTAAATTTTATCGGGTAATTATTTGGGGAAACAAAAAGTTCCTATATTTGCAGCCCGTATAAAAAATTTAGTATCAATTCATTAAACATACTAAGCAATGACAAAAGCAGAAATCGTAGCTGAAATTGCCAACAAGACCAACATCGAGAAACTGGCTGTACAGCAAACAGTTGAAGCATTCATGGATGCAATCAAAGACGCCATGGCCCATGGTGAAAACGTTTACCTCAGAGGCTTTGGAAGTTTCATCGTTAAGAAAAGGGCTGAAAAGACCGGCAGGAACATTTCAAAGAACACTACCATCATTATCCCGGCTCACAACATTCCTTCATTTAAACCCGCAAAGGTTTTCGTGACAGAAGTGAAATCAAAAGTGAAGAAATAAAGAACCGCCTAAATTAATTGATCATGCCAAGCGGAAAAAAAAGAAAACGCCACAAAATGTCGACGCACAAGCGTAAAAAACGCTTGCGTAAGAACAGGCATAAAAAGAAATAAATTTCCTTTTGAACTTTTAATTTCATCACATGGAATCAATAGTTGTTTCATGTGATGAAATTTTTATTTCTGAAATCATATACTGACTTCGACAGCCTATTTATTAACTTTGAAGCCTAAAACTTGCTTACACTCCAAGACTTTTCCCGGTGAATAAGGAACTGATTGTCAATGCCGGCCCTAACGAAGTGAACATTGCCCTTCTCGAGGATAAGGTTCTGGTAGAGCTCAATAAGGAAAAAACCAACAACAATTTTGCTGTTGGCGACGTGTATTTGGGCAGGGTTAAAAAAATAATGCCCGGGCTCAATGCCGCATTTGTAGATGTCGGATATGAGAAGGATGCCTTCCTGCATTACCTCGACCTGGGGCCGCAGGTAAACTCACTCATCAAATTCACTAAGATGGGTATGTCGGGAAACACGGCACACCTGGCGATGAACGAATTTGAAACGCTGCCCGATATCGAAAAAACCGGGAAGATCGGACAGGTGCTCACAAGCAACCAGCAAATACTCGTTCAGATAGCCAAAGAGCCTATCTCAACAAAAGGCCCGCGCATATCCTCGGAAATTTCATTTGCCGGACGCTACCTGGTACTGGTACCTTTCTCAAACCGCGTTTCCATCTCCCAGAAAATTAAAAGCGCCGATGAACGTAACCGGCTCAAGAGGCTCATTATGAGCATCAGGCCGAAGAATTATGGTGTAATAATCCGAACGGTTGCCGAAAACAAAAAAGTTATCGACCTCGATAACGACCTTAGCAGCCTCATACAAAAATGGGAATCGATTGCCGCCAAACTGCCGGCTGCCAAAGCGCCCCAGAAAATACTCAGCGAACTCGACCGTACTTCGGCTATCCTGCGCGATTTGCTCAACGATTCGTTCAACAACATCCATGTTGACGACAGCGTGGTTTACGAAGAAGTTCGCAACTACCTGCGCACCATTGCGCCCGACAAGGTGGACATCGTGAAGCTTTACAAAGGCAAAATCCCGATTTTTGAAACCTTCGGTGTCGATAAGCAGATAAAGAATTCGTTCGGGAAGGTGATCACCATCAAAAGCGGTGTTTACCTCATTATTGAACATACCGAAGCGCTGCACGTGATTGATGTGAACAGCGGGCACAAGGTGAACAGCGAAATAAGCCAGGAGGGGAATGCCCTTGCCGTGAATATGGAAGCGGCGGTTGAAATTGCCCGCCAGTTGCGCCTGCGCGATATGGGTGGCATCATCGTCATCGATTTTATTGATATGCACGACGGCCACAACCGGCGGAACCTGTATCAGAAGCTGAAGGACGAAATGGCCAAGGATAACTCCAAACACAGCATCCTGCCGCCAAGCAAATTCGGGTTGGTACAGATCACACGGCAGCGTGTACGCCCCGAAACCACCGTGCAGGTGCTCGAGAAGTGCCCTGCCTGCGAAGGTACCGGCGAAATAAAACCCAGTATCATTCTTACCGACAATATTGAGAACAACATCAGGTATTTGCTGCAGGACCAGAACGAACAGTACCTGAAAGTTACGGTTCACCCCTACTTGTATGCTTACCTGCGCCAGGGCGGCTTATTCCGTTCCATTCAGTGGAAATGGTATTTCACCTATAAAAAATGGATACGTCTTGCTCCTGTAGCAGCACAGCACCTGCTTGAATATCATTTCTTTAACAGGAACCAGGACGAGATTAAGCTGTAAAGCGAGAATCTTAAAGTTCCTGCTTCACTCACTCAATAGAGCATCTGGAGGCCGCATGATTGAGAATCTTGTATTACAGTAAGAAATATCTGCTTCTATGCGCACCTTCTAAAAACGATATTAACGCAATGCAATATTGTTAAAAGATGAAAAGGTTTTTTACTCTGGTTTTTTTAGTAGGATATATTAATTCAAATGCTCAGATATATTTTGAAAGCTTTGAAAATTGGACTTTTGTGTCACCAATTTTATCTCCAGATAATTGGACTATTTACCCACCAATTGATACCGCATTTCTTAATGTAGAAAGGGTTAGTTCATTGAACGATGGTCAATACGCTATAAATTTAAAAAGTAATATACCTCATTGGGAAGGAAATTTTACTCAAAAGATTTCTTCGGATCTATCTTTCTATTCTGATACAATTAGCATTAGATTTACCTATAAATGTGAAGGATTGGGAAAGTGTAGCTTATGGCTGGGACAAGGTGTGACTGGAGGTACAGGGGTAAATTTAAGAGAGCTATGGGTAGTAAATGCTGGTGATACATTGGTTAAGACTGCTGTTTTGGAGAATATTTCGATAAATCCACCATTTAACGAATTTCGAATACTTCAATATGAGGCTCATCCTGTCGAGACTCCTACTGGTTCGTATGGTGTGTGCTATTTTACTATTGATTCCATTATGGTTCAAAATTCTTCTTTTTTACCTGATGATCTGGAAACAGAAGAAGTTTCAGATATTAGTGTATATCCAAATCCAGCCATAGATTATGTTGTTTTTGAAGTGTACGATCAAACAGTCAGAAACGCTGAAATACTTATAACAGATGTTCTTGGCCAACAGATCGAATTATTACACACCAAATGCAATAAAACCATTTGGGATACCACGAGTTTAAAATCTGGTATTTATTTTTATAAAATAAATATTAAAGGGAATTTAAAGTCTGGGAAGATTATGATTAAGAATTAGCCCCTGCTACTGCGCGAATGTTTCGCATGGGAAGATATCTTTGATACTTTTGTTATTTGTATCCCGGTTATCATTGGCAAGCCAGGCCAACAACCACGCTGTGCTGCCAATTACTTTGACACAGGTAACTTTGATGAATGGCATTATTCACAACCAGGTATTATATTTAATTTCAGGAGAACAATCATGACAGACATTCCATTTTATTTGCTTTCAGATAAAGATAACAGGCAGGCAATGAATGCCGCGATAAATCTGCCTGGCGTAAACACAGTAGATGTATTGCATAGGAATATTATACCGCCAGGCCCAGTTATGCTGACAAAGAATTACGGCAGCAAGCTGATGGATCTGGTGAATGCGGCTAACGGATTGGTGTTACTGAGTAACAGAATTTTCAGGATATTCGAAGAAAACAACGTTACGGGGTGGGAGAGGATACCTGCTGAGATTCATCCCGGGAATGGTGTAATAAATCATGATTACAGTTTGCTTACCATCACGGGGAAATGTGTTACCATTGATTTCAGCAAGTCAGAAACTGTTATAAAGCAGCCTATTACGCCAACAGGCAAGGCAATTTCTATCAGAAGGGGGATATATTTTGATATGAATGACTGGGATGGTTCTGATATTTTTGGTGCCGAAAATACACTATTCACTTTCATCACTGATAAGGTTCGCAGATTGCTCATCGACAACAAAGCCACGAACATACTTATTGAAAAAACAACGGACTTTGAGCTGTATTAATCCAAAGCTGACCGCACTAAAATGTGTCCCGGGAGTTAACGGGACATACCATCACAGAGACGCTTAATTTTTTCAGTGTCCTGAATTATAGATTCAGGACAAATGTGATAATTATCTTATAATATTAGCAATAAGCTGTAAAAGGAAGCCAAAGAAGATCAACAGCAAGCCCAACCAGGATACTAACTTGTATTTCTTTGTTCTCCTTATCTCTTCATTATGTACCTCTTTTGTCACTAGTATTGCATGACCACCAATATCAAGCATTGGAGAAATACCAAATATGAACACCAGAATAACCCCTATTATATCCAGGCTTATTCCGATAATATTGAAAATCGTAAAGGTTTCCATGAACTTCTTTTGTTGAACTGGATTGAAGAAATTAGTTTATCGATTGACTGCTAAGTTATTACAAAATTCACGAGATGTGTGACACTTAATTACTAGTGACCATCACACAGAGTATTTACCTGAAAAAATCGATTCACTCCCAAATCACACTGATCACCTGTTTCATCGGTTCGTAGTAAAGGCAGTACTCTTTGAAGGGGCGGCGACGGTCTTCCTTGTTATATATCACAAACCAGTCTTCGGCATATACTGTTTCTGTTTTGTAGAGGTTCTTCTTTCCTTCATAAAAGTATTCACCGGCAGAGGTATATTCATTGACACCACCGCTCTGGCCAAGCCTGAATTGGAAGAACGGGAAATCATCACTTTTCCTGTACCAGGAAATTTTGCTGTCGCGGCTGCATACCACCATAATTGGATAGGTATTGATGGCAATAAACCGGAGCAGGGCAGCCGTTGAACTAACATTGTACTTTTTGCTGATCTCATCGATCAATGCAAAAGTGAATTTACGACGTTCCAGGTCTTTGCGTATGCGCGATTCGGGCATGAGCAGGCATGATGCAAAATAGTCAGCCTCCACTTCCATGCGGTTCTCCATGTTATAGTTTTGGAATGAAGGCTGAGGCCTGATGGATTCATCGCGCAGCAGGTTATAATGTTCGTCGATGAGAAAATGACCCAATTCATGTGCAAGCGAGAATCTTGTACGCGGGTGGTAAAGATGCCCGTCGTTTTTAATGTTGAGGTAAATATGAAATTTGCCGCCTTTGTTCTCAAGCAGGCCGTCAAACGCCTGCTTGTAATCGTTCATTGAGATGCCGAGTCCGAGGCCGGATGCAATAAGCTGCGGCTCCACCATCGGGCCTGTGCCGCAATATTCGTTTACATAATAAGAGGCGATGGCCGATAAATCGGCCATTCGCTGTACAGAAAGTTCTATTCTGCTCATGATATATACTGTCGTTCGGTATTTAAAAGATGTTTAATCGGTATTTAAAGAGTGTTTAAATACGGTTATATTGGTGGCTGGGATTTTTTTCGTTTTCATGTCTGCGAAGTTTTTTGGGTTAATGTGATCTGTTGAATTTCTTTTTCAGGAACGGCAACCGGGATCCTTGGTTATTTTTCATCTTTTTCCCTGTCGTCATGCATTTTGCGCAGTACATCATCCGGTATTTCATTGCCGTTCCTGGCAGCAGCCCTGTATGTGGTAGGATCAACAGGAGCAATCATTTTAACGATTTTGGGCAGTTCGGTGATGTAGCCTCGTTTAAGAATTTCTGCGGGTGAGGCGGACGCCGGTGTTTTTGGGGAGGGTTTCATGTTTTGCTCATAGGCTTCGACCTGTGCCGGGGTTATAGGGAATAACCTGCCTGTTGAGCGGAGGAAGAAATCCAGTTCCTTTTCAAAGATTTCGTCGCTCATTGTTGCGTCGGTCGGTTTCATAATTGTCATGGATTTTAATTAGTAGTAGTTTTTCTTGGATTTTATTTATTGCTCGGTGATATCGTCGTCGGACGGAGTCGGGTCTTATGCCCATTTGTATTGCGAGTTTTTCAATTATTTCTCCTTTATGGTAGACACCTTCAGCTTTACAGACCTGGTACATTTCCAGGATTTCCCGCTCATCGTCCGTTAGTGATAAATAGGCTTCATCATATGCATCCTGCATATAATTACTTGGCGGGCCTTCATCATCTTCGGGGGCTGCAAGGCAGTTAAGAAGTAAGTCAAGCTGATCCTCAGGAGGCTTGCTGAGTTTTGTAAAATCAAAAGCCTGGCTTTTCAATATTTGTTTGTATTCGTTTTCAGCCAGTTTACCAAGCCATGATTTAAGTTTCATGGTTTTATCCTTCTCACCAGGTAAATCGGCAATTGCAAGGAATTTTCCGGCTTCTTCATAGCAGATAATAAGGGTGTTGTGACACACCACTTCGCTGATTGAATCATCCGTAAATTGCTTTTTTCTGCAAACCGATTTCGACAACTCCTCAAGATAAGGGAAATAGCGGTTGTAGAACTCCCCGAATGCTTCAGAGGCTTTGTCAGGGTCCGATTCCCTGTACGACATTAAAAGAAACAATTCTTCGTCGGGGAGAGTTTTAATAGGTGTAATACAATTTTCAGACTTCATGTTACAATATATTGTCTATAATAATAGCCGAAAAGTGTGACAACATTTTGCCATTTTAACCCGCCAGGAAGAGCGGAATGGCTTATTAATGTAGGGATAGAAAAGTTATTAACAATTTATTGGATGCTACTCTTCCCAGTATGTCGCAAACCAGTTCTAACTTCAGCCTTCGATAAACCCAATATGTCTGCTGATCAATTAAAAATCAAAGCCTGAACAATCTTAGTAGGGTAATACTCCGTGTAATACAGCGTATTCTTCGATTTTCTGAACTTCAGAATCATCAACATACTCTATTTTACTTTTTTGAATTGCCTTCCATGCCTGGTGTTGATTAGGAAATTTTATTGTATCCGGTTCCCTTGAAACTACAAATCCTTTACCCTTAATTGCATCTTGCAGCTGATTCAAATCAAAGAAATCATTTTTTACATGATTTACCGGCCTCTCGAAGTCAAAAAACTGGGCATATACCGGTTGCTCATTTTTGCCAAAAAAATCAATGGTAACAGGCATAATAAGCGCTGGATAATCAACCGGTTCTACCTCCCTCTCGAATGAGAAGTAAGGCTTAACCCGGATTCTTAACTTTTCCCTGGTTTTAAACAATTGATGCCGGTCTTTGAGTTTTGACTGTTTCTCATGGATCAGCTTTATAAACAATTTCTCAATGAATTCTTCATTCACAGGAACATCAACATTTACCGGAGCACCAAACGACAATAAGTTGTGATTATACCTGTTGAGGTACGAAATGTACTCTTCACTTACCAGGAGTGGCGCAGAATGTACAAACTGCAAATCCAGTTCTGAACCAATTATTTGATTCTGTTGTGTTGCCACCTGGATACCCTTTATATATTTTTTAATAAAATCGTGTTGGTTGGCCTGAAGTAATTCACCAACAACCGATAACTTCAACCTGGAATAACGGAATAACGATTGTTTCCCATCGCTTAACATTATACCTATTGATAACTTTTCTGATGTCTCAGGTGTTATCATGACATATAATATGCTGTAGAAAGCTTTCATCTTGACTTGTGATTAAAAGAAATTTGGAGAAATTCATTAAAAGTATTTATGCACCCGCTAATCCATTCATCAGAGAACAGATACGACATCCTGGCAGCTAAATACTCTTTATCAAGCCGCCATTCGGGAGTAAGGTCCTGCAAAATACCGGGCAGGTTTTCATGGCATTTATGACAGTTAAGTTGAAACTTGGTCGTTGTATCAGAACGCAGGTTCTGAATATTGGTTTGCAAAATTCGTGAAAATATTTTCGCGAACAACATTGAGTTAATAATGCTCTCATCAAAGGTAATCAATGCCGGTTCCTTATCCAAATTGTTGCC
>Ga0209099_1003423_pt1 | contig 12854 bp, 13 predicted proteins | sample AD_JPNHW2_MetaG_FD_184430 | JGI IMG/M metagenome (GOLD analysis project Ga0209099, IMG submission 184430) | Active sludge microbial communities of municipal wastewater-treating anaerobic digesters from Japan - AD_JPNHW2_MetaG (SPAdes) (version 2) | ecosystem: Engineered > Bioreactor > Anaerobic...
TGATACCTCAGATCCTGCCTGAGAAAATCTGAATATATTATCAATGAACAGAAGTACGTCACTTCCGGACTGATCTCTAAAATATTCACACATTGTCAAAGCTGATAGTCCAACTCTTAATCTCGCTCCAGGAGGCTCATTCATCTGCCCATAACAGAGACAAGCTTTGCTGATAACTCCAGATTCAGTCATCTCCTGCCAAAGGTCATTCCCTTCCCTTGTTCTCTCACCAACACCAGCGAATACAGAATATCCACCATGCTGCTGAGCAACGTTATTGATAAGTTCCATAATAATAACTGTTTTACCAACACCCGCACCACCAAATAGACCGGTTTTTCCACCTTTGATGTATGGTGCAAGCAAGTCAATAACCTTGATCCCTGTCTCAAACTGCTCGGATGTAGGATTAAGCTGATCAAACAGAGGCGGATCCTGATGTATTGGTCTAAACTCTTTTGCATTTACAGGGCCTTTGTTATCAACAGGTTCACCAAGAAGATTGAATATCCTTCCAAGTGTTTCCGGTCCAACAGGAACAGTTATAGGAGCACCTGTATCTCTAATTGCAACTCCTCGTTTAATTCCATCTGTAGAGGCAAGTGCAACAGCTCTAACCCTGTTTCCGCCAAGGTGCTGCTGAACTTCAGTTACCAGTCTCAGTTTCTCACCCATTACTTCAGTATCAATAATGAGTGCATTATAGATCGCCGGTAAGTTCCCCTCGGGGAATTCAGCATCGAGGGTAGAACCAATTACCTGTACCACTTTCCCAATATTTTCACTCATAAAACAACTCCTTAATTACGTTAATATCGATTAACCTTTTATTATTCGAGAGCTGCCGCTCCCCCAACAATTTCAGAAATTTCAGTAGTAATCTTATCCTGTCTTACCCTGTTATAAGTAACAGTGAGCTCTTTAATCATATCTTTTGCTGCATCAGTCGCATTTTTCATAGCTACACGACGGGCAAATTGTTCAGAATATGATGATTCAAGAAAACAGGTATATAATTTTACTTTAAGATAAAGAGGCAAAATATAAGAAAATATTTCCGCCGGATTCGGTTCAAAAATATAATCCATATTCGCTGCCGGCAAGGCTTCATAATCAATTTCCATTTCAGGAGCAATAGGAAGGAGCTTCACAACTTCAGGCTTCTGATTAGCTAATGAAATAACTTTTGTGTATGAAATATAAACTTCATGAATCTCACCACTAACAAAAATTTTCGTCAGTTCTTCGCCTAATTTCGCTGCTTCTTCAAAAGAAAACTTATCTTCACTATTCTGCGCTGATTTAAACATTGAAACTTTTATGAAATTGTAAAAAGATATAGCCTTTTTGCCTATTACATAGAGTAAAACTTCTTTACCTTCAGATTCAAGCTGTTCTTTTAGTTCAAGTGTCTTATCAAGTACTCTCGTGTTATAACTTCCACAAAGTCCTCTATTACCTGTAATCTGAACTACGAGACATCTGTTTGGTTGAGCAACTTCCCTGAAAAGAGGATGTTGAATAGTCGAAAATCCGGCAGCCATGAGATTTTTAATAATCTCATTAACCTTATGTTCGTAAGGTTTTGACTGGTTCAGACGATCCTGAACTTTCTTCATTTTTGAAGTAGCAACCATTTCCATCGTACTGGTAATTTTTTTAGTATTACCGACGGACTTTATTCTTCTTTTTATATCCCTTTGATTAGCCACAATTCAATCCTCAACTATTTATTTTATTGAATCGAGATACTTATCAACAAATTCAGCAATTATTTTGTTCATTGCATCAACATCTTTAAGTTCACGTGTTTCATGTATCTGTTTGATTATATGGCTCTGTGAATCTTTCAGATGTTTTAGAAATTTCACTTCAAAATCTTTAACCATATTTACTGGAATTTTATCAATCAGACCTTGAGTACCTGCATAGATAATAGCAACCTGTTCTGCTACATCCATTGGTTCATATTGACCCTGCTTCAGAATTTCAACAAGTCTAACACCTCTGTCGATCTGTTTTTGAGTAGCAGGATCCAGCTCAGTTCCCATCTGTGCAAATGCTTCAAGTTCACGGAACTGAGCAAGGTCCAGCCTTAATGAACCGGCGTACTTCTTCATTGCTTTAATCTGAGCTGCACCACCAACTCGAGAAACAGAAATTCCTACGTCAACAGCAGGTCTTACACCTGATGCAAAAAGGTTTGGAAGCAGATATATCTGACCATCAGTAATAGAAATTACGTTAGTCGGAATATATGCAGAAACCTCACCAGCCTGAGTCTCAATAATCGGTAGAGCTGTCAGACTACCCCCACCCATCTCATCAGATAACTTAGCTGCTCTCTCAAGAAGTCTTGAGTGACAATAGAATATATCACCAGGATATGCTTCACGTCCCGGAGGTCTTCTTAAAAGAAGCGAAAGCTCTCTATAAGCATTGGCTTGTTTAGAAAGGTCATCATAAACACAAAGAGTATGACCTTTTTTCTCATACATAAAATATTCTGCCATTGCACAACCTGCATATGGCGCTATATACTGTGATGGAGCCGGGTCAGAAGCATTAGCTGCAACAACGATAGTGTATTCCATTGCGCCATTCTCAACTAGTTTTTCAACTACACCGGCTACAGTGGAACCTTTCTGTCCGATAGCTACATAAACGCAAATTACCCCTTTACCTTTCTGGTTGATTATTGTATCAACCGCGATGGCAGTTTTTCCGGTTTTTCTATCTCCAATAATAAGCTCACGCTGTCCCCTACCAATAGGAGTCATTGAATCGATAGATTTTATACCAGTCTGCATAGGTTCAGATACTGATTGTCTTGCAGCAATACCAGGAGCAACAAATTCAAGAGGTCTGAATTTTGTTGTATTTAATGGGCCTTTACCATCCAGCGGTTCACCAAGAGGAGATACAACTCTTCCTAAAAGTTCTTCACCAACTGGAACTGCAAGTACTCTGTTTAGTCTTTTTACAGAATCCCCTTCTGCAATTTTTAGATAATCTCCTAAAACAGCGCAACCAATGGAATCTTCCTCTAGATTAAGTACCATTCCCTGAACGCCATTTTGAAACTCAAGCATCTCTCCAGACATTGCATTACTAAGTCCGTGAATTCTCGCGATACCATCACCAACCTGAATAACAGTACCGACTTCACTGACATCGAGCTCGGACTTATAAGTCTCAATCTCTTTCTTTATAATTGACTTAATTTCCTCTGTCTTAATCTTCATAAGCCATTTCACTCCTGACTTTACTATTTAATAGATTACGTCTTATATTTTTTAATCCCTTTGCTAAAGATCCATCTATAACAAGGTCGCCAATTTTAATAATAATTCCACCTAATATCGACTCGTCAACCTGCTCTGTCACAAACACTTCTTTTCCAAGTTTAGCACCAACGTCAGCTTTAATTTTAGCAAGTAAAGAACTGTCGAGATTTGATTGAGTTATTACTGTAATTCTCTGTCTATTATTAGCTATATCATTCAATTCCACAAAGGCTTTGTAGATTTCACTTACCACTGACTGCCGACCATTATCAATTAATAATTTTAATAAATTTACTATATATTCAGATATTTTCCCGGCAAAGACTTTATCAACAAACCCCTTTTTAGAATCATTATTGATTCCGGGAGCATTCAGATAATTTCTAAAGCTATCTTCCTCTTTCATAATATCGGAAACAACTTTCAGTTCTTCTTCAATCTGTGGAAGAATATTCTTCTCTTTTGCTATATCAAATATTGAATTAGCATATACTTTAGCTACATCGTTCACAGCCACGTTGATTACCTTTCTCTTTCTTTTTTTAATCAGGACAGTTCAGATTACTGAACTGTCCTGACTTTATTAAGAGTCTCTTCTACAAGAGCTTTCTGATCATTAGGATTAAGGTTCTTATTGATAATTTTTGCAGCAATCTCTGTTGAAAGAGTTACAATCTCTGCTTTAATTTCTCCAAGCGCCTTATCTTTTGCCAGACTGATCTCTTTTCTGGCCCTTTCTGATAAATCTTTAGCATCTGCTCCAGCTTTTTCAACGATTTCGTTTCTCATCTTTTCCGCTTCAGTTTTAGTATCTGCAATAAATTTCGCAGCCTCATTCCTGGCGTTGTCCATCATTAATTTGTGCTGTGCTAGAAGCTTTTCAGCCTCCTGCCTTGATCTATCAGCATTTTCAATATCACCGCGTACTTTTTCCGCTCTAGCATCAAGCGCCTCGACAAGAGGTTTCCAGGCAGCTTTCCAGAGGATCAGTAGTAATACAACAAATGTTATCACTGTCCATAAAAGCAGACCCGGCTCAACCCTCAGTAAGCCTTCCTGTATAACTTCCATATCTCAATACCTACAGCACTCAGAATTACTTAGCAGCTTCTGGAGTTTTTACAGTTTCAACCGCTGGAACTGCTGCTTTTTCAGCTACTGGAACAGCTTTTGGAGCCTGAGTAGCAAGCATGAAAGTAACAACAAGCGCGAAGAATGTGAAACCTTCGATAAGAGCAGCAGCAATAATCATAGCTGTTCTAAGGTCACCACTTACTTCAGGCTGACGAGCCATCCCTTCGAGTGCACCAGCTGCTAGTCTACCAATACCAAGCGCTGCACCAACAACAACAAGACCAGCTCCTAAACCCGCTGCCAAGTACGACATTCCCAAATATTCCATCTAATTCCTCCTGAAAATTTAGTGTTTTAGAAATTTAATTTAGTTAATTAAATTTAATTAACAAATCCTATATCTCCCCTGTAATTATATTACAGGTTTAATGAGCATGTACAGATGCACCAATGAACATCGCCGATAGTGATGTAAAAATATATGCCTGAATAAATGCGACCAACAATTCCAGCATATAAATAATCAGCGATAATGATACTGATCCTACACCAACAAGATAACTCTGAAACATCATAACAAGATAAATAAATATTATGATAACAATGTGTCCTGCAGTCATGTTGGCAAAAAGTCGAACAGTGAGTGCAAAAGGTTTAATTATTAAACCCATTACCTCAATAGGCCATAATAGAAAGTACATCAGAAATGGAACTCCGCTAGGTACTATGCCTGTAAATATCCAAAGAGGGCCCTGCATGATTGTGCCTATTGTTATCATTCCAAATAGAGTAAAAATAGCCATACCTGCGGTTACCGCAAGGTTACCAGTTGAAGTAGCCAAACCGGGAATCAAACCGAGATAATTAGCAAATAAGATAAAGAAAAATACAGTTAAAAAATAAGGCATCGCTTTTTTTGCATAGCCATGCTCAAAATTCGGTTCAACAATTTCATCATGAACAAAACCGATTAGAGCTTCCCACATGTTCACCCATCTTGAAGTGGAACCCATAGGAGATTTTTTAATTTTTCTTGCCAGAGGTATAAACACCAATGCACAAAGAAATAATGCCACCCACAGCATCAGAACCCACTTGGTAATTCTTAAATCAAATATACCAAATAATTTTATCGGATCGGACTCAATAATCTCGATAGCATGTCCATGAAGACATTCCGTAACCGAAGAAGAATGAGGAGTCTGAAAACCGAGAAATGTATTTAATTTAAAAATCAGATTTCCGAAAAAGTCAGAAATACCATGTGGGTGAACGTGATAAAGGAATGGATGGTCTGTTACGTGACCGACTACAATGTCATACATCGAGTCTTCTCCACAGGCGCTGCTGCCTGCTGAAGTAACAAAGGAGTTAACGAATTGAACAAAACGAACCATACGGATTCAACCTCATTTTGTATATATATTTATTTACGTTACAAGACGCCGTTGCGAAGCAACAGTATCTATTACTATCTTGTACAATATATATAATCCATTGCGGATTAACCGGCAAATACTTCTTTTTATTTATTTTTTTGTTATGTATTTGAATCAAATTTTATTTTTTAAAATTTTGTTCGATTAGTTAATAAACAAACGTAAATATTTTGTAAATCTTTTTTTTTCTTTATTCATTTTTTTTTAGATTTAATTACGATTATTCATTATTTTACACCTTTATTGGTATAAAATTTTACTTTACTGCGCTAATTCCACTTGATTCTTTTTTTTATCGGCTCATCTTCACACTTGGGATGTTCATCTTTTTTGTTGCCGACATGAAGATCTTTTAAAAGATGGTAAAATCCCAGACACATACCAAAAACTGTACCAATAACAAGAAAAAGAGGAGATTTATCAAAATATAAGTCAAGCCTGTGTCCTCCATAAACAAATATCAGCATTGTTATAGCCAATTGCAAACCTATTGTAATATGGGCAAACACTACCCGGCCTGAATCTTTATTATTTGCCACTTTAAACTCCTTATAGATAATCTATACTTTCATAATTACTTTTAAATAGTTTTTTTATCAAGAAGTATTATTAGAAGATAATTTCCAATTCTCAATTTTTTAAAATAATATTTTCAAAACTAATGATATATGATTTCACTGACGATAATCATTGAGTAAAGCATCGAGTATTACAGGGGAAAAGTAATGAATATTTCAATCAAACTGATAGATAACGGATCTGAATATATTGCGAACTGTCCGGAACTTGACATAAACTGTTACGGATCAGATAGAGACGAAGCATTAAGACGAATAAGAGCGGTAATTAATTTCTATATAAACTCAGCAAAAGAGCTGGGGATTAGTATAAATCCCCTCAAAAATTTATCGTTTGATGGAAACGATATAAACTTTTATGCGAGTCAGACATTACAGAACAGTAATTCAATTAATTAGGAAATCTTTATTCACAATTTTATAATTGCCTTCAGATAAAATTTCTTTATCCCATTGTTTTTTCAATGATTTAAGTTTATCACGACCAAGCTTATTCTTAATTGAATTTTTTATATCTTTAAAGGCTAAATACACTTTTATTTCTTTATTATTCATTTTTTTAATTTTATAATATTTTGTGGTTTTATTCTGAATATATTCTGCCAGTGTTTCCTCATCTGTAACAAGCGCTTTTTTCATTAAAATACTGTATTTAAATGCCCCGGCAAGCGTTGCCCTCCGGAGATAAAACCAATCACGTTTAAAAACCGGACTCTCTTCCATATATTCTTTTCTGCCCTCTGAAGCAAAAAGATGCTCGCGAAAAATCTTTTCAGAAGTTATTCTTTTTTCTTTTACTGAGAATCCTTTGGCTGAAGGCATTCCATATTTTAATGAATAAAACAAATTCAAAATATCCTCAAGATCACCCGAAGTAAATCTCTCTCCATCAATTGAAAAGATTACTTCATCACTGTTTTTATATGACGATGTATCAATTTTAGATACTATTCTTTTTTCTTTTAATATTCTATTTAAAGTTTCATCTAATGATCTATTTTTATAGAAATCGATAATCCGCTCCGCATTACTCTTATCTGTGACAATATTTTTTATATTCTTTTCAGTAATGTCATATCTCTTATGCAGTTTTATCAGACATAGAGACTTTCCGGCAATTACCGGTTCTTTCGTGTAATCATTTTCTTTTAATAAGTCTACCGCATTTTTAATTTCAACTTCGAGTATGTTTTCCGGGACAATACCAAGATGACCTTTTTTTTGTGCTGCTGCATCCTCGGAATACTTTGCTGCAAGTTCATTGAAGTCTTTTCCTGTTTTCAATTCAGCAAGCAGATTGGCCATAATTCTTTTTTTATACCCTTCTTCAATTATTCGATCTTTAGCATCAGCTTTTTTTATAAACAAACGAATTATACTTAAATCTGCTCCCTTTTCATTAAAAGCTATTTCTTTACTTCTTTTATTTATAAAGAAAGCTGCCAGATGATTTTTATAGAGATTATTCTCAATTGTTTTATAAATTTTTTCATTATTATAATTATTCTTTTCAGCTTTTATTGCAGTTAATTTTTCCACTGCCAGCTGGCGAAGATAATCAGACATCGAATATCTATCTTTGTACACTGATTCAACAGGAATTTTTCTGCTCTCCAGCCAGTCATTAAATTCTGATCTTGTTATGACTCCGCCATCAATTGATGCAAATACATCATTACCCTTTTTACAGGAAAGTGGAAGCAAAAGTATTAAAGACAAAATTGCAGCATATCTCATTTTATTGAATCTCTCAAATTTATACAGATTTGAGCATATGCTGAATGATTATGTATTGACTCCATGTTCTCGGATTCAACAGAAAACCATAAAATCCCTTTAGTATTCTTCAATTTTTCAGCAGCATTTCTTACCATGTCTTCTACAAAAACCGGATTCTGGTATGATTTTTCGGTTATAAATTTTTCATCTTCTCTTTTAAGAATAGAATAAATATCTGAGCTTGCAGAACTTTCTGCAATATCAATTATATCCTCTATCCAGATTTTTTCTTTCGCCTCGATCTGCATTGTAAAAATAGATCTTTGATTATGTGCCCCGAAAGCACTGATTTCTTTTGAGCAGGGACAGAGGGATAAAACCGGGACCTTTACTTCTATCATATAATAATCAACATCTGAATTAGCAACGAGCCTGCAGGTGTATTCCATCTTAGCTTTTTCTCCGGAAACCGGTGCGGACTTTGTAATAAAATACGGAAATTCAATTTCGAAATGAGCTGTTTCCGAATCGAGCTGAGTTTTCATCTCTTCAAGAATTTCCCGTACATTTTTTGTTGAAATTCCATTTCTGTAACGGTTAAGAATTTCTACAAAACGGCTCATGTGAGTTCCCCTGAATTGATGAGGAAGATTCACATACATATTAACTTTGGCAACAGTATGCTGGCTCCCTTCATTCCTATCAAGCACAACAACAGGATATTTAATATCCTTTACTCCTACCTTATTAATCGGAAGTTTTCTATGATCCGGTTCGGACTGTATATCTCTTAATTCATGTTTTTTCATAATAACACCCTGTAATTATAATAACAAACTTTGACAGATGCCATTCATAGTCAACTAAAACATATATTATTTTTCTAACTACTCAAAACAGGTGATAATTCTATACAATTTCACACCGGGCGTGAACAAAATGTTTTTAACAGAATTTTTTTAGTAACCAATGATTTTAAAAAATCTTAATAACATAATTTTTTATAAAAATATCATAAAATAAAAAATGAGTAAAAATTATTCGGAGGTAAGAATTACGGGGCCGTTTTTTGTAACTGCTATAGTATGCTCAAATTGCGCTGAAAGTTTCCCGTCACTGGTAATTGAGGTCCATCCGTCTTCCTGTATAATAAGCTCATCTGATCCCTGATTAACTATAGGCTCTACCGTCAGCACCATTCCCGGACGAATAATCGTACCTTTACCTTTCTCACCGTAATTCGGCACAACAGGAGCTTCATGAAGAGCGAAACCAACACCATGACCGGTAAAATTTTTTACAACTGAATATCCGAGATTCCGCACACAGTTTTCAACAGCAAACCCGACATCACCGGTAAATTTTTCCGGTTCAACTTCGCCAATTCCTGTTTGAAGTGCAAGATAAGCTGCATCCACAAGGCGATCTGCTTCTAATGTAACATTTCCTATTTTAAATGTTGAACAGGCATCAGCAAAGTAACCATTCATCACCGTTCCTGTATCAATTTTTACTATATCTCCAGACAGAATTCTTTTCTTTTTTGTCGGGACTCCATGTGACGCAACCTGATTCACTGAAATACAGGAAGCGAAAGAATATCCTCTCACAGTTTTAAAAGCAGGTCTTGCTTTATTCTTTAAAATAAAATCATCAATAAAAGTATCCAGTTCCCATGTCGAGAGACCGTCAAGATTCATTGTATTGATTTTTTTAAATAAACGGAATATAATAAGACCGCTTTCCTTTATCCGTTTTATATCATCATCGGTTTTTAACCGTACTACCCGGTTCATTTCAAACGGCCAGAATGTACTTTATTCCACTGCAACTTCAGGCTCTGCTTTTATAGGTGCTGCCGCTTTAACAGCTTCAGGTTTTACAGCACTCTGCTTAGGAGTTTCTGCTGGTTTTTCCGGTGCTGATAAATCAGGAATGCCTACTTCTTTTTTAATTTTTGCTTCTATTTCTTTATTAATCGCAGGATTATCCTTGAGATATTTTCGTGCATTTTCGCGTCCCTGGCCTATACGCTCTTCACCGTATGAATACCATGTTCCTGCCTTGTTTATTATATCATACTTCACTGCAAGGTCAAGGACTCCCCCTTCGCGAGAAATTCCAGCATCATACATTATATCAAACTCGGCCTGTTTAAATGGCGGAGCTACTTTATTTTTAACAACTTTAACTCTTACTCTGCTGCCTATGGATTCATCGCCATTTTTCAGAGTTTCAATTCTTCTGATATCAAGTCTTACGGATGAATAAAACTTCAGGGCATTCCCACCGGTTGTAGTTTCGGGTGATCCGAACATAACACCTATTTTCATACGAATCTGGTTTATAAAAATTACGCATGTATTTGATTTTGCGATAACACCGGTAAGTTTCCGGAGAGCCTGGCTCATCAATCTTGCCTGAAGCCCCATATGAGCATCTCCCATATCCCCATCAATTTCAGCTTTTGGAACCAGAGCAGCAACTGAGTCAATAACAATTACATCCAGCGCTCCGGACCTGACAAGTGCTTCAACTATTTCAAGGGCTTCCTCCCCTGTATCCGGCTGGGAAACGAGCAGATCTTCTGTTTTAACACCAAGTCTTCCGGCATATGCCGGATCAAGGGCATGTTCAGCGTCAATAAAAGCGACCGAGCCTCCAAGCTTCTGGGCTTCTGCTATAATATGAAGAGTCATTGTTGTTTTTCCTGATGATTCAGGCCCGTAAATTTCCACGACTCGCCCTCTGGGAACTCCTCCGACTCCAAGAGCTATATCAAGCTCGAGAGAGCCTGTCGAAATGGCAGGAATTTGTGCTTTGGCCGGATTATCTCCAAGCCTCATAATAGATCCTTTACCAAACTGTTTTTCAATCTGAAGCATAGCCGCATCAAGGGCCTGATTTTTTACATTAAGTTCTTTTTGAATACTCATTATAACCTCTTATTCGTCAAAATAATTATATTTATACATACGAACGAATGCAGATATTGTATTGAATTTTTTTCTGGCGATTATTTCCTATTATATTCACACATTAAATATTGCAATAAAATATTCGTCAATTTCAGCATTTGTTTTTAAACTATATACATGTATAGTATTTAATCGGAATTTTTGTCAAGGACTTTACTAAAATTATGTGTAGTGAAAATATTTTTTCATTATTATAGTTCGATTCACCTATTTAAACAAGATTTCTTCTACCGTTTAATTTTTAATTATTTTTTAATGACATTTATTTTATTATAAAGCTTTTTGTAAGTATCAAACTGCATAAAAATCTGAATGGAGTATTAATGGAAGTATTAATTATAGCAGCACTTATACTTTTAAATAGTTTTTTTGCACTAAGTGAAATAGCTTTAATTTCATCAAACAATGCACGTCTTGAGCAGAAAAGCTCCAGAGGAAACAAAGGTGCGGAGTTTGCACTTAAACTTCTGGAAAAACCGGAAAATTTTTTATCAGCAATCCAGATAGGAATTACGGTTGTGGGAATCATCTCCGGCGCATACGGTGGTATACGTTTTTCAGATGATCTGACTAAATTTTTTCTATCACATAATATTTTTATTCAACATGCCGGAATAATCTCATTAACAATTGTGATTTCTACAATTACATACTTTTCAATCGTAATCGGAGAGCTTGTTCCTAAAACTTTCGCGTTAAACAACTCTGAAACTATAGCGGTAATAGTCGCACCTGTAATATTTTTAATAACTAAAATCACCTATCCGGTTGTGGCTTTCCTGTCCATTTCAACAAATTTTCTGCTAAAAATGATGTTCGTACAAACAAAAAAGAAGAGCAGCCTGACTGAAGAAGAATTAAGAATGATGGTTAAAGTAGCAAAAAAAGAGGGAGTTATAACGGGAAAAGAAGCGGAAATACATCAGAATCTTTTCCGTTTTTTTGACAGAAAAGCTGAGCAGATAATGACAAGGAGAAATGAGATAACCTGGATCGATATAAACGATAAAAATGATATTATAGAAAAAACTATTATGGAAAGCCCTCATAGTAAATTCCCCGTATGCAGTAATGACCTGGAGAATACTCTCGGAATTATTACAGTAAAAGATTATATAGATAATTCAAAAAAGAAAAATTTCAGTTTAAAAAGCATACTAAGGCCGGTAATATTTATTTCTGAAGCTTCGGAGCCGCTGAAGATACTGGATAAATTCAAAAAGGAAAAATGTCATTTTGCAATGGTTCTTGATGAATACGGATCAGTGCAGGGAATAATTACACTCCATGACCTCTCTGAAAATATTTTCGGAAATCTGCCGGATATCGATGAACAATTCGATCCGCAAATCGTTAAAAGAAGCGACAACAGTTACCTTATAGATGGAGAAACACAAATCGATTTATTGAGCGAAATGTTCGATATTCCTGATTTTAAACACAGGGATGATTCGTATAGTACGATTGCCGGTTATATTTTACATAAGAAGGGGCGAATTGCACACACGGGAGATTCTTTTAAAGCTGATGGTTATAGAATTGAAGTTGTGGATGTGGATGGATTGAAGATTGACAAGGTTTTAATCTCAAAAATTATAAACAGAAAGAAATAAATGCAGGAAGTTTTTAGCTTAATGCTTACATAAAAAAGCGGCTGCAGTAGTTTATTTATAGTATTGATTAATGAAAAAACCCGAAGGTATTAGTACCTTCGGGTTTTTTATAATATGGTCAAGCCTCACGACTGATTAGTAATGGTGAGCTGAAAACATTTCTGTT
>Ga0209099_1003424_pt1 | contig 12848 bp, 13 predicted proteins | sample AD_JPNHW2_MetaG_FD_184430 | JGI IMG/M metagenome (GOLD analysis project Ga0209099, IMG submission 184430) | Active sludge microbial communities of municipal wastewater-treating anaerobic digesters from Japan - AD_JPNHW2_MetaG (SPAdes) (version 2) | ecosystem: Engineered > Bioreactor > Anaerobic...
GGGTATCTCAGGAAGGTACAGAATTGGGAAAGGCTGGACGAGTTTATCAGATAAGAGGTAGGAGCTATGACAGAAGCGATCGTTAAAGCTTATGGACGGCTGGATATCACGGTTGATCCGCGGCTGGAGTTGTTGGCAGTTCTGCAGTATTTCTCCCAAAGTAAGATGGTCTGCAGGGCTGCTGGATTATGAACGACAACAGCAGGAAACAGGGGTCAGCTTCAGGGAATACTTCCCGGTTCTGGCGGAAAAGTTCATCGAGGTCGTTGAAGAAGATCAAACCGCTAGTTCTGAGGAGATAGGGAAATAACTAAAAGACCGTTGCATATAGCAGTATCACTGGCTTCAGCCGGTCGTTGCGCTGACTTTAGTCGGTGCGTGACCAAGCTATTTTGCCTGTATTATGAACAATCAGTGATATATGGATGACCGCGTAGGTGCCGGATCAATCTGGCACAACGACCGGCTAAAGCCAGTGATACCTATTATTCAATGCTCTCACTAACCTGTGCTGAGAGTTGTTTGGAAGGGGTTCTCAGGGATTTTGGTTGACATATCCGGCGTTTATGGGATTTGGAGCATACATATATAAAACAAGAGGATGAAATGCTCAGGCAGATACTTTTATCAAAAATCCACCGTGCCACGGTCACAGATTGCGACCTAAACTACAACGGCAGCATCAGCATCGACGAAGACCTGCTGGACGCGACAGGCATGCGTGAATTTGAACGCGTAGAGATATTTAACATAAATAACGGTGCCAGGATCTCCACCTATATCATTCTGGGGAAACGTGGCAGCGGGGAGATCGGCATCAATGGCGCAGCAGCGCGTATGGCTCAGAAAGGCGATAAGGTCATCATCATCAACTATGGCATGATGGACGAGAAAGAAGCCGAAGGTCACCGTCCCAGGATCGTGATCGTGGACGAAAACAACAAGCCGGTAAAACACTGATGCCCTTCACCAACAAGGAAATGAAGCTTGTCCACAGCATCAGCGAGATGCAAAAGATACGCAGGGAGCTTGGCGCTGAGCTCAGGGTAGGCTTTGTCCCCACTATGGGTTATCTGCACGAGGGACATCTGTCCCTGGTCGCGGAAGCGAACCGGCAGTCGGATATCACGATCGTTTCCATCTACGTCAACCCTGCCCAGTTTGGTCCAAATGAGGATTTTGCCGCCTATCCCAGAGACCTGGATCATGATCTGGAACTGCTTTCACGGTATCAGGTGGACTATGTCTTCTTCCCTGTGAGCGAGGAAATGTATCCTGAGGGATTCAAGACACGGGTCGAGGTTTCGGGACTATCAGATATTCTCTGCGGAGCGAGCCGTCCGGGACACTTTAGCGGAGTCGCGACAGTCGTGCTGAAGCTGGTGAATATCGTCCGTCCGAACCTGATGTTCATGGGCAGCAAGGACTTTCAACAAGTGACGGTGCTCAAGACCATGCTCCGGGATCTGAATCTGGATACCAAGATCGTAGCTTGTCCCATCGTGCGGGAAGCCGATGGCTTGGCGCTTTCCTCCAGGAATATCTATCTTGATGCGGTTCAGCGTCAGCAGGCTCTCTGCCTCAGCCAGGCGCTTACGCTGATCAGGAAGCTCTACTTGCAGGGTTCGAGAGATACTGCAGAGATGATCTCGGCTGCGAAGAAACTTATCGAGAGATCCGGAGGCAAAGTCGATTATCTCACGATCGTCGATGCTAACAGCCTGGAACCGCAAGCTACTGCCTATGACTCCTCCCACATCGTGATGGCGGTCTATATCGGCAGAACGAGGCTGATCGACAACTCCTCAATCTTGGCTTGACAAGAGACAACAATTCAAATAAATGGCATTGCTAGTTTACCCTACGATAGATATGTTATATTTTGTGAAGTGTGCGAAAGTGGCGGAATTGGCAGACGCGCTGGACTTAGGATCCAGTGGGGAAACCTGTAGGGGTTCGAGTCCCCTCTTTCGCACCATAAATTGAAGAATAAACCAAGGAGAATATAGTGCAAGTAGAATTCACACCCATCAATGCATCCAGCAAGGCGATCACTCTGACGGTAGAGCCGGAGCGCGTGGATAAATATTACCAGAAATATCTGCAGAAGGCAGCCAAAGAAGTGGTCGTACCGGGATTCCGCAAAGGCAAGGCTCCTCTTGCCATGGTCGAAAGAATGTACGCGGACAGGATCGAAGACTACTTTATGAAAGACGTCGTGGACGATGTTTTCGATGAAGCCGCGAAGGAACATGACATTCACTATCTCCTCTATCCCGAAGTCAAGGATATCAAGTGGGAAAAGGGCACCGAGATGGTGATCCAGATAGAGATCGAGATCGAGCCTGAACTGGAATTCCAGCAGATCGAAGGCTTGAACGCTCCCTATCAACCCGCATTGCTGGAAGATGAAGTCAATAGATATATCGATGAATTGAGAAACGAGAACGCCACCATGGTGGACGTCGAGACCGCCGGAGAAGGCGACGAAGTCGAGTGCGAGCTGAGCGTGGAACTGAATGGCGAGATGGTCGTTCAGACCGTCAAACTCACCGCCGGAGAGCAAAGCCCGCTGAGATCACTGCCGGAATTGATCGGCAAATCCACGGGTGACGCGCTTGAGCCCACGATCTCCGGAAGGCTCCTGCGCTTCTCCCTCAAAGACGTCGAAGGCATAGATATCGAACAGGATTATCAGGTCAAGCTCCTGGTCAACAGTGTGCTGCATTCCCAGATCCCCGCGCTGGACGATGAATTTGCCAAGGATATGGAATTTGACGATCTGGAAGGCATGAAAGCCAAGATCGCTGAAGACATGAAACTGAAGAATGAGCACGTCAATATCAACATCAAGAACGCAGCTATCATCTCCAAGCTCTATGTGGATAATAACTTCCCGCTGCCGATGAAGACTCTCGAGCATATCGCCCAACAGCAGATGAAGGGCATTGACGATCCTCAATGGAGAGACTATTATCTCTATCAGGTGCGGATGCAGCTGGCGCAGGAAATGATCAATCTGTATATCCTGAACAACCTCAAGCGTCTCATGCCGGTCGAACTGACGGACGCAGATCTCGATAACTACATCATTCATCAGGCGATCCTCGAAGACAAGACGGCGGAAGCTTTCAAGGAAGCTCACAAGTCCGAGCTGGAGACCGAGGACTTTGCCGAAACAGTGAAGAACTATACACTGCTCGTGCGTTTGGCGAATACCGCGACCTTCTTCGTTCCAGAGCCGGAAGCCAAGCCGGAAGAGCAGATCGAAGCGGCTCAGACGGTAGATCAGGAAGAAAAAGCCACTGAAGAGCCAAAACCCAAGAAAACCAGGAGCAAAAAAGAATGAGCATCCCTATCCCCTTCGTTATCGAGCAGACCGGAAGAAGCGAAAGGTCTTATGACATCTTCTCCCGCTTGCTCAAAGACCGCATCGTCATCCTGGGCGGTGTGATCGAAGACAACCTGGCAAACCTGATAGTTGCCCAGCTTCTGCACCTCGAAGGTGAGGATCAGGAACGCGATATCTATATGTATATCAACAGTCCCGGTGGAGTCATCTCCTCCGGTCTGGCGATCTATGATACCATGCAATACATCAAATCTCCGGTCAGCACGATCTGCATCGGGCAGGCTGCCTCAATGGCTGCCGTTCTGCTCGCCGCGGGAACGCCGGGAAAGCGTACCGCTCTTCCCAACAGCCGGATCATGATCCATCAGCCTCTGGGCGGAGCTCAGGGACAGGCTTCGGACATCGAGATCCAAGCCCGCGAGATCCTCTATCTCCGTGAGCGGATGAATGAGATCCTGCATCAGCATACCGGACGCCCGATGGACAAGATCATCGATGATACTGACCGTAACTTCTTCATGAGTTCAGAAGAAGCCAAGGAATATGGCATCATCGATGAAGTCATCTCCAAACGTAAGTGACCCTAAAGGATCCTGGAGGATTTTTTGGATAAATACAAGAATCTAAGCTGTTCCTTCTGCGGTAAAGCCGAGAATGAAGTGGACAAACTGATCCGGGGTATTGCCGGCAATATCTGCGATGAATGCATCCAGATGTGCTACAATATCATCGAAAGCTCTGCTCCGGAGATGGCACAGGAAGAATTTGAGCTGCCCAATCCCAGCGATCTGAAGAAGTATCTTGACCAATACGTGATCGGCCAGAACCATGCCAAGGAGATCATCTCCGTGGCGGTTTACAACCATTACAAGCGCATCTTCAAGCAGACGCATGACGATGGGATCGACCTCGAGAAGAGCAACATCCTCATGATGGGACCCACCGGCAGCGGCAAGACGCTCATAGCTCAGACTCTGGCGCGCTTCCTTAAAGTGCCTTTCGCTATTTCTGATGCCACGACTCTCACGGAAGCGGGATACGTCGGCGAGGATGTCGAGAACATCCTGGTTCGCCTCCTGCAGAACGCTGATTATGACGTAGCCAGGGCGGAGAAGGGGATCGTCTATATCGATGAGATCGACAAGATCTCCCGCAAGAGCGAGACTCCTTCGATCACACGCGACGTCAGCGGTGAAGGAGTCCAGCAAGCTCTGCTCAAGATCCTGGAAGGGACGAAGGTCAATGTTCCTCCCAAAGGCGGAAGAAAGCACCCTCAGCAGGACTTTATCGAAATGGATACCCGCAATATCCTCTTTATCGCAGGCGGAGCCTTCTTCGGTCTGGATAAGATCATTAAGGAACGCATGGACAAGAAGGCGATCGGGTTCGACGTCAAGCTTGGCACCAAGGCTGATGACGCGAACATCTTCGATCACACAAATTCACACGATCTGCTGAAGTATGGCCTGATCCCGGAACTGATCGGTAGAATGCCGGTCATCTGCACTTTGCACGAGCTCTCCGAAAGCGCTTTGGTCGATATCCTGACTCAGCCTCGGAACTCCATCTGCAAGCAGTACAAGAAGCTGTTTGAACTGGACGGGGTCGAGCTGTCCTTTGAAACAGACGCGCTCAAAGAGATCGCCAGGATCGCCATCAAGCAGCAGACAGGAGCCAGAGGACTCAGATCCATCATGGAAAAATTCATGCTGAAGATCATGTATGAGATACCCGATCGTAAAGAGATCGAAGCGTGCTTGATCACTGCGGGAGTCATTACCGGAGAATCAGAACCGGTATATACGATCACCCCGGCGATCACCAATAAACGTAAAGTAGCAAATTAACAAGTTCTTATAAAGGAGTTGTCTGATGATTAGACCAGTCCTTAGCCTGTGCCTCATCGCAACAGGGCTGTTGCTCTGTTCCTGCTTCATTCAGGGAGAATTACGTGTGCGCAACCGCAGTACGACGGATATCGACGTTTCATTTGATTATGATAATGAGGTCATCCTGCCCAATGAGGACCTGTCCAGATTCTACAATTCGGACACGACCGTGCACGTCGAATATGACGGACTTTATGTCTTCAAGGGCTATTCGGATGTGTATGTCGAACTGGGTAGTCGGGAAGTTATCAATATCGTGTCGGACGGAGGCGCTATCCAGGTTGTTAACAACAGCCCCCATACGATCGATCACGTGTATCTGGCAACTCAATCGGCGACATCCTGGGGTTCAGACGACCTGATCGGCAATATCCCTCCCGGCGGAAGCGCCATCTGGACTTCCAATCCCGGTATCTGGGACATCAAGATTGTCAACAACCTCGATCAATCATTCTATTCCTACAACCACGATGTAGATATGGATACGACGGAAACATACCTGTTTGAGGAAGGCAAGAACACATCAGACCAAAAAGCCGGCAGTGGGATCGAACCCACCGGAGCGAGAACGGAACAAAAAGACCAGAGGATCAAGAAATGAATAGTGAGATAACATCCACCCGCAGGAACAAACTCGGAACATATATCAACGACCGTGAAGCGGTCGTTCTCTTTGCCAATCGTGAAGGAAACCTGGAGAAATTTACCCAGGAGAACAATTTCCTCTACCTGACCGGATTGATGGCGCCGGACGCCATCCTGTTCCTGACCAAGAATCAGGATATGCTCACCGAACACCTCTTCATCGAGCGTGGCATTCCCGAGCGCGAAGTTTGGGATGGTAAGAAGATGACCAAAGAAGAAGCCGTGGAGATCACGGGCATCACGAGAGTGCATTATCTGGATGAGTTCTACGACTATCTGGGAAGCTATGCCGGTTCCCTGACCAAGATCTTTGCCAATATCGGCATGCCCAGCCTGAAAGAACCTCCGACCTTCGCTATGTTCACCCTGCAGCCTCTGCGGGAAAGATTCCCTCTGATCGTGATCCAGAACGTCACGGAACTGATCACCCCTCTGCGTAAGGTCAAGGACAAGTGGGAGATCATGCAGCTTCAGCGCGCCATCGACATCACCGGTAAGGGCATTCTGGACATCATGGAAGGTGCCAGAAGCGGGATGATGGAATTTGAGCTCGAAGCTATGCTCTTTTACCGGATGCAGAGAAGCGGTGCCAAGACCTGGGGATTCGCGCCCATTATCGCGACAGGGCTCAATGCTGCGACACTGCACTACAAGAAGAACGAATGCAGGATCGAGAATGGCGAGGTCATCCTCCTGGATGTCGGTGCTGCCTATATGAATTACAGCGCAGATATAACCAGATGCTTCCCCATAGGCGCAAGCTTCAGCGAAAGACAAAGAGCCGTGTATAACGCTGTTCTCTCCGTCCAGAAACAGATCATCGAACTGATAAAGCCTGGTGTGACCCTCAGCCACCTGCAGATCACAACCCGTGAGTTGATCACTGAAGCCCTGATCGGACTCGGTCTGATCGAGAACCCCGAAGACTTTTCCAAGTACTATATGCATGGTGTGAGCCACTTCCTGGGGATGGATACGCATGATCTGGGCGGCAGAGAAGCTGTTCTGGAACCCGGCAATGTGATCACCGTCGAACCCGGGATATATATTCCCGAGGAACGCCTCGGCATCAGGATCGAAGATGACGTCCTGGTCACTGAAGAAGGCTATTGCGTTCTCTCCCAGAACATTCCCAAAGAAACCGCCGAGATTGAAGCCATCCGACAAGCAGCTCTGGCTGAACAATGAAGAAAGCCCTGTACCCGGGAACCTTCGATCCCATCACCAACGGGCATCTGAACATCATCGAGAAAGCCAGCAGGATATTCGACGAAGTGATCGTCAGTGTCGCGGCATACACCGGGAAGCAAAGCTGTTTCAGCCTGCAGGAAAGATACGAATTAGCGGTTGAATCCTGCAAGAACTTCCCCAACGTCACGGTCATGACCTTTGAGGGACTCGTGGTTCAATTCGCGCGGAGTCAGGACTGTTCCATAATGATCAGGGGCATGCGCGCCGTATCGGACTTTGAGTATGAGCTTTCGCTCGCGCTTACGAATACCAAGCTGGATTCTGGGATCGAGACCCTTTTCCTGGTTCCCAGTCTCAGATATATGTATCTCTCATCCTCGATGATCAGGCAGATCGCAGACCTTGGCGGAGACCTGAAAGATTTCGTTCCTGCCTGCGTCGTGAATGCTTTCGCCGAGAGAGCTAACTTGATAAAGAAGGATTAACCTGATGGCACGCAAGAAGGAAGAGCAGAATCTCGAACTCGTCAAGATCTCGGATCGTTCCCTCCCCTCAGATATAAACGCTGAAGCAGCCATCCTTTCCGCGATGCTGATCGATTCAGAGATCGTCAGCAAGGGTATGGAAAAGGTTCGCGAGGAGTACTTCTACCGCAACGCGCATAAGGCAATCTTCCGGACGATGCAGGAGCTCTTCAACGAAAGTATCGAGATAGATGCCCTGACCCTGATCGACCGTTTGGAGCGCAACAACCTCCTGGAGAAGGTCGGCGGGATCCCTTTTATCAACGATATCATCGATACTGTCGTCTCCAGCGCCAACTTCGATTACCATCTCAGGATCGTGACCGATCAGGCTTTGCTGCGTCTGCTTATCGTCGCCGCGAACGGCATCATAGAGAACTGCTACAGCTCTGCCAATCCTGCCAAGACCATCGTCGATGAAGCAGAACAATCGATCTTTTCCATCGCCGAATTCCAGCAGCGCCAGGGATTCCTCCGCATCGACGAGATCAGCCGTGAAGTTCTGGATACGATCGATCAGATCGCCTCGACCAAGAAGCCCGTAGTCGGAGTCGGGACAGGATTCCACGCCCTCGATCATCTCTGTGGGGGTTTCCGCCCGGGTCAGTTCATCATTATCGCCGCGCGTCCAGCCATGGGAAAGACCGCTCTGGCGCTCAATATCGCTACTCACGCGGCTGTCAATCTCCAGAAGAAGGTCGCCATCTTCACTATGGAGATGGCAGCAGACGAAGTCATCATGAGGATGTTCGCCTCCACTTCGGAAGTGAATATGGAATCCATGCTCAAGGGTTTCGGCATGAACGAAGAGCGTCTGATCCGCATCATGCAAGCCTCGGAAGTTCTCTCCACCCGTCAGATATATATAGATGAATCGGGTACGAACAGCCCTCTCGAGATCCGTGCCAAGACCAGGCGTCTGGCAGCGGAAGTGGGCGGGCTTGATCTCATCATCATCGACTATCTGCAGCTTATGACCCTTCCCCGCGAGCGTGACAACCGTCAGCAGGAGATCGCCGAGATCTCCCGTGCTCTGAAGATCCTCGCAAAAGACATGAAGATACCCGTCGTCGCTCTCTCGCAGTTGAACCGTGGACTTGAATCCCGCGAGGACAAGCGTCCCCGCCTGTCTGACTTGCGTGAATCAGGAGCTATCGAGCAGGATGCCGACCTCGTGATGTTCATCTACCGCGATGAATATTACTATCCGGATAAGACCGAAAAACCCGGCGTCGCCGAGATCATCATCGGCAAGAACAGACACGGCTCGACCGGAAACGTGGATCTGGGATTTGTTAAGGAGATAACCCTCTTCCGCAATCTCGACACGCAACATGAGTCTTAAGTTCCTCACCTCCCTGGGTGAGTACGTGATCTTTGTGGGGAAAGCCTTCAGCGCGATCCCCAAACTTCCCCGGAGACGTCACGAATTTCTGATCCAGATGCAGCATATCAGCTTTGATTCGCTGCTCCTGGTGACCCTCACGGCTGGCTTTACCGGAATGGTGACCGCCCTGCAGGCAGTCTATCAATCCAAGGGCTACATGCCGGTGCATCTGCTCAGCGTCCTCATTGGTAAGTCCACTATGATCGAACTGGCACCCGTTCTGACCGCTCTGGTCATGACCGGGAAGGTCGGAGCAGCCCTCGCCGCGGAGATCGGCACCATGAAGGTCAGTGAACAGCTCGATGCCCTGGAAAGCATGAGCATCTCCCCCGCTGAATTTCTCTATATGCCGCGCATCGTCGCCGGGATAATCTCCTTCCCCATTCTGACCATCTTTGCCGATATCGTTAGCATCTTTGCCGCCTGGTACTTTTCCTGGCTACGCTATGGAATTCACTATCATACCTTCTTCGTGAACATGCGCAGCTATTTCGGACCCTCCGATCTCTGGGGCGGATTGGTCAAGTCTGTGGTCTTTGGCTTTATCATCACATCTTTAAGCTGCTATTTCGGCAACAGAACCCGCGGTGGCGCGGAGGGAGTCGGCATCGCCACGACCCAAACCGTCGTCTATTCATCAGTCCTCATTCTGGTTATGGACTTCATCGTCGCCTGGGTACTCTTCGGAGGATTTTAATGAAACACTATCTCATCCCTATCCTGGCACTCCTGCTCTGCTTCGGAGCCTGCGGAAAGAAAGCCGGGAAACCAGCTCCCGCCAAACCTAAAAAGACTCGTCCACTAACGACACTTACAGTCTATTCCACGGATAGATACCGCTCCTCCGGACTGGAGAAGATCATCAGCGACGAGTTCTTCAAGCGGACGAACTGTCGTGTCACGACCGTTATTTGCGGAGAAACGGGAGACCTGATCCGTAGCATCAGCACCGTGCAGGATAGCAACAACATCGATCTTGTCCTTGGCATCACGAATAGCTTCGCCTACAACGATACCCTACTGAATGAGTTTATGCCGATCAGCAAGCTGGGCGTCAAGAGCCTGGACACCAATGCGGAATTTGACCCCGGTAACCGCCTGATACCCTATGGATTCAGCTATCTCAGCCTGATCTACAACACTGCCCAGATCAGCGAGCCGCCTCTCTCCTTCGGTTCTCTGCAAGGATCGGAATACATCAGCCAGATGGCTGTCTGCGATCCCAACGACAACGGTCTCGGACGCGCCATGCTTCTCTGGACGAGAGCTCTGGTCGGAGAAAGCGGTTACAAACCCCTATGGAACACCCTGAAAAAGAGCTGCAAGCTCTTCCCTACCTTCGATGAAGCTTTGACATCCCTGCGGAGCGGCAGATATTCCATGTTCCTCTCTTATCACAGCCTTTCAGCCTGGCTCAAGGAACAGGACCCGGAGCATGACACCTTCAAATCTCAGATCCTCCAGGAAGGAAGCTTCCGCTATATCGAGGCAGTTGGCATCCACAAACGTAGCGCCAATCCGGCTCTGGCACGCGAATTCATCGAATACCTCTTAAGCCCTTCAGCGCAGCAGATGGTCATGTACAAGCTGGGACTTTCTCCCGCCAATTCCAAGACTCCCCTGCCCCAGAGTTTTGCCCGGATCCCGCTCTATTCCTATTCCGTCGATGACCGCCTCACTCAGCAGATCGTCGGTGAGGGGATCAAGTCCTGGTTGGAATTCTGGAACAGCCTCTTCAACACAAGCTATCTTCCTTAGATGAAACTCCTTAGCCCCTCCGGACTGCACATCGTCCTTTACCAACCGGAGATCCCGCAGAACACCGGCAATATCGGCAGACTCTGCGTGGGGACCGGCTCGACCCTGCATCTGATCAAACCCATGCGTTTCCTCCTGGACGAGAAGTCCCTACGCCGTGCCGGACTGGATTACTGGCAGGAACTCGATCTGCAGGTTCATGATGATCTCTCTGAGATCTATGAGCTCTTCCCGCCGCAGCGTATCTACCTCTGCACCACGAAGACTGACCGGGCTTACAGCGCTTTGGACTACCAACCCAACGATGTTTTCGTCTTCGGTCCGGAATCGCGTGGCTTGCCTGAATCCCTACTAAAAGCTCATCCCGGGCAATGCGTAACCATCCCTATGACCGGCTCGATCCGTTCGCTGAACCTGGCAAACTCCGTGGGGATCATTCTCTACGAGGCGATAAGACAGATCTCGCAAGCCTAGTATCAGCTTTTGTTTGTGTTCTGAGGATGGGGATTGAACACAGAGACTCAGAGACACAGATAAGTTAATGAGTTAATTGGTTAAAGGTTAATGGCTTGTAGTCGTCTGAGTTTGGAGTTCAAGACGGCTAAACAGGCTTCACCAGTGCATCAATCTTAGCGCCGTCCTGGACTTCAAAACGATCACCATCCGTTCCTTTCTTTACAAATGATCCTCCGGCTATCCTCTCTCTATCATCTTACGTCATGACATAAGATGATAGAGAGAAGATAGCATGAAGAAGAAGTAGTGGCGACATCCTGTCGCCTTTGTAGTCGAATCATTATTACTCAGCCAAGATACCAGCTAACCGACTATGACTACTTCTCCACATAGTCACCTGGAATTACAACCCGCTGCGTCTCTGTGCCTCAGTGCTTCTGTGTAAAAACCTACTGCGCCGTTCTCACTACCCTGAAGCCGGTAAAGTTATTGGCATTGAAGGGTTTGATATACTGACGGTTGGTATTGCGCATATCTGAGGCGGGGTGGAACCAGCTTCCTCCGCGGATAACCTTATCTGTACCTCGTTCCGGACCGCTGAAGAGATTGGGAGTTTTGTAGCTGTAAGGGGCATACCAGTTCCAGGTCCATTCGTAAACGTTTCCGCTCAGATCATATAGCTCATAGATGTTGGCTGCCTTACGCCCGACAGGATGCACTGCCGCGCCGGAATTCAGGGAATACCAGCCCGCTTCATCGGGATCGTTACTTCCGGAATACTTAGTGAAGCGTTCCTGTCCGTTGGTCTTGGCGGCGAATTCCCATTCCGCCTCGGTCGGCAGGCGATAGCCATTTGCGCTGAAGTCACACATCACGTCGTTCTCGATATACTCGTAACAGGGATTGTAGCCGTCCTTGAGGCTCTTGTCGTTGCACCAGTCGATGGCGTCGTAGAAACTGATATTGGTGACCGGCAGGTCATCATCCTGGATCTTGGAAGGATTATCCTGAAAGACCATCTTCCACTGCCTTTGGGTGATCTCTGTCGGGGAGATATAAAAACTTGGCACCACGACTCTCACGAGCGGGAATTCATCGCTCTCGGCGTCCGGTTCGATCGAGCCCATGCTCAGTGTATCGCCGGAGATCTTCTGCATGGTGAGCTTGACGTTGTCGATGGTCTTCTGCCGTTCCTCGGTCTTGTTCTTCTTTTCCTCGGTCACGGATTTGAACTTCGGATCACGCTTCATCAGACCATGCTTGAGCACAATGAAAAGCAGGATCGCCAGGGAGACCATGAAGAGGATGGTGAAGAGCTTGCGGGTGGAATTCCATTTGTCCTGATCAGGCTCAGGCTTAGCAGATTCAGGCTTCCAGGGATGCGTGCGGGGAGTGGCTGACCAGAGAGGCGCCTTCTCCTGCTGCGGGATGGTAACCGGTTTTGGCTGAGGTTTCGGCTCGGAAGACACAGGCTTGGGCACAGGAACAGGTTCGGGCTCTGGCTCCGGCTCTGGCTCCGGTTCTGGAACTGGAACGGGTTCCGGCTGTGAGATAGGTTCGAAAACGTCTCCCGGAACAGGCACGATGGGTCTGTAGTATTTTGGGAATGTGTCTGTTATAGGTTCAGGTTCAGGTTCAGGTTCAGG
>Ga0209099_1003429_pt1 | contig 12837 bp, 10 predicted proteins | sample AD_JPNHW2_MetaG_FD_184430 | JGI IMG/M metagenome (GOLD analysis project Ga0209099, IMG submission 184430) | Active sludge microbial communities of municipal wastewater-treating anaerobic digesters from Japan - AD_JPNHW2_MetaG (SPAdes) (version 2) | ecosystem: Engineered > Bioreactor > Anaerobic...
GGCGGCGACACCGAAGTCCGCACGATCTCCCCGAGGGAACTCCCCCTCTCTCCCTCTTTTCTGGAGAGAGAGGAATCCCCGTTGGGGGAGAGGAGAGACGATTCGCTGAGAGGGGTCTATATCTGGTCCAAGACCTTCGAAGACTACTCCCGGAAGACGCTTCTTGACAGGGCGGCCCACTTCGGGTGCCGGGAAATCTTTCTCTCCTACCCCAAGAGCATGGACCCTGCCGCTGCCTTCCTCTTCCTTCGAGATGCCCATGCAAGGGGCTTTATTGTTCACGGGGTCGTCACTGACACCTCCTGGCTTGATCCCTCCAAGAGGTCGGCGGTGACGGAGAGAATCCAGGAGATCGTCGCCCTTCCCTTCGACGGCTTACATGTGGACATAGAACCCCACACCATGGACGAATGGGAAGATCAGCAGGACCTCCTTACGGAGCGCTTTATCGATCTTCTCGCCCACTTCCGTTCCAGCGTCCCTGGAAATTGGCAGTTGAGCGTCGCCCTGATGCCCACCTTTCCGGAGACAGCACTGGCGAGAATCTACTCCCTGGTGGATCGGGTGGGAGCCATGATCTATGGGATAGAGTCACCGGAGAGGATTATCGTCAAGTTGAACCCTTTCCTGAAGCGGGGAGAGGAGAAGACTCAACTCCTACTTCGTCCCTTTGACTTCGATTCCCCCACCGAGTTGAGTAGATGCATAAACAGGGTCCTTAGAGTGACGGGGATCTGGAAAGTAGCCTTCCACGATTTGGAGAGATGGATCTCTTGGGAGAAAGAGTATGCGACTGAAAAGTAAACCTACCTTTATCCGTACCGGTGACGAACCCGCTCCGAAAAGGCCCTTCAAGATCGGCCGTTTCGTCTACGTCGGGTTCCTCCTGCTTCTGTTGGTCTTCCTTGCCATTAAGTTGGGGGGCAGTTTCTTCTATGTCCGCGGCGTGGGCCAGATTGAAGCTTCCCGCCTCAACGTGCAGGAGTTGACGGACGTCAGGCTCTTGAAAATGCTCGTCAAGGAGGGGCAAGAGGTGAAGAAGGGGGATCCCCTCTTCACGTTCCTCCGCTGGGGAGCCGCCGACGTTCCTGTCCCTCAGGAGACGACCCGTCTCGCCCCTCTCCAGGATGGATTGAAACTCTCCAGAGATCTGCTGGACCTTGAGCGTCAGATCAGGCTTAAGGAGCTGGAGAGAAACGACGCAGAGGAGAGGCTAGGGCAGTGCCGTAAGGGTGTTGAGCGCGTCAGGACCTTAGTCTCTCAAAATGCCGCCTTGGAGAGCGAGGCGCTGAGGCTTGAGGAAAACTGTTCGAAGATAGCCTTTCAACGCAAGAGCGCCGAGGAGGAGATCAAGTTTTTCCGTCGGGAGATAGGGCTTCTGAACGAGAGCCGTACGACCATGGCCAGCTCCGGGAGAGGTCGGCAAACCGTACTCTACCTGGGTTCATGGAAAGACTCGATCAAGGCCGATGAACGCCGTCTGGCCGCGGCCGCACTCGGTTGGCCTATCTTCGCCTCATCCCGTCAAGGGATGGCGATCGCCCTCTACGGTGGACCCTTCACCGATTCGTCAGAGGCGTTCAGAGCGCAGCGGGCCTTCAGAAACGCGCGGTTTACCGCTTCCGTCGTCGATTGGCCCATGTCCGTCGGTGAAGGCGGCTCCGTGGGTGTCGGGGCCTCCTGGAAGGACCATGAAGGGTTCAGCGAAGTCGTGCTCTCCTTGAGTAAACCGGTTCTCTTCGATATCCAGACCCGTCCCAACGGGGTGGATATCTTCCCGAGAGAGCCCTTTCTTTGGGAGGGGGCTCCCTCCATACCGGCGTCGTCTCCCTTTATCACCACGCTTCGGAGCGGTGTCGAGGGTGGAAGGCAGGGGATCTTCGTCGATCTGAGAGGCGCTCAGGTTGTACGTTGTTGGGAGTATCGCTCCCCTTACCGTCTCGTCTTGGAGGTCAGACCTTCCGTGGCCGGTCAGCCCCAGCAGAGGAAGGGAATCGAGTGCGTCCCAGTCTGGGGCGAACTCTTCCGCTCCCCCCTTTCCGGTATGGTGACCAGGATCTACTTCGGCGAGTACGAAGTGGCCCTCAAAGGGGAGCAGATCATGAACATCTACCAATCCGGCGGGAACATGAGCATCAAGGCCTTCTTCGAGCAGAAAGACCTGCTGAGCCTCGAGAAGGGCCGTCCCGTGGAGATCGAGTTTCCCGATGGGATCAAGGTCTCCGGAAAGATCTCCCGTCTCTACTCGGCGACCTTGGCCCAGCCTCCGGAGTTTCAGAAGAAGTATGAACCCACCCACAGAAATGTGGTTGTAGACGTGATTCTCGATGATCCTTCCCTAGTGAGGGACAGGGACGTCGATCGGCTTGGCGTGAAGCTCTACATACGGAAAAAGCTGTTTTGAGAGGAGGACCCGTGTACGCGTTCATCGGAAGGGAAAAGAAGATACCAGTCTCCGTGGAAAACCTTGGAGATTACCAGTTCTTTCAGAGAGAGAATCCGGAAACCATCGATTTGGAAACCTTTCAAGACCATCAGGCCGTGGTCATCGATTCCCGGGAGATCCGTTTCAGCCTCGGGTTGGTGAACCGCTTTCGGGGGGCCTCGACTCTGAACCTCTACCTCAAACCGATCTTTCTCTATTCGGAGCTCCCCATTGAGGACTCCTATGTCATGGCTTTGGTGGATGGAACCGTTGACGCGGCGACAATGCGGGGGAGCGTCTCCGCGCGGACCGAACAGCTTGCCGACGCGATCGCCCAGTACAAGGATATCGAGCAGGACACCTTCGAATCGACGGTGGTCGTGAAGACCCTTCGCTTCATGGTGACCCGAGGGAGGCGCCTGGAGCCGGTCACGATGCCCAAGTCCCGCTTCGGCTTCAGCTACCCCTTCTTGGGGGCGCAGTTCAGAGACCGTGACGATGCCCGGCTCTTCTCGATTCTGGACCTGATCGACAACGAAAACCTCATGGAGAAGCACTTCGTCGACCGTATTCACCTGTGCAACCGGTGTAAGTCGAGCTTCATCAACTTCCGGGAGCTCTGTCCGCGGTGCCACTCCGCGGACCTCGAAGTGAGCGATCTGATCCATCACTTCTCCTGCGGCAATGTCGACCCTGAGACCAAGTACAAGGTTCACGATCAACTGGTCTGCCCCAAATGCAAAAAAATACTCAGGCACATCGGGATGGATTACGACAAGCCCTCGGTCGTTCACACTTGCCGAGTGTGCCAGACAACCTCTCAGGATCCGGAGGTTTGGGGGCTCTGCCGCTATTGTGGAAATGACACCCCTTCGGAGAGACTTCTCTACAGGGATCTGAAGAGTTACTCCCTCTCCTCGGCAAGCCTCAACTTCGCTCTCAACGGGCTTCACTTCACCCTGGCGGATTTTCTTAAGGGCCACCTGGAGATCGTCAACTACCCGACCTTCCAGACCATCGCCCACTACGAGAACGAGCGTGCCCTTCGCTACAAGCGGCCCTCGGTGATCGTCAACTTCCAACTCCTCAACTTCAGCGAACTCGTTACAGGGTTCGGCCAGCGCCGGGAAGAGGTGGCTCTGGAGATGGCGAGGATCATCAAGGACACCCTGAGGGATTCGGACATCATCACCCTTTTAAACGACAACACCTTCGTCTTCCTTCTCGTGGAGACTCCCAGGGAGAACGCCGAGGCTGTCGGCGCCCGTTTGGACAAGCGCTTCCAGGGGCTCATGGCCTCGAACTTCCCAGGCATCACCCTGCAGACCCACCTTCAGGCCATGGAGCTGACGGAGTTCATCGACCGAAAGGAGCAAGAGGAGAAACAGGCCTCCCATGAATGAATTTCTGCAGTACATCAACGATTTCACCGATATCTTCTTCTTCTGGAAGACCATCGGATTCGCCAAGTTCCTCAGGTTCTTCTGGTTCTTCTTTATCTTCGAGATTCCCAGGTACGTTCTCTCCGACATGTTGGTCCTCACCTTTGTCGCTATCCGTCGGAGAATGCGCAAACCGAAGATGGAGATCGCCCGCCTTCAGCTCTTACAGGAGAACCCTCTCGTCTCCATCGTGATCCCCGGGAAGAACGAAGGGGGACACCTTCACTATCTGATCAAGTCGCTCAACGAACAGACCTACAAAAACTTTGAGATCATTGTCATCGACGACGGTTCCGACGACGAGACCCAGATCATCTGCCGGAACCTCCTCAGGAACCAGAAGATCGACAGATACCTGAGAAACGACGTCAGGGGAGGGAAGGCGTCGGCCTCGAACTTCGGGTGGCGCCACGCCCGGGGCCGTTTCATCGTCCACATCGATGCGGACTGCTCCTTTGACAGGGACGCCATCGAGAAGATCTTGGTCCCCTTCTTCTACGACCCCAGAATCGGAATCGTCGGGGGTGACGTCAAGGTTCGGGAGGGGTCGTTGAACCTTTGCACGGCCCTTCAGGCGATCGAATACCTCAAATCGATCACCGTGGGAAGGATCATCACCTCGGAACTGGGAATCTTAAGAGTCGTCTCCGGTGCCTTCGGCGCCTTCCGCAAAGAGATCGTCGACCAGGTCGGAGGGTGGGACGTCGGCCCGGGGATGGATGGGGACATTACCGTCAAGACGAGGAAGAGCGGTTTTCGGGTTCGCTTCGCCAAAGAGGCGGTCTGTTATACTTCCGTTCCGAAGACCTGGAAGGCTTTGGCCAGACAGAGAACCAGGTGGAGCCGTTCGCTCGTGCGTTTCCGTCTGAGAAAACACAAGGATGTCTACTATCCCGACGCCAACTTCAGCGTCTTGAACATGGTCTCCTTCGTGGAAAATGTCTTTTTCAGCCTCGTCCTCGACGCCAAATGGTTGATCTATATCGTTGATATTGTGGTGAACTTTCCCGTTACGGCGAAGTACATCATCCCCATCAACTTCCTTCTCTACGTTTTGACCAACATGGTGCAGTTCGTCATGGCCATGGCCGTCTCGGAGCGTGCTCGAAAGGAGTGGCACCTCTCCCTCTACCTTCCTCTGATGCCTTTCTATATGGGAGTCTACATGAGGGTGGTCAGGACTTGGGCCTATATCATGGAGCTCTTCTTTCACAGCTCCTATAAAGACACATGGAACCCGATGAAGGTTTCTCGTCAAGCCAAGGAGGTGGGACTATGAGAGCCCCTGTTCGTCGTTTTGCGGTCGTTGCGGCCCTTCTGGTTCTCTCCCTCTTCTCCTTGATCGAAGGGAAGGAGCGGAGGGTCTCCATCTTCACGAGAGGGGCGAACCCCGGAGAGATCTTCATCGCGAAGACACTTCTGGACAGTGCCGGGGTCCCCTACGTTACCACCGACCTTCCTCAGGAAGCCGTGAGCAGCTCCATGGTCTTCATGGCCTCCCGTTGGAGGGGTACAGAGACGACCTCCTTGGAGCTGGACCTCTGGAGCCAATACGTCGCCTCCGGAGGCCTGTTGGTTGTTCAACGTCCGGAGAGCAACATCTTCTTCCCCCTCATCGGGGTTTCGTCATCCTCGGGTTCCAACCTCCGGTATACCTTGAACTGGGTGGATCGTCCCGGAGACGGGGACATCGCTTTTCTCGACGATCCCCTCGAGAAGACACTTTCCCTGGGGGATGTCGCCCCCAAGGAGACCATCGGGACCGTCGGCTACACCGTGACCGACGCGGAGCCCTTGGCCCTCTTCGAAGACGGGAGCGCGGCGGTTCTCAGAAAGAGGTGGGGGGATGGATGGGTCTACACCCTAGGCGTTTCCATGCGGGAGTACCTTCTGCTGGCGCTCTTAAATAAGGATTACGAGGCTCAGAGGACCTCTTCCAACGGCTTCGAGCCCGCCGGTGATGTCTTCGTTCTTTTCTTGAGAACACTCTACGCCAAAGCGACCCCTTACGCCGTATGGAAGGGGTCCTCCCCCTTCGGGACCAGGGGAGTCTTGATGCTAACCTTCGACGTCGACGCCCAAACGGCTTTCGACCAAATGGAGGGTTTCGCTGAGCTCCTAAAGAACAACGGTATGCGGGGAACCTTTAACGTGACGACCTCCTACGAGAGGGACACGAAAGAGGGTTTGGGCTATGGAGGGTTTTACGCCGTTGCCGACAATATCGTGAAGCTCCGAAAGCTGACCCAGCTGAACCAGAGAATCGGAAGCCATTCGGTGGGCCACTTCCTGGACTTCGACGCGGAGACGACCTTCCCCATGGGAACCACAGGCAACACGAGGGAGAGCTACCACCCTCACGCCGAGGGGACCACCACGGTTGGAGGAACCGTGATAGGGGAGCTGGAGGTTTCGAAAAACCTTCTGGAGAAGGATCTTATGGTTCCCGTGAAGACTTTCAGGTCCGGTCACCTCTCCTTCAACGACTATCAGGCTCAAGCGATGGAACTCCTGGGCTATAAGTTTGATACAAGCCACAGTGCCAACGAACTCCTCACGAACTTTCCCTTCTTCCTTCAGGAAAACAACAAGAGCGACGGGAGGGTGACGACGGTCCTAGAGATTCCTATGACCATGTCGGATGTCTTTAAAGATGACCCAATCGACGATGTGAACTACACTGAGAAGGAGAGACTCTGGATGGACATCACCGAGAGGAACGCCAGAAACGGTGCCTCCACGGTGTTGCTGATACACCCCAACCGAGACTATAAGCTGGAAGCTCTCAAAATGATCGTGGAGGGGGGACTACCTGAGGGAGTGAAGGTCTTGGACATGGAGAGTTTCGGGGAGTGGTGGCTCCGAAGGCAGGCCCTCTCTTTCGACACAGAGCTGCAGGGGGGGAGCCTGGTGATCAAGCTGGCGGAGAGCTCCTTCCCCCTGGCGGCCGATTTTTCATTGAAGGTGAAGGACGGGGTTGGGCTCTCGGGGGTCTCTCTGCAACGGGCGGACGGAAGCCTTCTCCCCTCGGTGGTTACCCCTCGGGACAACGGGGAGTGGGAGGTCTCCACGGGCCTTCTTTGGAACGTGGCACGGTACGTTGAGCGGAGTTGGTCTATACGCAGAGACCTTTGCCGTCTGGAGGTGACCGGGTATCCGGCCTCCCCTTTTACGGTAGAGGTTGTTCGCAAGAGCGGAGCCACCGACGAAGAGACGATCTTCAAACCCACCGCCGACTCCGGCGGCAAGTTGACTCTTCAGCACTACCTGACTAAGGGGATTGTTTACCGCTATGGTCTCCGCATTAAAGACGCCGCCGGGACCGTTGTCTACGAAACCGAGTATCGGGAGATATAAGGATGATCGAACGAAAGAAAACCATGGCTTTTTTTCTTTTTATAGCCGCTCTTCTCTTCGGAGCCCATTCGTTGGGAGCGGCGGACAAGAGGATCCTGATCATGCCCGGAGTGAGAGCTTTCCGGGGAAGCGACTCCTCTTTCCGAAGCATCTACGGAGCCACCCAAATCTTTCCTGAAGCGAAAGTGGGCTTTCGGTTTCATGATGATTACTACGTTTGGGGCTCCTGGGGCGGCTTCAAAGAGAAGGGTAAGACCCAATCTCTCGGTATCGACAGCGCCGAAGTCACGAGGAGCTTCCTCTCTTTTGGGTTGGGTTTCGAAGAGAGGCTCCTTGGCCCTGTGGGTTACCACGTCGAGGTTGGAGCCACCAGGACCCACTTCAGCGAAGAGGCACTGGAGCTAAAGGAGAAGGGAGACAAGTGGGGGTTCCGCGGGGAGGGGGGGGTGAAGTTCGACCTCTCCGAGAGGTTCTCCCTCAGAATCTCCGTCGGTTACACGGATTGCAAGGTGACCAGGGAGACAGGGGATCTTCGAATGGGGGGAATGACCGGAGGGGCGACTCTTGTGGTCAGGCTCTAAACCCTCTTCCCAGCCCTGGAAGGGAAAGGTTTTTCGCGAAGTTTGTGGTTGAAAAGGTCAATGGAGGGAGCTCCGGGTCGGGCTTCCCTCGAAGGCCGACCCGGGGAAAAGGTTGCTTTTCCGCTCTCTCTCAGGCCCTCTTGCTCCTGGCCTGGGCGATCTCCTTCACGGCGTTGACGGCGGAGCGGATATGCTCCTCCGTGTTGAAGGGCCCGACGCCGAAGCGGACGGCGCCGTGGATCTTATCGGTTCCCAACTGTTCATGGACCAGGGGAGCGCAGTGGAGCCCCGTTCGGCAGGCGATGTTGTAATCGACGTCGAGGAAAGTCCCCACCTCCGCGGCTTCCATCCCCTGGATGTTGAAGATCAAGACGCTGATGTGGTCTTTCAAATCTTCTTGGCAGTAGAGGATGACACCGGGAATCTCTTTCAGGCCGTCCCTGAGCATCGTGGTCAGGTGCATCTCGTGTCTGTAGAGTTCGTCCAGCCCCCTCTTCTCCAGCCACTTAACGCCGGCGTTCAGCCCGGCGATGCCGAGCAGGTTGGGGGTTCCGTACTCGAGCCTATAGGGGTATTCGTCCAGGTGGGTTCGGAGGGCGGAACGGACTCCTGTTCCTCCCGCTCTGGTCCTGTTGACCTCGATTCCCTCTCGTACGTAGAGCCCTCCGATTCCGGTGGGGCCCAGGAGAGACTTGTGGCCCGTAAAGGCGACAACGTCGATGTTCATGGCTTCCACATCGATAGGGACCTTGCCGGCCGTCTGGGAGGCGTCGATCAGGAAGGGAATGCCCCTTTCATGGCAGAGCGCTCCGATCTCCGCGATCGGCTGAACCGTGCCGATGACGTTGGAGCCGTGGTTGACGACCACCAGGGATGTGTCGGGCCGCATCCGTCTGCGGAACTCTTCGGGGTCGACAAACCCTTTCCCATCGAAGGGGACATGGTCAACGGCCCCACCTTTCTCGAGATGGAGGTGGTGGAGCGGTCGGAGAACAGAGTTGTGTTCAACCGTGGTTGTGATGGCGTGGCTTCCTGGCTTGACCAGGCCGAAGATGGCCAAGTTGAGCGCGTCTGTGGAGTTATAGGAAAAGATTAGCCGGTTGGGATCTTTACCGCCGAAGAAGCGGCAGAGAAGAGAACGCGTCTGCTCGAGGGTTTCCCCCGCTTCGAGGCAGAGATCGTAGCCGGAGCGACCGGGGTTGACACCGCGGGTGCGGTAGAAGGAATCCATGAAGGAGTAGACCTCTTCAGGTTTGGGAAAAGAGGTGGCGCCGTTGTCAAGGTAGATACATGGAACCATAGAATGACCTCCTGGGGGTAAGAGAATAGAGATCATCATACCTTAAACTCCAGGGGAAAGGCAAACCCCCTCATCCGGCTTGCCTTCTCCTGCCAAGTTTGGTAAAATCAAAGCAACGGTTAAGGAGGCACCAATGTACAAAAGGGATATCGTAGGCATCATTTTGGAAGAGAGGAAAGAGAACTCCGTGATGCTCCAGAAGGTTCTAACCGAGTGGGGATGCATGATCAAGACCCGCCTCGGACTTCATGATGGAGTTCTCGACAGCTGTACCCCCGTCGGTTTGGTCGTTCTCGAAGTGGTTGGTGAGGAAGAGAAGATGGAAGAGTTCGTCCGGAAGCTCAACCTTCTGAACGGAGTCCGTGCGCAGAGAATGACCCTTCGCCTTCCCTGACAAGAAGCGGAACCGTCCAGACGGCTTCCTGTTGGACCGAGAGGACCGAGGGGCTTGAAACCCCTCTGGCGCCTCTCTTTGACGAACAATGGCCTTCGAGATTCTTCGTTTTTCTTTAATCCCCTGATCGTCGGAACGTGAAGGGCTTCTTCCGGTCTTTGATGTGATCTCTTTTCCCCTTTTTGTCGTAGCGGCGGTTTTCTTCGTCACCGCTGTCAGAAAAATCGGCCCGTGGACTCTTCCCATCTGGGCGATCATGGGCGCAGGCGCGGCCTTGGTAGTGCTTCACGGGGATATCTCCCCCTCTTCCGCCTGGGGGGCGATCAACTGGCAGGTCCTTCTCTTCCTTTTCGGCATGTTCATCTTGGGCCAGGCTCTGGAAGAGAGCGGTCTTCTGGCTTCGATTCTCAACCCTCTCCTGCCTGGAAGGGGGGGACCTTTCCTCTTCTTCCTCTTCCTGACCGTCGGCTTCGGTCTTCTCTCCGCTCTTCTGATGAACGATACGGTGGCGGTGATAGCCACGCCCTGGGTTCTGGGGCTTAGTCGTCGGTGTAGAGTCCCTTCCAAACCCCTCCTGCTGACCTTGGCCTTTGGTGTGACCATAGGGAGCGTCATGAGTCCGCTGGGGAATCCCCAGAATCTTCTGATTGCCCTCAAAGGGGGGTGGGCCAACCCCTTCTTCCCTTTCCTCCGGTATCTTCTTCTCCCGACGGCGATCAACCTTCTGCTCACCGCCTGGTTCTTGACGCTTCTCTACGGGAAGAGTTTCCCCGAGGCCATGCCCTCCGCCTCTTTTGAAGGTCGACAACGACCAGGGCCTCTGTTGACCCCGTGCAAACTCTCCTTGGGGCTTCTCCTGTTTCTGCTGACCTATCAGTTGGTCTCCCTCTTTTTAGGGAAAGCCTCCCCCTTTCCCCTGAGCATGGTCTCCCTGGCGGCGGCCTCCCCGCTTCTCGTGGCCGCCCCCAGACGGATCGAGAGGCTGAAAAAAATCGATTGGTCGACGCTCTTCTTCTTTTTCGCCATGTTCATCCTCATGGAGGCAGTATGGAGGACCGGCTTCTTCCAAGGCTGGCTTCACAGGACCGGGTGGAACCTGACGGCTCTGCCGGTGGTGTTGGGGCTGAGCGTCGGAGTGAGTCAATTCATCTCCAACGTTCCTTTTGTGGCGCTCTATACGCCTCTTCTCATGAAGGCAGGCGCCTCCACTGAGACCCTCATGGCTTTGGCCGCCGGGAGCACGGTGGCCGGAAACTTCTTGATTCTGGGCGCGGCGAGCAATGTCATCATCGTTCAGAACGCGGAGAAGCGGGGAGAGACTCTGACCTTCTGGGAGTTTGCCAGAGTGGGGGCCCTCTTAACACTGATCAACACGGCTGTCTATTGGTTCCTTTTGGTCGAGAGAGGTTAAGAAGGGAGGGGAACGCTTCTTTTCCCGGGGGAAAGAAAGGGTCCCTCGTTTCGACAAAGAGGGAAGAGAGGCCCCTTCGACGGAGGGATATGCGGAGAGCCCTTTTGAAAGGGCTCTCCGTTCTTTATCGAGAACGACTTAGCGGTCGTCTCGGCTTAGCCTCTGGGCCAGGACGGGAAGGAGGAGCGCCTGAAGGAGAAGGGCGACAAGCCCGGGAAGAAGGGCGGCCAGGGCGTAGGATTTCAAGGGCGTGTCCAGGGTGCCTGAGAAGAAGACCACTCCCAGAAAGGCGATTCGGCCGGTGATCAGGGCGGTCAGAACGGCCATGTGGGGGTTGAGACGCCCCTTCTCTTTCAAAAAGCCTGTCATCGCCCCGTAAGTAAAAAGCTCCACCGTCATGGCGATGAGGGAGAGGCCGAAGGGAAAACCGGAAAGGGCGAAACTTGCCAGAGGAGAAGCGGCTCCTACCAGAGCCCCTCCCTTCCAGCCGTAGAGCAGAGCGGCGAGAACCACCGGCCAATGCATGGGTAGAAGGATTCGGGTAGGAAGCCCGAAGAGGTGGCAGAGCGCGGGGAGCAGCAGGGCGGCGCCGACGAGGGCCCCCTGAGCAAGCATCGAACGGGGTGTTGCGAAGGGAAGAACCCCGTAAGACCTCGGGGCAAGCGAAAGACTTTTCATGTACCCTCCTTAGGCAGGATGAAAAATTTTACCAGAAAGAGTGTACGAAAAAAAGGGCCGAAGGTTGCCTGAGTCCGCCTTGAAAGGGAGGAGTTTTCACTCTTGGACCCAGCCGTTGTTGAAACCCAAGGAAAAGAAGGCTTCTCTCTGCAACGCGTACTCTTCACTGGAGAGGGGTTTGTCTAGGGGCGGTGAGGAAGCGGCTTTCCAGGCGGGGAAGTACTGGTTCATGAGGGCGACGGAAACCTCCGATCCCAGGTTCTCCCTGACCCAGGAGAGGACTCCTGCTGTTCCAGAGAGGTTCTCCGGAAGAACCATGTGACGAAGGATGAGCCCCTTGATGGCGATTCCCTCAGGGTCGACCTCGAGAAGACCTACCTGGCGGAACATCTCCGAGATTGCCGTTGTGGCCGTAGAAAAGTAGTTCTTACATCCGGAGAGAGAGAGGGCGTTGGCGTCGTCGGAGTACTTGAGGTCCGGGAGGTAGATGTCCACGATTCCCTCCAGGAGGCGGAGGATTTCAACCCTCTCGTAGCCGCTGGTATTCCAAACCAGGGGAACCGTCAATCCCCGCGCCGCCGCGATGGAGACGGCCCGGACAATATGGGCCGTCCAATGGGTCGGGGTGACGAGGTTGATGTTGTGAGCCCCTTTCCTCTGGAGGGCGACCATCTCGTCCGCAAGCTCCTGGACACCCATCTCTACGCCGTTGCCCATCTGCGAAATCGGGTAGTTCTGGCAGAAGAGGCAACGGAGGGTGCAGTTGGTAAGGAAGATCGTCCCAGAGCCTCTCTGTCCCGAGATGGGAGGTTCCTCGCCGAAGTGGAGGTTGGTACTGGAGACTTTGAGCTGGTTTGTGGAGCGGCACCGGCCTGGGCGGTTAGAGGTCCGTTCGGCGCCGCACTCCCAAGGGCAGAGACGGCAGGGAGAGAGAAGCCGCTCAAGCTTTTCCGCCCGATCGATCAACTCCCCCCGGCGGTGGAGGATGAGGTAACCTGGTTCCGGCATCCTTCGATTCTACCACAGAGAGAAGCTCAAGGAGGGCCAGGAATCTCTCTTTACTGGGGGAAGTTTGACCGGCTCTCATTTTTAAGGCTAAAATCTAGGTAAAAAGGAGTTCCTTTATGGAGAACGACAAGGAAAAACCCCTAAGGAAACGTACCGGAATCGAGATCCGGTCCATGACGATCGATGATTTGGCTCCGGTGTTTCATCTTGGCGAGAGACTCTTCACGGCTCAAACCTTTCC
>Ga0209099_1003430_pt1 | contig 12835 bp, 9 predicted proteins | sample AD_JPNHW2_MetaG_FD_184430 | JGI IMG/M metagenome (GOLD analysis project Ga0209099, IMG submission 184430) | Active sludge microbial communities of municipal wastewater-treating anaerobic digesters from Japan - AD_JPNHW2_MetaG (SPAdes) (version 2) | ecosystem: Engineered > Bioreactor > Anaerobic >...
ACGGTCGTGCATAAATTTATAGCCGCTGCATGTCATATATTTTTTCAGGACATCGTGTTCATTGTAGAATTCCTCACGTACAGGTAGGCAGTCTTTTTTGCGCGCATAGTATATGATCTTGCCCCATACAACTGCTGCTCCCTTTTTAGGTTTCAGCACAACACGATAGCAGTCATGGCCGTCAACAGTCTGCGTGCCGTCAAGCGTATGGTAGTAATCCTTAGTTATGCTCGATTCCTTTACTATGTCGTCATTAGTGAAATCAGATCCCATCCAGGACTGGAGCATCATTGACGGGGAGATTTTAATGTCCTTCTTGAGTTTAGGGATATACTGGCGCAGCTCCTGGTCTATGAGCAGGAACCTGTTGCCTGCATCCTTTTCGGGCGCTGTTATTTCCGAGAAGCTTTTTTTCCTGAGGCGGTTCTCCCAGGTTTTCAGTTCCATTGACCTGGTCCATTTCCTGGTTTTTATGATTATCTCAACTTCGGATATTGCAGATTTGCCCTTTATGGCCTCTTCTGATTTGCGGATTATTTCAGTAGCATCCTGTGCATAAGCGCCTGAAAACTGAGCTATAAACAACACTGAAAAGATTAAAACAGATAGCGATTTTTTCATTTCCTGCATCCCGGATTATTTATTGAATAATATTACATTTTAACCGGAAAATCACACAATAATGCAATTATTATGGTCTATATTTTCTTCTGCAAACTACAGGGATTTACCAATATTGATCACAATTTTTTAATGCTACATAATATTTTACTTGCTAAAAACAATCATTCATGCAGAAATTTAAAATAACTATAAGTCTTATGCAGATTTGCGGATACAGAAGGTAGTTTTGCAGGAAAAAAGAACAAAAAATCTTGCTCACTTTCACCCGGGGGAGATACTGCTGGACGAATTTCTTTTGCCATTTAACATCACGAACGACAAGCTGTCAAAAGACACCAATATAAGCATCAATGAAATCAATGAACTCATCACAGGGAAAATGCATATAAACGAAGAAATCGCATCCAGACTTGCCGATTTCTTCGGAACCACTCCGCAATTCTGGCTGTCCCTCCAGAGTAATTACGACAGCGCAATACTCAAGTAGACGAATCCTTAAGCCTGAACTTTTTAACAAATTTTGCCGCTTCAAGTCCTGCGACGCATCCTTCACCCACTGCTTTTGCAATCTGCCACGGCGGTCCGCAAATATCGCCCGCAGCATAGATACCGGGAACATTGGTCTCCTGCTGCCTGTTTACAACAATATGCTTCATATCATCATCCATTGCCACACCAATGAATCCCGCAAGCTCCATGGCACCCTTTGCGCCAAGCTCGATGAACACCGCATCGGAAACAAGTTTTGTACCGTCATCAAGGAGCACTCCTTCAACATTTTTGTCACCTTCAATTGCCTTTACCTTTTTCCCTTCATGGACAACAACACTGCTTGCAGAGAGCTGTTTATATAGTGTATCGCCCACTTCGATCTTCTCTGCTACAAGATGAACAATATTGGTGTAGGCAACAAGTGTAAGTGCGCCTGTCACAGCAGCGCTTCCCGTACCGGTTATCACGACAGGTTTGCCCCTGAAAAAATTGGCATCGCAGTCAACGCAGTAGCTTACGCCATAACCGCGCAGTTTTGTTTCGCCCGGAACATTGAGCGAGTTCCTGGACACACCGATGGTTATTATAACGGCCCTGCTCCTGATTGCTATACCGCTTTCAGTAGTAACAGTTACATAATCCCCGTCATGGGAGATTTCGACTGCGTCCTCTTCGAGTATATCCGCACCAGCTGCAACGACCTGTTCGCGCCCCTGGTTCAGCAGATCCTCACCCTTTATATTCGTAAGACAGCAATAGTTCTCTATGTGCGCCTTGAATATACTGCTCTTTTCGGGATGGCCCATGACAAGCACCGAAACCTTTGCCCTTCCTGCATGTATTGCAGCCTGCAGCCCTGCAGGTCCGTGTCCAAGTATTATTACTTCATATTCATTTTTTATCATAATCAATCCTTCTGAGTTACATATATCAGGGTAGAAGTATCAAAACCCAGTGACGCAGCCTTCTGCACCAGTCTATCAATAATTTTTTTATCCGGATCAGGAGTCCTCGCAAGTATCCAGAGATATGATTTGTCAGGGCCGCACACAAGTGAGTAGGTGTACCCGGTTTTATCAAGCTCCATGATATTATATGAGCCATAGAACGGACCGAAGAATGACACCTTTAGTTCACCGGTCTTTGTGTCGCCTGTAAAATAGGCCTTGCCCTCTATATCATTCCACTTATTTTTTAAAGTATTGAATCCCCGGTTTATCACTTTTACTCCGCCGTCATCGCGAAGTGAATATTCAGCTGAAACCTTAATAAGTCCCCTTTCAAAAGAATGGTCAAGCCTTGCTATTTCGTACCATTTGCCAAGGTACCTGCTCAGGTCAAAATCTTTAACTGTATCGACTCCCTCGGGAACTGACACCGAAGAACAGCCTGTTATGATCACTGAAAGCAGAAAAATAATTATTTTCTTCATAATTTCCCCATCACTTTTAATTAATATGCAAAATTATTCTTCATCCCTTTCATATTAATAAACATCAAACATCAAACTGTTACAAATATTTTTTACCCCTGCCTGTATTCGCGTATTTTACTTGATTATATTCAATATTAACAGAATATTTATCACTCGTTGTCTCAACATAAGTATAGAGGAACTTAATATGAAAAAAATACTGCTCTTTGCAGCAGTTTTAATAACACTTCTTGTTTCATGGAACAACGTGTACGCGCGGTCATGGGATGACCTTGATGCAGGTGAACACGAAATATACGGCAGCGAGCGCGAGGAAAAGTTCCCGGTTAAGGCCCTTTTCATGGAGATGGAGGAGTGGGAGAACCATTACTCCTTCATGTTCATGTGGCTCTTTAAATACACTGACTATCCAAGGTACAAATCAACAATGTTCATGCCGTTCTACTACGGCCTTGAGAGCAAAATCGACAACAGGTCAATGACTGTTATTCCCCCGCTTCTTACATACCTTGAGCGTGACGGAACTTATTACAAAAAATTTATTTTATTCCCGCTCTATTATTCAGACGTGGACAGCACGGAGACAAACCGTTCGATTCTCTGGCCTTTAATATGGTGGGGTAACTCACATTACGAGTCATGGCGCAGTTCGTACCAGTTGTTCGTTCCCCTGCTCTGGTTCCATACAAGCGAATTGAACCTGAATTCTGATTCCGGCGAATCGGTATGGATCAATCCCCTCCTGTTCAGTTACAGTCACCGTGAAAACGGTAAAGAGGATGAATATCTGTGGTGGTCTCCGATCATCCCACTGCTCACCTTTCAGAACGTTGACAGCTACGGCGGGCACAGAAACTTCTTCATGCTCCTGGACTATTCATGGGAAACCATTGACAGTGTTGATACAATAAAACGGTTCTGGCTGCTGCCCCTTTACCTGTGGCAGGCAGGGAGTAACGGCTACACATATATTGCCCCGCCTGTATATGTGCATGAAAGATACACAAACGGAGATTATTACCTGCACTTGTTCCCGGTCTTTGCAGTATGGAAGGACACATCTTCAGATAAAACAAAACAGTTATTAACACCTCTATTCGTCAGGCGCAAAGTCACAGAGACCGGCAGCGGTGATGAACTCTATTCTAACTTCTTCTTCCCTCTGCTTCCGGTATTCTTCAGGAGCAGCGACAAAAATTACGGCACACATACAAATATCGCGTGGATCCTTGACTGGGAGAGCAATACAGACGGCAGCATGAAAACATTCTGGCTGGCCCCGTTTGTTTTTCATGAATTTGCAGACTACGGTTACAGGTTTTATTTTCCGTTCTACATGAGGCCGCAGTGCGCAGAGGACCAGGGGTATTCATGGAGCCTTTTTCACTTCCACGACTGGTCTTCATCTGATGATACGGTCTGGTCATGGCTGTTTTACAAAAACACGCAGAACAACGGCAGCTGGTACTACCATTTTTTACCGCTGTTTTCAGCATGGCACGAAACAGGCACAGAGACCGAAAACCAGGTGATAACCCCTTTATTTTCGCGCAGGAAGGTTACCGACACCGCTACCGGTGAAAACATATACTCGAACTTCTTCCTCCCCATCATTCCGCTCTTCTTCAGAAGCAGCGGCCGTACTGAAGGTACACACACAAACATAGCCTGGCTGCTTGATTGGGAAAGCAATACAGATTCAAGCATGAAAACATTCTGGTTTGCGCCGCTTGTATTCCACGAGTTCAAAGACTTTGGATACAGGGTTTACCTTCCCTTCTATGTACGGCCTTCGGGCTGCAGCGAACAGGATGGTATATCGTTCAGCCTGTTCCACTACCACAGGTGGTCGAAGACATACGATACATTATGGGCATGGCTGTATTATCACAACAACGAGTACATTGAACCTGAAGCGGGAAAAGAAGAGGTTTCCGGTGACAGGACATTGTCTGAATACTACAGGCACATTCTGCCTGTTTACTGGTCATGGCAGAATCCTGAAAGCAGCGGCAGCCTTGTACTTCCGGTTTACCTGAACTACAGGGACAGCTACACAAAGCTGCACATTAATCTTACGGGCGTTGCAGTTAAAACTTTCACCGGCCCGTTTAAACCTGACCTGATGATTGATATTGAAAAAAAAGATGAAAACTGGTTCCTTGACACAGACATTTCATGGCTCTACGACGCGGCAAGCTTTTCATGGCGGACTCCTGTTACAGGCAGGAACAACGATCAGCCCGGCAACGATGAATTAACCGGGCCCGACGAAAGGCCGGTATCAATTAAAAAACGCACCACAAGCAGGGATGATTCGATAAATTATTTCGGCTGGGATTTTCTTTTCGGATGGATGGCATACAGGCACGCTGACACGCGGTATCACTGGAGGGTCCTGCCGCTCGCATGGTTCACATATGACGAGGCATCAGCTGACAGGTTAAGGATGATATTGCCCTTCTATCTTTCATACTATTCGGAAGAGACAAAAGAGGGCTACTTTATGCTTGCACCCTTCTATGCATCGCAGAGCGAGGGTGATTCCTACAAACGCGGGTTCCTGGTAAATTTATTCTGGGATGAGTATAACGCTGAGGAAAACTACAGGGAGAAGACCATACTCTGGCCATTCATAAACTGGCACTATTCACCTGATAAATACGGTTTCAGGTTCTTCCCTTTCTACTGGTACAGGAACTGGAAAGAGGGTGAGGATACTATTTCACGTTCAATCTCCCTGCTGCACTACAGCATGAGCATAAAAGATATTAATGGCGGGTATACCTACAGGCGACGGATAAACCCGTTATACTACATGCACGAAAGTTCGGGTGAAACGGGCGGATCATACACATTCTTTGCCCCGCTCCTGCCACTCTACTATTACGGGGCAGATACTGAAACCGGTGACAACGGTCTCGAGATGAAAGACTCACTTTCAATCTCACCTTTACACATATTTTCCAGACACTCAGTTAAGAACAAAACCGAATCAGCAGATTCATCAACATTGATGATCCCGGTAATTCCGCTGTTTTACAGGAACTCCGGCGGGAATTATTCGCACTGGAACTTTCTTGGTCTGTTCGACAGTTGCACTGACACTGACTACAGCAGATACTTCATGCTTCCTTTCTTTTATACATCGCAGAAGGGTGACCTGAAGTACAGGAACATACTGGGAATCATCGACTGGGAAACAGGCGGCGCTTCGGGCGGATCTTCCATGTTCCTGCCATTCTACATGTGGCATGGCGGCGATGAGTCCAGACTCACACTGCCCCTGCTCCTGTCCAGTTTCAGCAGCGGCAAAGACTGGAATACAAAATTCATTGCAGGCACCTACTGGCACTCTTCACCCGACTACAGGCATCAGAACATACTTATGCTTTATGATCACACGTGGTATAAATCTGATAACAGGGAGTACGATGAATATGATTACCTTTTTACTCTTGCCGAAGTTGACATCTCCCCTGAACTATGGGAGATGCGAATGGCATGGGGAGCGTTGTTTGAATACTCAAAAAACCGGAACAATGATTTATACGATTTTGACGCCCTGCTCTGGTTCGCAGGTGCTGATAACGAACGGGGCGGGTTTCACCACAGGCTGATGCCGGTATGGTACTACCAGTCATATTCGCAGAACGACTGGTTCCTTGTTATTCCGCCGCTCCTCAGCTACTTCAGCGAAGACGGAAGCGGAAAATTTGACCTGGCGCTTCTTGGACTGCTATACTACAGGAATGAAAACCGTTACGATTATGAAGACAGGAGACACATACTGCTTGGCATCCTGTACGATGAAGTAAAAAGCCCGGAAAGAAGGTACCATGCACAGGGCAGTCTCTGGGGCCTCCTGTGGAATTATGAAACAGAGGAAAAAACAAACTTCACTAAATTTACAATACTTAAAGGTCTCTATAAATACGTTGAAAAAGATGGTGAAGGTGAACATACATTTTTCTGGTTCCTGTAATCTGAAAGTTTATTCTTGACACTTAATATGGAAATTATTGTACTAAAAAATAAAGCCACGGAGGCACGGAGTACACGGAGATACTGGTAATATCTTATACTTATTTACCATCATATTAAAAAAGCTTTTTTAAAATTAACAAAATTCATTCAATTCGAATTGAATTTTTATATGATTTACAAACTCCGTGCCCTCTGTGTCTCTGTGGCAAAAATACTATTTCAGGTGACAACGTGGAAAATCTTACAAAAGCCCAGATTGGCAGAATAGCAATTAAGACCTTCAAGACAACAGCAGACGCGCTTTCTCTCAGGGGTTACTACAAACCATCAGGACGCTCAGGCCAGACACTCGAAGAGAGCCTCAAGATGCTGTCTCCCGAAATATACGGCACAATGAATGACCCCCGCATCATTGAACTTAAAGGACTCGAATACGTGTTCGACCGTCTGCCAAGGGGGATCGAAGAGTGTTCACGCATAATACTCACCGCAGAAGAGCACCTTGACCAGACCGCATTTGAAAAAATTGTGCCGTTAAAACGCAGGCGGGTATCCTACCGCATCAGCGAAAGCGAAATAAATTTTATAATCACCCAGGGCATGAGCGAGATATACGACATACTTACACACCTCACCTTCCTTAACATCGAGTCACACAAGATCAAAAACCAGATGTCAGACGAAACAGGGCAGACATCACAGGAATGGATAACACTTGAGCACACCGTTAAATCCGGTGAACTTCACGGTGCGGAGCTTGACAAGGCGCTCTGGAACCTGAGCATTATTCTCGGCAGGACATTCCAGGAGACCAGGGAAGCGTTCCTTTACCTTGAAGAATCACGCAAATCCCCGGGCAGCAATAACGGGCTCTTCAAGATCATATACAACATGGGCAGACGGGCCCGCGAGGACGACAACAACCGCGACAGCATGCTGATGATTTATTTTACGCCTTCACTGCGAGACATGATCGGGCGGCACAAGTTCGGCAGGGCATGGGCTGAATCAATGAAGAGCAGGCTTCTTGAACTTGGATTCCACGGCAGGCCCATACATATAATAAGCGCGAACATGCACAGCGTAATGAACGCCCTTTACGCGTACGGTGCGCTTAAATCAGACCCGGTATCCGGAGAGTCCGACCTTTACGAGTTTATACCGAAAGCGAGAAATTATAAAGATATAATTAAAAAATATGCGCTGGAACACGGGCTCTACGAAGTTCCTGATACAACCGGTTTTTCAATAGACTGCCAGATTATAGATATGGAAAAATTCGGTGATACGGAGCTGCATCCTGCCATAAATATAAAACCGGCCGCAGGTAAAGCAGGACATCCGGTAATTATAGTTATGGATTACGCTTTCGGCGCGCAGGCATTTGAAGTGATGGATGAACTGCTGAGCCCTCATTTTCACGAGACCGAGATAAAACAGTTTCACTTCAGGTCTATCTCCATAATGGGCAAGGCCGGTATACTGCCCGGCCAGAAGGGTGATATCATGCTGGCCTCTGCTCATGTTTTCGAAGGAAACCCGCACAACTACATAGTTGATAATGACCTTAAACCCGAGGACTTCGACGGTTCAATACCTGTTTTCACAGGCCCGATAGTAACAGTTCTGGGCACATCTTTGCAGAACAAGGATGTACTTGAAAAATTCCAGAAATCCTCATGGCGGGCAATCGGACTGGAGATGGAGGGAGGCCATTACCACAGGGCAATCAATGCTGCTGTTATACGCGGACATATTGCAGGTAACATAAAGGTCAGGTACGCATATTACGCCTCTGACAACCCGATAATAAGCGGCCAGACACTTTCAGCAGGCGGCCTTGGCGAAGAGGGGATCAAACCTACCTACATGATAACACGGGTAATACTTGAAAAAATTCTTGCGTAATTCGTTTCACCATCGCATGTATAAATTTTTTCATTCCCGCGGAGGCGGGCGACCGGAGGAAAAGCCCTGGCTAATCTCCCCTTGCATAAGCATGGATTCCCTTCTACAAGGGAATGACATATTGATTCAGAATTACGAATTATTTATACTCCCTGATCTCCATTTCACCCTTGACCGCGAAATAAACTCCCTCTTCAAGGGCTTTCATCTCATCCTCTCCCGGGTAGACCACAACCTGTGCGATAAACGCGACCTTCTCCTCAATCCATTTACACAGCATTTCATCATACGCTACACCACCGGTAAGTACTATGGCGTCAACCTTACCCTCAAGGACAGTGGACATCGCGCCTATATCCTTGGAGACCTGGTATGCCATGCCGCGGTATATAAGTTCAGCCTCCTTATCCCCTGCCTTGACCTTCCGGCTCACGTCATAGGCGCTGTTGGTGCCAAGGTAGGCAACAAGTCCGCCCTGGCCGGTCAGCTTCTTTTTCATTTCATCATGAGAATATTTACCTGAATAACAGAGTTTTGCTAGATCCGCGACCGGAAGGCTGCCGCACCTTTCAGGTGAGTAAGGGCCCTCACCGTCAAGACCGTTATTAACATCAATAACACGGGCATTCGTGTGAGCACCCACGGTTATGCCTCCTCCAAGATGAACTACTATCAGGTTCAGGTCTTCGTATTTAATTCCCCTCTCCCTTGCATACCTTCGCGCCACAGCCTTCTGGTTAAGTGCGTGAAAAATACTGATGCGCGGAATTTCAGGCATTCCCGAGAGCCGGGCAATAGGTTCAAGCTCGTCAACTACTACCGGGTCCACAATAAATGCATCCATGCCGGGTTTTATCGCCTCGGCGATTTCATGCGCGAGGACACCGCCCAGGTTGCTGGCGTGGCTGCGGGTCTTTTCATCTTTAAGATCATTCAGCAGGGCTTCATTTATCCTGTAAACACCGCCGGGTATGGGCTTTACCAGGCCGCCCCTTCCCACGACAACATCGATTGAAGAGAGACTTATGCCGGCCTGCTGCAGCTCGGAAAGAATGATTTTCTCCCTGAGTTCATACTGGTCTATGATTCTTTTGAATGAATTGATCTCTTCAGTTGTATGTTTAATATTCTTGGTGAATATGTCCTCGTGTTCATCAAAAACAGAAATCTTTGTTGATGTAGATCCGGGATTTATTGCCAGTATCCTCATTTCATTCTCCATTTATTCCATTGCCGCAGCAAGGGCTATTGACATGAGTTTATTTTTGTCAGAATCGGTCCGCGAGGTAAGTACAACAGGAACTTTCGCGCCAAGAACAATGCCTGCAGTATTTGCGCCCCCCAGGAAAGTCAGGGCCTTGTACAGGGTGTTGCCTGTTTCAAGATTAGGGCACAGTATGATGTCTGTATCACCGCCCACATCGGACTTTATCCCCTTGTATTCACATGCCTCTTTCGAAATAAGGTTATCAAAAGCCAGGGGACCGTCTATAATGCAGTCCTTGATCTGCCCGCGCCTGTTCATGGCCGCAAGCATGGCTGCATGAATCGTAGCATCCATCTTCTCGTTAACAACCTCAACTGCGGCCAGTATCGCCACCTTGGGCTGATCTGCTTTCAACTTTTTATAAACTGAAACAGCGTTTCTCACAATATCCACTTTCTCTTTAAATGAAGGTAGTACAATAATACCGCAGTCAGTTAAACAAAGCAGTTTATGGTATGCCGGGGACTGGAGCAGAGTAACATGGCTCATGGTAACCCCGGTACCTATGCCATTCTCCCTGTCCAGGATGCATTTAAGATAATCCGCTGTTCCCACAAGCCCCTTCATAAGGATATCCACCCTGCCCTCCCTTGCCAGGGAGACAGCAATAGCAGAGGCTTTTACCGGATCCTTCTCATCAATAATCTCAATATCCTTTATATCGAGACCGATTTCACCTGCTATTGCCCTGATTTTTTCAGTATTGCCGGTGAATAGAGGTGCAATTATTCCATGTTTAAGCGCATCTTTTACGGCTGCAAGGGCATGTTCATCTTCAGCCGCTGCAACTGCAATTCTCCTTGCGGATTTTGATTTTGCAATATTAAGCACGTCATCCAGTGATTTAAGAATCATCAGATCCTCCGCAAGTCTTGAAATAAAAATTAAGTTTAATATAAACATACACTATAAAAAAATACAAGTATTTTTCTGGCAATGATTAAGATTTATAATAAATTTTCTTACTGGCGGCATGGTAAAATCGAAAAAAAAACTATGCTGATTACATGTACAAAAGCATCTTATTGATTATCATAAAGTGTTAATAAAAATTGTTGCCTTATACTTATCGATCTACAAACCTTGTGATTATAAAATTAAGAGGGTAATACAATGCACAGCAATCTGTGGTGGGTAGCATTCGGGATAATGATTTTCATTCTCCTTGGGCTTGATATAGCGGTTTTCAATAGAAAAAGTCACGAGATAAAACTTAAAGAGGCTGTACTCTGGTCAGCATTCTGGATCACACTCGCCCTGCTGTTCAATATCGTTGTTTATGCATTTTACGGCCATGAGAGCGCACTTCAGTACCTGACCGCGTACCTTGTGGAAAAATCGCTCAGCATGGACAACCTGTTTGTATTCCTTATGATCTTCAGCTTTTTCAAGGTACCTCACAAGTACCAGCACAAGGTCCTCTTCTGGGGGATTATAGGTGCGCTTGTCATGCGCCTTTTTTTCATCTACGCAGGTATAACACTCATAAATAAATTTCACTGGATTATTTACATCTTCGGAGTGATGCTGATCTATTCAGGCATCAAGATGGTCAGGGACAAGGAGGCTGAAATCCACCCTGAAAAAAACAGGGTGCTTAAACTCTTCCGAAAATTTATGCCCACAACTTCTCAGTATCATGGAGGCCGTTTTTTTGTCAGGCTGGAAGGCGTACTTCACGCCACCCCGCTTTTTGTTGTAATGATCGTAATCGAGACTTCAGACCTTATCTTTGCAGTTGACTCGATACCGGCTGTACTTGCCATATCAAATGATACATTTATTGTATATACCTCGAACATTATGGCCATACTGGGGCTGCGGGCCTTATTCTTTGCCCTTGCAGGCGTTATGAATATATTCGAATTTTTACATTACGGACTTTCGGCCATCCTGGTATTTGTCGGTGTTAAAATGGTCATTGCCGATATTTACAAAATAAACATTTTTGTGTCACTTGCCGTGATTTTCTCAATTCTCTGCATTTCAATAATCGCATCAGTTGTCCACGACAGGAAAAAAGCCGCAGAAGATCATAAAAAATAGCACTCTATTTGATATTGCACCATGTCCCCCTTAAATTGAATAACAGGAAGGGGGACATCATGAAAAAAACACTTCTCTTTACACTTCTTGTTATCCTTGCAGCCTCATGCCAGGACTCCGAAAAAAACAAGGTCTATATTTTATCATTTTCAGGCATGGTTACAGTTAACAGCGGCCAGGTAAAATCGACAGGCTATGCCATAGAATTTGGAAATACAATAGAAACCGCAAAAAACTCGTTTTGCGACATTATAATAAATGACAAAAACATTATAAGACTTAAAGAGAATACAAGACTTGTGTTCAACATCTACGGGAAGTCAAACGAACTGGTAGTTGGAAAGGGGTGGATTGCTGCCGTGATTCGAAAAAAATTCACAAGGGAGGGTTCATTTACCATAATAACGCCGACTTCAACCGCCAGTATAAGGGGAACCTCTTTCTGCATAAAAGTAGAGAATGACAGGAACACCTATTTCTGTGTCTGTAACGGATCGGTCAGCCTCAACTGCAAAGGAGATGCGGGATCAGAAAGCGTAACTGCCGCAGAACATGCAGCACGCAGGTTCACCCTTGATAAAAAAACCGGTTTCGTAACAATAGACCGCGATCCGGGTCTCCTTTATCACGACGATGCAGGACTTGAGGGCCTTGCAGGCATTATAAACGAAAAAATTGACTGGACACAACCGGACATTTTTTAACGCCGGACACCCTTAATAAAACACTGCTAAACAGTTGCTGCGCATAATTATTGACACCGTACAGGGTATCTGGAAAATGTCCTGTAATTTTTTAATTCATGATCTACTGTTATGCAAAGGTCTTGCGGTTTAACACTTAAATTGGTAAACTTCATATGCATGACCGAACAGCGTAATGTCGAAATTTAATGGAGACACGGATGAAAATCTTTAAAAAAGTACTTATAGCCAACAGGGGCGAAATTGCCATCAGGATAATACGGGCCTGCCACGAACTTGGCATACGCACAGTAGCGATATATTCCAAAGAGGACAAGTATGCCCTTTTCAGGACAAAATCAGACGAATCATACCTGGTCGGCAGCAGCAAAG
>Ga0209099_1003433_pt1 | contig 12835 bp, 17 predicted proteins | sample AD_JPNHW2_MetaG_FD_184430 | JGI IMG/M metagenome (GOLD analysis project Ga0209099, IMG submission 184430) | Active sludge microbial communities of municipal wastewater-treating anaerobic digesters from Japan - AD_JPNHW2_MetaG (SPAdes) (version 2) | ecosystem: Engineered > Bioreactor > Anaerobic...
GACAAGCTCTGGGTCGATGTAAACAAAGAACTTCGGGAAGTGCTTGACTGCTATGAAACATTCAGAGTGAGAGATGCGGTCTTTCATCTGATGGAGATCGGCAGGATCTCAAATAAATATTTTGATTCAATGGCTCCGTGGGCTCTTCGAAAGAACGATCCGGCAAGATGCAACGGTGTGTTCATTACATGTCTTAATCTCATAAACACACTTGCAACAATAATGGAGCCGATAACTCCGACATCAAGCAGAAAAGTCAAAAAAATGCTTAACCAGCCTGAAACATTCGATTTTTCAAGCTTGTTTACTCAACAGATCCAACCCGGAATAACTCTCGGCACAGTAGAGATACTTTTCACCATGATCGATGACGAAGCAATCGAAATAGAGAAGAAAAAACTGGGGTAAATTAACCTGTTGACATGGTGGATACTAATTCATCAAGTGGCTATACTATTTGTACGGACTGAGAACAGCCACTCTATCTATTCCATTGTAATCTTTAACTAATTCAATCAATTTCATCTCTTTCTGATCCTTAATGAAAGCCGATCCTTCATATCCGAGTTCTATCATTAACAGACCGTCAGATTTGAGAAAATCTTTTGCATCCCTGATAATTTTACGAGTCAGTTCTATACCGAGTCTGCCACCGTAAAAAGCAGAAACCGGTTCAAATTCAAGAGAACCTTTAACAAAATTTTTCATATCATTTTCTGAAAGATAAGGAGGATTTGCAGTTATAACATCATATTTTTCTTCAATATTTTGGAACAGGTCGCTGTTAATGATCTTTATGCTTTCATTTTCCGGGAAAAGTCTCCGGGCATTTATTTTCACAACATCGAGGGCATCATTTGAAATATCAGAAAGCGTTATGTCGCAGTCAACAACTCTCAGAATACTTAAACCGGCACAACCACTGCCAGTACAAATATCAAGAACTGACGGCCTGTTCTTATATTTTTTCAGATAATCTATAGCTTTCATGACCAGAAATTCAGTTTCAGATCTCGGGATGAGCACTCTTTTGTCAACTTTAAAAACATCTTCAAAGAATGCTTTTTCTCCGGTGATGTAAGCTACAGGTTCAGAATTCATCCTTCTTTTGACAAGCTCTTCAAACTTTAATATATCAATTTCATTAATAAATTCATGTCTTCTGGTAAAAAGATCAAACCTTGACAATCGTAGCACTAAAGCAAGAATTATCTCAGCATCAAGTCTAGGTGTATCGGATATGTTATTTATTGAAAGAACCGCTTTTGACAGAACATCCTCAATCTTCAAATTCATCGGACATACCTTCAATGTTCTGACCGAGCAGAAGAGCGTTCTGATAATTTATCAGAGGATCGATGATCATATCAAGAGATCCCTCCATGACATCACCGACTCTGTAAAGGGTAAGTTTAATCCTGTGGTCGGTAACTCGGCCTTGAGGAAAATTATAAGTCCTTATTTTCTCTGATCTGTCGCCACTTCCGACAAGACTTTTCCGTTTTAAACTCAGTTCACGGTCAATCTTTTCTCTTTCCATTTGAAGAACTTTTGATTCAATGATTTTCATTGCTTTGATCCTGTTCTGGATCTGACTTCTCTCATCCTGCATCGCAACAACAATTCCTGTGGGAAGATGAGTTATCCTTACCGCACTGTCAGTCTTGTTGACATGCTGGCCACCCGCACCGCTTGCTCTATAAATATCAATCTTGAGATCTTTATCATCTATTTTTATCTCATCCACATCATCTGCTTCAGGAAGCACGGCGACAGTAATTGCCGATGTATGCACCCTGCCCTGAGCCTCGGTAACAGGAACTCTCTGAACTCTGTGAACTCCGCCTTCATATTTAAGTCTTCCATAAACATCTTCGCCGCTGACAGTAGCAATCACTTCCTTAATGCCCGCACCTTCAGATTGGCTGATAGACATTATTTCGACTTTCCAGCGCTTAAGTTCAGCATATCTGCAATACATTCTATAGATCTCTTCAGCAAATAAAGCCGCTTCATCTCCTCCTGTTCCTGCCCTGACTTCAAGTATAGCATTTTTCTCATCCATCGGATCTCTGGGAAGAAGAAGAATATTTATCTCATCATTCAAGCGTTCATATTTTTCTTCAAGACCGGGCAGTTCGGCTCTTATCATTTCGATCAGATCCGGATCTTTTTCTACCGAAAGCATCTCTTTCTGGCTCAATATTTCCTTGTCAAGTGCGTTCCATATAAGATATTTGTCAGACACTTTTTTCAAGTGCTTATATTCTTTCATCAATTTAGTGTATTTTTTCATATCTGAAGTTATTTCAGGCTTGGAAAGTTCCCGTTCCATCCTTAGACAGTTTTTATGAACTTCGCCAAGTTTCTCTCTGATATCAAGCATTTACCTTCTCCGCACTTTTATAAAAAAAAATCCCCTGCCAGACTATTATTAACAGTATGACAGGGGAGTAAAAAGATACGCTATTTTTTGCCGGCGTACGAATCTCTTTTGTATTTCGCGTTGAATTTTTCAATTCTTCCGGCAGTATCAACTATCTTTGTTTTTCCAGTGTAAAAAGGATGGCAATTTGAACAGATTTCAACATTGTAGCCTTCTTTCTTGGTTGAACGGGTAACGATCTCGCTACCGCAGGAACATTTTACTGTAATTACATCAAGCTTCGGATGTATTTTGTCTCTCATCTCACATCTCCTTAATAATACAGAGCAAAAGTCTGAGGAATCCTATACATTGACTTTAAAAAATCAAGAATTATTTAGCGCTCTTCCATAAACCTTTGAATTTACTAATCTTTCATGTAGTCGTAATATTCATTGCCAAGATGGGTAATTAACTCTTCTCCCATCATATGACGCAAAGTGTTTTTAAGTTTTGTCTGCTGAATGAACAGATCATGCTCAGGATAAAGCCCTTCACCGACCATCGGCGACTTGAAATAAAAACTCATCCATTCCTGAATTCCGTAAAAACCGGCACGCGCCGCAAGATCAATAAAAAGAACCGTATCAAGACAAACCGGAGCGGCAAGGATCGAATCTCTGCACAGAAAATTTATCTTTATCTGCATCGGCATATCAAGCCAGCCGAATATATCAATGTTGTCCCAGGCTTCTTTGGCATCGCCTCTTGGCGGATAGTAATTTATTCTCACTTTATGATAGTATTTACCATAAAGATCGGGGTAATTTTCCGGTTCAAGAATGGTATCAAGAACAGAAAGTTTTGAAACCTCCTTACTTTTGAAATTCTCAGGATTGTCAAGAACTTCACCGTCACGATTGCCCAGAATATTGGTTGAGAACCAGCCGGCAAGACCGAGCATTCTTGTTTTAAGTCCTGGTCCAAGTATCGTTTTCATAAGTGTCTGACCTGTCTTCCAGTCTTTTCCTGCTATCGGAACCTTGTTTTTGCTGGCAAGTTCCTGTATTGCCTTGTTGTCAACCGCATAATTGGGAGAACCATTAACAAAAGGGAAACCCATTTTTAAAGCGGCATAGGCGTATATCTGGCTCGGAGCGACTTCGGGATGATTTTCATTCATTGCTTTTTCAAAAGCCTCAAGGCTTTCATGAATTTCACATGGTTTGTGATAGGCTTCAGTTGAAGCGTTCCATACCATTACAGCTCTTGTGCAACCTTTTTCAGCCATACATTTTTTCATGTCATCCATAAGCTGATTGGCAAGATCCATGTGGTTTTTACCTTTTTTAACATGTTTTCCATTCAGATTCTTAACCCAATCGTGATAAAAAACGGCTTTCATCGGCTTGAGAGCCTTCATTTCTTCTTTTATAGGGTCAAGATGTTTTGAAAGCACAACATCAGCATGAACTGCGGCATCATACATATTTTCTTCAAAAACATCCCAACCGGCAAATTCAATATTATCCAATGAAACCAACGGAACAAAATCCTTAATCATCGGTGATTTTTTGTCTGTTCTCTTTCCAAGTCTGATATGACCCATCTGGGTTACAGAGCCGATCGGTTTTGCAAGACCTTTTCTTATGTTGAAAATACCTGCAAGAACAGTTGTGGTAATAGCGCCCATTCCGGGAATGAACATCATAAGCTTTCCATCAGCCGGTTTAATTGAATGCTTCATCAAATTCTCCTCAAAAATATATAAAAATAAAAAAACAAAAGTGCGGCCCGATTGAGCAAAAACCGTGCCGTTGTGATACATTAGTGATTACGGCACATAATGTCAAAAATTTATATTTTTTTCGTAAATACAGTTTCATTCTTTTCGCTGAATGTAAAAAACATTTACGAAATCAATTTTGTAAAGTGGCTGTTTTTATGTAGAATCACAATAACTTTTGAGGTTGTTCATGAAAAAGAAAGTTGTTTTGTCACTTATATTGACTGTTGTTATAACTATCACAGCTTTTTTCATGAACTATTTCAAAACCCCTGTGAGATACTACGCATTCCCTGCTGTTCTGATCTTTCTTCCGCTAATTCTTGATAGAACTTTTTCTCCTGCAAATCTTCTAAAACCTTCTATAAAAGGATTCAGGCTTTTCTTTTCTGTGTCTATTGCGGTTGTTTTAATCTATCCAGTTCTTTTTTTCTTTTACTGGATAAACTTAAAACATTATCAATTTGCAATTCCTGATACCTCAGAAATTTTTAAAGCGGTAACAAAAGGAATTGCCGCTGTAGCTGTTGCAGCAATACCCGAAGAATTCTTTTTCAGAGGATATGTACAGGAGCACGCCTTTTCACAGTTTAACAAAAAGTTCTTTAAAATAATCACTTTAAAAAATCTTTTCACTTCACTATTATTCGGTGCAGTTCACGCCATAGCATTTCTTGACATAACACGGGCTTCCACTTTTTTTCCTTCACTGCTTTTCGGACTGTTCACTGAAAAAAGCGAAGGGAGAATATTCTACAGTATTTCATTTCATGTCATTTCAAATATTCTGGCGTTTGTACTCTGGACTTTTATTAATTGATGAGATCAGAACAGATATTTTATTGCGAAAAAACCTAAAATTATAAGTACAACAAAAGCTCCGGAAAGAAGGTTGAAATATTTATCAATGAACTTCTTGATAGGTTCTCCGAAAAAATAGATCATCGCACTGACAATAAAAAACCTTGCGGAACGGGAAATAACTGAAGCAAGCACAAAAAGTGGAAAACTCATCCCGAAGACGCCGCTTGAAATTGTAAAAACCTTATATGGTATCGGAGTGAATCCGGCAATAAGAACCGCCGCAAAACCATATTCGTTATACATTCCCTGCACTTTTGCAAAAATCTCGGGGGTAAACCCCGGAATATATGAAAAAAAGATTCCGGAAAGAAGACTCCAGAGTCCTGCTCCTATGTAGTATCCCAGCATACCTCCGACAATCGAAGCAATTGAACAAACAAGTGCGTAATAGAAGGATTTTTTTGGTTTACCCATATTGAGAGCGATCAAAAGAACATCAGGCGGAACAGGGAAAAAGCTTGATTCTGCAAAAGAAAGAGTTGCAAGAGCCGGTGTTCCGTATTTTGTATCAGCCCAGTGAAGCACCCAGTCATAAAGTCTGCGGACAATGTTCTTTTTTTTTGTTTCAACTGTCATTTCTTTTTCCTGATATTTTGTAATAAAATTTCATCTGTCATTTGAATAAGAAGAGGAGTTATCGATATTGAGCCTTCAGTTACAGCATTGCAGTCGCTACCGGCAATATCGCTGAAAAGATTCTGAGTTCCGCCTATCCAGTAGTATTCATGCCCTCTCGGGTCAAGCCTTTTTATAACTTCACCGCCGTAATGCCTTTTTCCAAGATGCGTCCATTTAATTTCATGCTTTTTACCGTCACAAACAGAATCTGGGATATTTATGTTAAACAGATACGGTGCTGAATAAAGATTTTCTACGCCGATCTGTAATTCGATCTCAGGAATAACACGATCAAAAAATATTTCTGCGGCAGCTTTGTATGTATCTTCAGAAAAAGAGGTGTAATCTTCAATATAAAGCGAAACTGCAAAAGAAGTTATGCCGTTATAAAAAGTCTCTATTGCAGCTGCAACTGTTCCTGAATAAGTAATATCATTGGCAAGATTTCCGCCCCTGTTTATCCCTGAAATGGCAAATCTGGGTTTGGAATCGCTCAAAGAATGAAGTCCCAGAAATACCGCATCAGTCGGAGTTCCGGTAACTGCATAACGATTTTCATCTATTTTCTTTGCACGAAGAGGCTTTTCGAGAGTTATTGAATGACCTGCTCCGCTGTTTTCATGCATTGGAGCTGTTGTGAAGAACGGAATATTCCTTTCTGTTAAAACCGCTTCAAGAGCGTTCAGTCCGCCGGCATATACACCGTCGTCATTAGTTAAAAATATTCTGTTTTTCACAATAAACTAAATAGTGGTCGGGATGACTGGATTTGAACCAGCGACCACTTGAACCCCATTCAAGTACGCTACCCAGGCTGCGCTACATCCCGACCTTTCATAAGCTCTCAATAAAGAGAGTTTTATGATTATTTTTTGTTATTGAGTCTATCTTTGAGCACCTGGCTGTGATGGAAATTAGCCACTTTGCGTTCGCTGATAGTCAACGGTTTATTTGTCTGAGGATTGCGACCTTTTCTTTCTTTTTTCTTCTTAACTACGAATTTTCCGAACCCGCTGATCTGGATCTCACCATCTTTTGCAAGACCTGTCTTGAGTTCCTCAAAGAACATGTCAACCAGCTCAGCAGCTCTTCTCTTGTCAACCTTCATCTGCTCATAAACAAGTTCAGCAAGCTCTACTTTTGTTACGCTCATTTTTGTCCCCCAATTATCCGTTAACACTTCTAGCTTCTTCGATCACCTTATCGAAAGCCTTGGGATCTTCCATTGCAAGGAAAGCAAGAACTTTTCTATCGATGTCAATTTTAGCTGTATTCAACATATTGATAAATGTAGAATATGTAAGCCCTCTTTCTCTGACAGCGGCATTTATTCTTGTTATCCAGAGTTTTCTGAATTCCCTCTTTTTCAGTTTTCTGTGAGCAAAAGCATAGGCCCAGCCCCTTTCAACTGTCTCTTTAGCAACTCTGTAGGTTCTTGACCTTGACTGGAAGTTGCCTTTAGCCGCATTCATTATTGTGGCTCTTCTTCTTTTTGCTTTAAATCCTCTTTTAACTCTCATTACGAACTCCTTAATTTACGAATAGGGCAGAAGTTTCTTAAATGCGGGAACATCACATCCTGTGATCAAAAGACCCTTTCTGAGATCTCTTTTCCTTTTGCGGGTCTTTTTTGTAAGAATGTGGCTTTTAAAAGCATGCCATCTTTTAAGTCCGCCGCTGCCGTTAGCTTTAACTCTTTTTGCTGCGGCTCTATTGGTTTTCATTTTGGGCATAGCAATCTCTCCTTCAATTTTTCTGTGAAACCATCATTGTCATTCTTTTATTTTTTACAACACTGTCCAGCTCAATCTGAAGAGCATCCTCTCCGCCAAGTTCTTTGACTATAAGATTGAGATTTTCAAGCGCTTTTTCAGCAAACATAATTTCTCTGCCTCTGAAGAATACGGTGAATTTGACTTTGTTTCCATCATCGAGGAATTTCTTGGCTTGACGGACTTTAGTCATAAGGTCATGCGTGTCGGTATTAGGCCTGATTTTCAATTCTTTAATCTCGACAACAACCTGATTCGCCTTGGCTTTTTTAGCCTTTTTCTTCATCTTGTAAAGGTGTTTGCCGTAATCCATGATCTTACAGACAACAGGATCCGTGTTCGGGGAAACACAAACGAGATCAAGCCCGAATTCTCTAGCTTTTTCCAAAGCTTCCCTTTTTGTAAGAACACCCAGCACTTCACCGGCCGGATTGATAACTCTCATCGAAGGTGACTTTATTGTTTCATTAACAAGTCCGACACCCTGAGGAGCTGCAGTCGCTTCGGCTTTGGTGTTTTTAATCAATAATAAACTCCGTTATAGTTCTGTTTATTCAAATCATCAATAAATTCAGCAACACTTATTGTTTCCTGTTCTCCGCCTCTCTTCCTGACAGTGACGGTCTTCAGATCTGCTTCATTGTCACCGATGACAACAATATAAGGAGCTTTCTGAACAGACCATTCGCGGATTTTGTAACCTATCTTTTCGTTTCTGTCGTCAAATTTAACTCTCAGTCCGTTCTCAACCAGCATCCGGCGGAACCTGTCAGCAGTTTCAGTATGTTTATCTGAAACAGGCATTACAACAACCTGAACAGGTGAAAGCCAGAGCGGGAAAGCGCCTTTAAAATGTTCAATGAGAACACCGAAAAATCTCTCGATCGAACCGAGAAGCGCTCTGTGGATCATTATCGGTCTATGTTCAAGATTGTCATCTCCGGTGTAGGAAATGTTAAATCTTTCCGGAAGATTGAAGTCGACCTGTATCGTCGACAGCTGCCACAATCTGCCTATTGAATCAGTTATGTTGATGTCTATTTTAGGACCGTAGAAAGCACCGTCACCCTCGTTGGTCTCCCAGAGAAGACCTGATTTTTCAAGAGTTTTTCTGAGAGCATCTTCAGCTTTGTTCCATACTTCGATGTCGCCGACATATTTTTCGGGACGGGTGCTCAGGAACATTTTAAACGCATTGAATTCGAAGCTTTTAAGCATGAAAAGAGAAAAATCGAGAACTCTTTTTATCTCTGCTTCAAGCTGGTCGAGTCTACAAAAAAGATGTGCATCATCCTGTGTAAATCCGCGAACTCTTTTCAGTCCGTTCAAAGTTCCTGACTTTTCATATCTGTAAACTGTCCCGAGTTCTGCCCATCTGAACGGAAACTCGCGATAGCTCCATTTTTTTCTTTTGTATAGCATGACATGGAAAGGACAGTTCATCGGTTTGACATAATAATCTTCGCCGTCAATGTCCATCGGATTGTACATGCCGTCTTTATAGAAACCGAGATGTCCGCTTGTCTCCCACAGAAGACTTCTGCCGATATGCGGAGTGAAAACAAGATCATAGCCGTTACGGACATGCTGTTTTCTCCAGAAATTCTCCACAACAGTTCTTACTACACCGCCGTTTGGAGTCCAGAGAACAAGTCCGCCGCCGACACTTTCAGAAAATTCGAACAGATCAAGGTCTGCACCGAGCTTTCTGTGATCGCGTTCTTTCGCCTCTTCGAGCATTTTTATGTGGGCATCAAGGGCATCTTTTGTTGCAAAAGCAGTTGCATAAAGCCTCTGAAGCATTGCGTTTTTTTCATCGCCTCTCCAGTATGCACCGGCGACAGACATGAGTTTGAAAGCTTTAATAAATCCGGTATCCGGAACATGAGGTCCGCGGCAGAGATCAACGAAGTCGCCGTGAGTATACAAAGAAACTACAGGCTCGCCGAGATCTTCAATTATTTCAACTTTGTATGTTTCGCCCATTTTGGTAAAGAGCGCTATCGCATCTTCCTTTGAAACTTCCTTTCTGATGAATGGTGACTTTGCTTTAACGATCTCATTCATTTTCTTTTCTATTGCTTCAAAATCATCCTGAGAAAAACGGTGAGGTGAATCAAAATCATAATAGAATCCGTTCTCTATTGCAGGACCTATCGTAACTTTTGTGCCGGGAAACAGCTTCTGGACGGCATCAGCCATAACATGTGAAGCGGAGTGCCTGATTATTTCAACGCCTTCAGGGTTTTTGGCAGTAATTACGGTCATGTTGCCACTTTCAACGATTGAAGTTACATCGACAGCTTTTCCGTTTATTGAAACAGCTACTGCCGCTTTCGCAAGACCTTCGCCGATCTCTTTTTTAATGAATTCCAGCCAGCTTTCGTTTCTTTCGGAACTTACCTTCTTGCCGTCAGGAAGGATGATTTCAAACATACACACCTCTTAAAACAACACTATCCCATGGTAGGCCCGAGTGGGATCGAACCACTGGCCCCTGCTACGTCAAAGCAGTGCTCTCCCGCTGAGCTACGAGCCCCCAGAAAAGGAAAAAGTGCTGGTTTTTATAGCAGTTAGCAACTTTAATGTCAATGTTTTTTCCCAAATCGGGGGTAACTTATTGATTCTACTCGAAAAATAATTCGGCTCAAGAAAAAAGTTTTCTATCTCTCTTTTTGTTAAACACTTAAATTAACAATTGTTTTACAATTTTAAAACTTGCTGTGATAAAAAAAAGGTTTAACATTTACTAAACTTCCGAATTGACTTTGGAGTCTGTTATGAAAAAAATCACCAGCCTGATACTGATACTTATTATTTTCACCTACAGTTTTGGTGTCGAGGCAAAAAAGCCGGTTTTCGGCGGATGGGGAACTCCGGCATTAAAATTTACATCGTTGGGTGACAAAAACCCGTTTTCCAAAAATTCCGACTTTGCCTTGCTTCTTACATTGCGAGGAGGGTTTATACTTAATAATTTTATAATTGGCGGCTCAGGATCAATTTTAACCAATCCGATAAGTTATAATTGTAAAAAGGCAGGCGTTTCTTACGAAGACTATTCTGGCGATTCTGATGGCTGGGGTGGAGATGGAACAGAAGCTTGCAATGATTTTAAAGATCCGGATCTCGATTTTTTTTATGCCGGAATTTTTTTGGGATATACTTTTCAGGTCACCAAGATCTTTAAGATCGAAGCTTTGGATTTTTTCGGATTTGGAAGTATAAACGGCGGTGACTATGGTTTTTTAGATGCCGGAGAGACATATGATCAGGACTTTTTTATAATGGAGCCTGAAATCTCATTCCTTTTTGTAATAGCCAAATTCTTTGCGATAAGCCTTAACATGTCATACAGAATTCCCGCAATGCTTGAAAATGAACATGACCATTACTCATCATGGGATATCAGCGGTCCGTCAATGGGTTTTGACCTGCGTTTCGGTTATTTCAATTACAAGGACAGTCCTTAAAACCTGAAATTTTGTCTAAAAACTACCTCTTCTTCTTTTTATCCGGTGGATTTAACACACCGTTTTCAGTTGACGATTCAAGTTTTTTTGCATTTTTTTTTGAAACTACTTTTTTACCTGTTTTTTCTTCAATTTCCTTGCGAGTGTTTCCGGCAATTGTTCCGCCTTGTTTTGCTATTTTCTTATTTTCTTCAAAATTGTCAGGCTTTTTTTCTTTTGATATTTCGGTTGTAGTTGCTTCTGCCAGCATATTGAGCACAAGTTCAAGATTTGTCATGTGATCACGGAGGTTTTCTTTTTTCAAATCCTTGTAATTTTTGTATTCTTTTGTTGTAAATCCACTCCACGCTTTTGAAATTTCATCAGTCAGAATAGCAAATTCATCACCTTTTTTAACACCTCTGTTTTCCCATTCGTCGGTTAGTTCTTTGCGAATTTCAATGCTTTTCAGCCGCTGATTTATCCATTCTTTTGAATAACCCTTCCGCAAATAGATTTCCATCATCCTGTCAAGTCCAATTTCAGGATCTTCGATTTCATCCATCCGCTCACGACCCACTTTTGCAAGCCACATTTTAAACGGTTCGGCTTTTGGTGAAGGTATTGATTGTATTAGCCTAAACAACTGTTCTGTATCTGCAATGTCTGTTGTTCTCATCTTGCCGTCTTCAGCAATCATTTTCAAACCGTGACAATTTGTCACGGTTTCGTTCCCTTCTTTTTTTAATCGTTCTTTAAGTTTACGCCAATACGCCGGAGGATCAACACTTTCTGATAGAATCCCCACAACATCCACAATTGAAAAGTACCATTTCTCTTCCTGCTCATTCCATACCGAACGCACTTTTTTCTGTTCAAAAAGTTTTATCGCCGTATCTTTTGTCATATTAAACCTCTCCAACAATTTCAAAGTTTATTTTTACAGCAAAAAATATCAAATGCAGGTTAAAAATGCAAGAATTAGTTTGCTTTAGAATCAACTTTTTTGAAATCAAACAGATCCATAATGTCAATCTGAAGCATTTGAGAAATTTTGTAGACATTTACTATACTTATATTCCTAATTCCTCGTTCAACTTCTGAAAGATAAGTCCGGTGAATTCCTGTGCCCATCATAATCTTTTCCTGACTTAGACCTTTCTCTTTTCTTATCTGCCTCAAACGAAGCCCGAACATGACTTTTATATCGTATTCTTTCATAAGACAAAGATAGAATTTGAATGATATAAGTCTACATGAAATAAGTGACAATTTGTTGATTTTTTAGAATTTGTATGATATAAGTAACAAACGCTGTTTGGGAGGGTTGGTTATGAAAAAGATTAATATTCCTTTTATCTTATTAATTTTATTGCTGTTTTCAGGCTGTGATTATTATGAATACAACTATAGGGAGTTACAAAAAAATTTTAATAGTTTGAAAAAATCCGCAGAAGGTGAATCACAGAATTCATTTAAAATTTGCAAGACTGTTAGTGAAAAAGAATTCAACTCTAAAAAACAATGCCATTTTAAATGTGATAGTGGCTTTGCCGGAGTAATTACCATTGAAAAATCAAATGTCTGCCCGATTGAATTTGCCGAGTCGTACAAGGACAGCATTGAGCAGCTTTATGAAGGATATAACAGCGTTAAATGACTATTTTTATTTTAGGTGGAGGAACAAAATGAGAAAAATTTTAGTTGGACTGTCAATCTATTTTTGCTTTTCAATCTTTTCCAGCCTTTCTGCTGAAATGATTTGTATTTACAGCGGAATGATGAATGGGCAGTGTTACTACACTTGTCCGAACGGTCAGCAAGCCACAGCTTATCCAACATATGACGGGCAAACCGGTCAATTTATATGCCCTTATCAAGCTAAGGTTTGGTAATTTAATCTATTTTATAAGGAGAAATAAATGTTGAAAACAACCTTTACTGTTTTTCTCTTGATTCCTATAATTGTAATTTCTGT
>Ga0209099_1003434_pt1 | contig 12832 bp, 12 predicted proteins | sample AD_JPNHW2_MetaG_FD_184430 | JGI IMG/M metagenome (GOLD analysis project Ga0209099, IMG submission 184430) | Active sludge microbial communities of municipal wastewater-treating anaerobic digesters from Japan - AD_JPNHW2_MetaG (SPAdes) (version 2) | ecosystem: Engineered > Bioreactor > Anaerobic...
AATCCTCCCGCAGGCGAGTGCTGGGTTCCCTCCCCGATCACCATGCCCGGTGCCCCGCAGAGGAAGATCGGCACTCCCGAGCCGATCAGCCGGAGTTTCGGGTCATTGGAGATCGGGTTCAGCACTCCCGCGCCGGAGAACGTGATATTCCCGCTGTTGGGAAGCAGCATGCCCATGTAGGTATGGAGTGTCCGGTCGGTCGTGTTGATCGCGGCATTGTACCGCTGGTAGGCATTCCGGGGGTTGCACATGATTGCCTGGTTCAGGTGCTCCAGCAACAGTTCGGTCGTGATGGTGCGGCGCGGGTAGCAGTCCGTCCCCCGCGAGCTTGCCCGGAGCTCGACCGCTTTTCCTGCCACGAGATCCTCGAGCACATGCGCGCCGCCATACTCCTCGCCCCGGGTCTCTGACTGCTGGGTTGCGCCAAGGTAGGTATCGACCGCTGCAAGTCCGCCGTATGCCTCGACATCGTTCAGCCAGATCCTCTCCATGCGGATCGGAGGTTCCGCATGGCCGAAATTGAGGAACGCACCGGACGAGCACATGGCCCCGAAGGTACCGGTCGTGACGACATCGACTTCCTTTAATGCCCCGTCCTCGCCGAGTTCGGCAACGATGTCAGGCATCTCTTCTGCGGTGACGACCCGGGCATTCCCGTCACGTATCCTCTCATTGATCTGGTCGATGGACTTGCGCATGATTGAAATGTCGTTTTATGAATATTTATACCATTCTTTATTACTTTGGGTAATATGACAACCCGGCAGAGTCATTATCCCCGCGTGCACATATCTCTGCATGCAAATCGGTGCGTTCATCGAAGAGATGGAACGGGTCGCACCACCCGGTATTGCAGAGGATTTCGATCAGGGGAGGATCGGGCTGGTCGTTGAGGGAACGAGGACGATCAACCGGGTCTGCTGTGCGCTCGATGCCACCCGGTCTGTTGTGGAACAGGCCGTTGCGATGAAAGCGGATATGCTCGTTGTCCATCATACGCCGATCTGGAACCCCGTGACCAGCATCACGGGAACGACTGCCGGGCTTCTCCGTCCGCTGCTTTCCTCGGAAATGAACCTGTATGTCATGCATACGAACTTCGATCACGCAGAGGGGGGTGTCAATGATGCCCTCTGCGATCTCCTTTCCTTAAAAGATCGTAAATCCATGTCGCTTGGAAACGTCGGGAGATGCAGGCTTACGCCGGCACAGATCGCAAAACGGCTCTTCTGCCCCCTGCGGATCTGGGGGGATCTCCGCACCACATCCCGCCTTGCGGTCGTTGCCGGAAGCGGGTTTGATCCGGCCCTTCTGGAAGAGGCAAAAAATCTCGGTGCCAGAGCATTCCTTTCCGCCGAGATGAAGCATTCTGTCGCGCGGGCTGCGCCGCTCCCCTGCATCGAAGCAACCCATTACGCGCTCGAAGCACCGGCAATGCGGGCGCTTGCGGCTGAAAGAAAGTGGGATTATATCGACGACCCGCCGGTTCTTAACTCCATCCCATGAACGACCTGCTCGAAAGAATCGCCCGTGAACGAAAACTGACCCCGGAACTCCGGGACGAGGTCCGGATAACCTTTGGCAACCGGGGGGAACGGGCGCTTGCCGCTCTTGACGAAGGACGGGTGAAGAGATACCTCGACTTTACCATTGTGGAGAGCACGTCCACCGAATATGTCGTTGACGACGATATCTGCACCTGCGGGGACTTCCTGTTCCGGGGGCGTGAATGCTGGCATATCCTTGCAGTCCGGCTCGCTTCTGCCACCGGGTCATTTGTGGATGAGCCCGCATGGTACCAGGATCGCTGGACCGGAGATACAAACCGATCCCGATGAGCGGTTGTTCTCCTGAGTATCCGCTCCTTTCAGCCAAACATTTTCCGGTTCTGGCGGATTCAAAGAATCCTCCCATGAATCCAGCGGTTTTTCCGGCATATGCAGATCCGAACACAGGTACGACCGGATCCGTGAAACGTTTGATTTTAATATCCATGCGACGGGATTTTTTCAGGAAAGATACACTAATTATGCTCTGACGTTCATAGTACTGTAGCACGTGATTTTGATGCTTGAATCCGAATACCAGCTCGATTATTTTAAGTCTCAGGGGATGGTTCGAAAGATCTGCACAAAATGCGGATCCGCGTTCTGGACCCGGGATCCGTCCCGGGAAGTCTGCGGCGACGCCCCCTGCGAACCCTATAATTTTATCGGGAACCCGGTCTTCAAAAACCAGAGCCTTGACGGCATGCGCGAAGCGTTCCTCTCTTTTTTCGAGAGGAACGGGCACACAAGGATTGAACGGTACCCGGTTGCTGCACGGTGGCGCGACGATATCTATCTCACCATTGCCTCGATTGCGGATTTCCAGCCGTTTGTCACCTCGGGGATTGTCCCCCCGCCGGCAAACCCTCTGACAATTTCCCAGCCGTGCATCCGGTTAAACGACCTTGATTCCGTCGGAAGATCCGGCCGGCACCTCACCTGCTTCGAGATGATGGCGCACCATGCCTTCAACTCCCCTTCAGAAGAGATCTACTGGAAAGACCGGACGGTTGAACTCTGCGACCAGCTCCTCGGATCCCTGGGAGCCGATATCAACCGGATCACGTTCAAGGAGCATCCCTGGATTGGCGGCGGGAATGCCGGACCCAGCGTCGAGGTGCTGATTGGCGGGCTTGAGGTCGCAACTCTCGTGTTCATGAGCCTTGGCCGCCAGAAGAATACCCAGCCGCCTGTCGAGCTGGACGGGCAGATGTATTACCCGATGAAGACACGGATTGTCGATACGGGATACGGCCTCGAACGCATGGTCTGGGCATCCAAGGGCTCCCCGACAATATACGATGCCGTCTTCCCGGAGATGGTCAGCCGGGTCATGAGTTCCGCCGGGCTCTCCCATATGCTGGAGAACAAGGAGTTCACCAAGATCCTCGGGCTCAATGCAAAATTCGCCGGGCTCATGGACATCTCCGGATCGAACCTCTACCAGCTCAGGAAGAAGGTTGCAGCAACCATCGATGTGCCGATCGACAAGCTCGACCGTATGATCACGCCCATGGAGAAGGTCTACGCGATCGTCGATCATACCCGCTGCCTCGCCTACATGCTGGGAGACTGCATCGTACCCTCCAACGTGCGGGAGGGTTACCTCGCCCGCCTTGTGATCCGAAGGACTCTCCGGATGATGAACGACCTGAAGGTGGAGGAACCCCTCGCCGATCTGATCGAGGAACAGATGCGGATTGTCGGCATCCGTTCCTTCGAACAGGATATCAGTGTTGTACGGGAGATCGTCGAGCGGGAATCGGAGAAGTATGCATCCACGCTCGAACGCGGTACCCGGATTGTCCAGAAGATCGCAAAGAGTTACAAGGCAAAGAGCCAGCGCGTCCCCTTAAACGAGATCATAACCCTCTACGATTCCCATGGCATCCCGCCCGAGATGATCAAGGATATCGCCGTAAAGGAAGGCGCCGTGATCGACCTGCCGGACAACTTCTACTCCCAGATCGCCGACATGCATTCGGAGTCAGCGGAAGGCGAGGCCGGCGAGGATACGACCGCGAAATACGCAGAGCGGGTGCAGGGCCTTCCCGCCACGAAGAAACTGTATTACGAGCAGACTGCCACCATGGAGTTTGAGGCAGTCATCCTCGATTATTTCGACGGGTTTGCGGTAACCGACCAGACGCTCTTCTACCCTGAAGGAGGAGGACAACCGTCGGATACTGGTACCTTTGTCAGTGCCGAGAGCATCATCCGCGTGGACAACGTCGTCCGTGTCGGCGACGTAATCCTCCACCATCTCAGCGGAGGCGTGGTCAAACGCGGCGACCGTATCAAGGGGATCGTGGACGAGGAACGCCGGTGGTCGCTGATGCGTCACCATACGGCAACCCATATCCTGCTCCATGCAACAAAGGAGGTGCTGGGGGCGCATATCCACCAGGCAGGTGCCCAGAAAGGGCATGAAAGTTCCCGTATCGATATCCGCCACTTCAAGCATATCACACCGGAGGAACTCCGGAAGATCGAGGTCGTGGCAAACCGGATGGTCATGGAGAGCCAGCCGGTCGAGATCGATATTGAAGACCGGGTGAAAGCCGAACAGAAGTACGGGTTTTCCCTCTACCAGGGGGGTGTCCCTCCCGGCAAGGATATCCGGGTTGTCAAGGTTGCCGGGGATATCGAGGCCTGCGCCGGCACCCATTGTCGCAGTACCGGGGAAGTTGGTGCCATCAAGGTGATCCGGGTCGAGCACATCCAGGACGGGATCGAGCGGGTGGAATTCTGTGCAGGCATCTCGGCGCTCTACTTCATGCAGCACCTCGAACAGATCGTTTCGGAATCCGCCGATACCCTTTCCGTCCAGCCGGAGAACCTTCCTGCAACCGTCACCCGGTTCTTCTCCGAATGGAAAGACCAGAAGAAGGAGATCGATCGCTTAAGCCAGAAACTCGTCGAACTGGAGATTCAGGGCATGACCGGCGAGGATATGGATGGGACTTCTGTCGTTATCCGGCGTCTTGACCTCGCCCCGAAAGATCTCTCCGCAATCGCCTCTTCGGTTGCCGCAAAGGGTGGCATCGCGCTCCTTGCCGGCGGCGGGGACACCGTCCGGGTCGTCCTCGCATCCGGCAATGCCAGGGTCGATGCCGGCGAGATCATCGGGCAGGTCTGCGAGCTGCTTGGCGGAAAGGGCGGGGGGAAACCGGCTCTTGCCCAGGGCGGCGGGCCGAATGTTGCAAACCTCGATCTCGCCCTCAAGGTAGGGCGCGAACGAATCAGCGCTGCTCTCAATGGCTGAACCTGTCGTTATCCTGGAACCGGGCGATGAACGTGCCCAGAAGATAGCCAAGGCGATGGCAAGCCAGACCGCAGGCGACATCCTCCGCCTGGTCGGCAGCGGCGAGAAGACCGCAACCGAGATCGCCGAGCAGTTAAAGCTCCCGATGAATACGGTCCAGTACCATACCGAGAACCTCCTGGATGCCGGGCTTCTTTCCGTGGCATCCACAAAATACAGCGTCAAGGGCAGGGAAGTCAAGGTTTACGCGCTGACAAGCCAGCTCTTGATTGTCGCGCCACGGCAGGCAAACCTCCGCATGCTCCTGATGAAGTACGCCTCCCTGTTTGGCATCGTTGCCTTTGGCTCCCTCGTGATTGCCATGTTGCGCCCTGTTCTCATGCATGCGGGTGCCGGTCCAGCCACGGGATTCAGTGTTGCCTATGATAGCGGGGCATATGGTGCGGGAAATGCCGTGGCAACGTCTGCTGCGCAGGGAATTACCGAGAACGTGACTGCCGCACCGGTGATCATGAAGACTGCAATGAACGATTCCGCCGAAAGGGCGCTTGCAACGACAGTCTCCCCGATACCGACGGGGTTCCCCCCAACCCCGGCTTCCCCGGAGATGGCTGCGCCGGTTTTTTCCGGGTTCCAGGATCCGGCAGTCCTTTTCTTCCTTGGCGGCGCCTGTGTCATTCTTATCCTCCTCTGCTACGAATGGTACAGCAGGCGAAAGGCTGGAAATTCCTGAAATCAACTCTTTTTTCCGGAAAAACAGAAGCGATATTTATCACCTCATGCTCCTATCACACTCACGGTGAGAATCATGGAGAAGGGTGTTACGTTTTCGATAGTTCAGGTAAAAAAGCCGGACGACATGAATTTCATCCTTGGCCAGTCCCACTTCATCAAGACCGTTGAGGATATCGCCGAGGCTGTTACGGGTTCGGTGCCGGGCGCAAAGTTCGGACTTGCCTTCTGCGAATCATCCGGCGACTGCCTGATCCGGGTCGAGGGGAACGATGAGACCTTAACGAAGATCGCAACGGAGAACGCCCGTGCAATCGGTGCCGGGCACTCGTTCATCCTCTTCCTTGCGGACTGTTATCCGATCAACGTCCTGAACGCAATCAAAAGTGTCCAGGAAGTCTGCACGATTTATTGCGCAACTGCGAATCCTGCTGAGATCGTTATCGCGGAATCGGCGCAGGGCCGGGGGATCATGGGCGTGATTGACGGCTCCCCGCCAAAAGGTGTCGAAGGGCCGGACGAGATTGCGTGGCGGACCGACCTTCTCAGGAAGTTCGGGTACAAACGGGGCTGAACGATCTTACATCCACTGACAAAGCAGTAACTTCCCTTGGAACTTTTTTTTTGAGAACATCCGGTTTTTCATGGACTATGAACCTGTGAAATGCGTCGCGGTTTCCGTCAACCGGTATTATCTGGAAAGACTGCGATGATCTTCAAAAAGCCGGTATTTCCTGAACCAGCAAAAAAAGCCATCCCCAAACATGAATCCTGACGCTACTATGGGGCCCGGAAAAAACCGGGCCGTAGAACCCGCAACTCCCGATGCCTGGGACAAGGCGTACGCAACGCAGGGCCGGCTCTGGGGCGGAACGCCGGGCCCGGTGCCGGAACTGCCGGCAGGATCCCGGGTCCTCGAACTCGGGTGCGGCAACGGGAAACTTCTCTTGTCCCTTGCGGGAAAACCGTACGACTGTATCGCTCTCGACTTCTCGCAGCACGCATGCCGGCTCGCACGACGAACCGTAAACAATCCCGATGTAACCCTTCTCGTTGCCGACGCCCGGAAGATCCCGCTCCGATCCGGTACGGTCAATGCCGTTGTAGCCCATCACGTTGCCGGCCACCTTCTGGCAGAGGACCGCTCATTTCTCATCAACGAAACCGCACGGGTGCTTTCCGGGGGAGGCTGGTTCCTGTTCTGCGATTTTTCCGCTGAGGACTTCCGTGCTGGGAAGGGGACCGAGATCGGGGAACGCACGTACCGGCGCGGCACCGGCATCATCACGCATTATTTCACCGAGGAGGAGGTACGGGGGATGTCCGGCCCATTCCAGGTCCGCGATCTTACCACAATCCGCCGGATTATGACGGTAGGGGGAAGGATATATCCCCGGGCGGAGATCATGGCCACATTTGTCAAACCATAATCCTGCCACCATCCTGCCGCCATGCTGCCACTCCCAGGGTTCGCGGCATACAACGGCAGGATGATAGGGTTATTTTTTCAGGTACACTTTGTAGTAATACGCTCCGGCACCTGCAAGTGCAAGCAGGATAACAATCCCGATTACCACCGGTATCGCGGACGAGGATTCACCCCCCGTCTCCGGTGTTGGGATCGCTCCGGTACCGGAAGGAGATCCCGCAACGGTGGTTGCTGCCCGGTTGTTCTGCGCTGTCGCGTTTGCTGCTGCCATCTTCTCTGGATCGATCACAACGTGCCGGAGGGAGGGAAGCAGGGAAGAATCCGTGAATACTTCCCGGTACCCGTCGGGGAATATCACGGTCGTTGTCCGGGGCGTGAAGTCGGCCGTGATCAGGGAACTGACCGAGGACTCTTTCAGTGCCTCCTCTGCGACAGAAAAGTTCATGCTGGCAGTCACATATTCAGTCCCGGTTGCAGTATCGCTCAGCCGGGCAAATTTTTTCATGGAAAGGGTTGCGCCGGACTTGTCAAATGCCGTCACTTCGGGAGGCTCGTCGCTTGTCGCAAGCCCCTTCACGAGCTCCTCTTTCAGGACGGATTCCGGGATCGCGTTCTCGACAAATCCTTCCAGTGCATACTGGAAGACTGCCGTTGCATTGCCGTTCTTCTCAACGGTGATAGTCAGCGATTGTGCGGTAAATGCACTCGCAGGGAAAACCAGCAGGACAATGCAGAGCCCCACAATACAGGTTCGGAGTGAGAGCCGGTGATTCTGGTGCATGAGATCCTACCTGGGATGTTACTATGCAGGTACCGGGATTAATAGCCAGCGGACACCAAAAGACAAAAGCCCACGAAAATCGCTGATATTGCCGGTAGCGGGTCCCGGGGCATTCATGTTAATATAGATATAGCAATCCCGCCAAACTTGATCCGGGCCATGTTTTTTACCATACTGGATATTTTCCTCCATATCGATCAGAACCTCCAGCCGATTATCCAGCAATACGGCATGTGGACGTACCTGATCCTCTTCTTCATCATCTTCTTTGAGACCGGTCTCGTCGTCACCCCGTTTCTCCCGGGAGATTCCCTGCTCTTTGTCGCAGGTGCCTGCGCCGCTGCCGGACTTTTGGAACTCCCGTACCTCCTGCTCGCAATTACCCTCGGGGCAATCCTTGGCGACACCCTCAACTACTGGATCGGCAACTACCTCGGGCTGAAAGTCTTCGTAACCCGGTTCCCCAATATCCTGAAGAAAGAGTATATCGATCGCACCTACGGGTTCTACGAAAAATACGGCGGGCTCACGATCTTTGTCGCCCGGTTCGTGCCGATGATCCGGACCTTTGCGCCATTCCTCGCTGGTGTTGGTTCCATGCAGTACCGGCGGTTCCTCTTCTTCAACGTCCTTGGCGCGGTTGCCTGGACGCTCTGCATCGTGCTTGGGGGTTATTTCCTCGGCACGTTCCAGGTTGTCCAGGACAATCTCAACATCCTGATCTACCTTGTTCTCCTTGTCACTGCCGTAACCGTCGTCATCATCATTGCAGGGATTGTAAAGGCATTCCTAAAGAAACCAAAGAGCGAATGATCGGGCAGGGTACCGGCAGGTTTTTACCGGAATCAGGTACTCCTGCATGAGAGGAATACCCCAGAAAAGAAAAAAAATCTGTAGAAAACCTCCAAGATGAAAAATTGTAGGAACCTGTGGAGGTGACAGGCAATCATTTTTCCCGCGATTTCTTTCATCTAGATGAGGAAGTTTCTTGCTTTGAGATCGCCGCTGAACTTTCTTTTCAGGACAGAAAATTTTGTTGCAAAGAGTTGTCTTCTTGGATAGACAATATGGTTGAACCGGAGAGCCATTTCCTGACGGCATGTACCGCCGATGACCTGATTATTCCATGAACGGATAGGGATGACCGTGTTGGCATGAAGGTCTTGTCGGATCAGGCGGTGAATTGCTTCAGAATCGTATCCTTTGTCCATAACATAGTATTCGGATTTCCGGATCTTGTGGCATTGATGGAGCAATTTCTCGGCATGACGGGTATCATGGACCTGGCTTTTCGAGGCAGCGAACCCGGTAATTACCTGTTGTTCGGTATCAACCGAGATCGATGTTTAAGGAAATGTTTTCGGATCCTGCCGGTTCTTTCCGAGAAATAATGACTGCAGTATCCGCTGGTAAAGCCGGAAGAATCGATAGCGGTTATGGGGATACCATCGTTACCGGAGTAGAACTGCTTCACGGTTTTCTTGAATGCGAGCCGGAGATAGAGCGATTTTATCCGACAGAGGAATTTCTGGAGCGTCGTGAAATGCGGTATACTTGAGAGGTCGAGTACTTCCTGAACCGCGACCATGTCTCCGACATCCTCGATGAACTCCCGATAGTGCTGGTTTCGGAAATCTTTGAAGAGAACAAGGACAAGAAGCTGGTGCTGAGTGTACGTCTTCTTTGAGTATTTGCAGGAATATGGAGAGATCCTTGTTGACCTAACAACCTCCTGTGCAGCTTGGATAAACCGGATATTCCGGCTCGCAGATCTTTTAGCTGTCTCCTGACTTTTTGACCACACATCAAGGTTAGGAGACGTCGTACCTTAGATCTTTCGGTCGTCGGTACATTCCTTTTTGGATAAGGATTTCAACAGAGCAAAAAATACTGAAATACCGGGCCTGTAACGGGAACCGGTAACGCAGGATCCGGTAATGTTCATGTTCGTGATGCCGGGGTTCCTGCTGGCGGGTCCCCCGGCAATGTAATGAAAACAGTACACAATGTAACCATATTATTCTTATAGCAGAACAGTGAGATTGACGGTTATTACGGTATGGTTGTTCTCGATCAGGAAAAAGTCGATAAGGTCAAGCAGTACCTGAGGTGGAGCGAGCGGGGCCTGACTATCTCTGATCTTACTTCCAAAATGGACCTGAACAGGAACCTTGTGGCCAAGTACCTGGACATGCTCCTGATCTCCGGGCAAGTGGAGATGAGGTTTATCGGTGCTGCCAAGGTATACACCCTTTCCCACCGGGTACCCATCTCGGCAATGCTGGAATTCTCTTCCGAGTATCTCATTGTCATGGATGCGGAACAGCGAATCCTTCAGGTAAATGAACCCCTGCTCCAGTTCCTGAAAGAACCGCGGGATGCCATTGTTGGAAAAAAGCCCGGTGAGATCTCAAATCCGTTCATCAGTACCCTTCCCGTTCCTGTACCTGACAGCAGCGGAAAGATCCCCTGCGGGAAAGCAAAGGAGATCCAAAGCGTACAGGACGGGAAGACCCGGTATTTCCGGGTGAAACAAATCCCGACGGCGTTTGAAGACGGCGGGCAGGGGATCACCTGTATCATTGAGGATATCACGGAAAGGAAGGAAGCGGCGGAGGAGATTGCAAGACAGGCAACCCGGATGGAATTCTTCTCAAAGATCCTCCAGGAGTTCATCGAGCTCTCCCCGGATGCAAATATCTATGAGAAGATCGGAAACGATCTCAGGTCCCTTATCCCGTTCGCACTCATCGCGGTGCATTCATACGATGGTGCAAAGCGCATCCTCACGATCCAGTGCGTCACGGGGATCAAGGGCTGGAAGCCCACCCTTGCCAGGAATTTCAGGTGCGATCCCGTAGGACTTGAACTTCCTGTTAATCCTGCCCGGCTTGCAGGGCTTACGATTGGGAAGATAATCCCGGTTCCCGGTTCGCCAGCCGCGTTCATCTTCAATACACTTCCTGAGGAGACCTACAATGAGGTTGCCCGCGAACTTTGCCTTGGCGATACTGCTTACTGGATCGGGTTTGTCCGGCACGGCACGCTCTATGGGGGAACCACCATCTATCCTCAAAAAGGGCAGGCGATCCAGGATATCCGGCTGGTGGAGACATATGCACAGGCTGCCTCGATAGCCTTTCAGCGGCATATCGCCGAAAAAGCGCTCAGGAAGAGCGAGCGGCTGTATCGCAGCGTGTTTGAAAACATCCCGGATGCGTTTTACCGTACCGATTGCGAGGGGAACCTTATCATGGCAAGCCCGAGCTGGGCATCCACCCTCGGCTATGATTCTGTTGACGGGTGCATCGGGATGAACATCGCGGAGACCTGGTACATGAACCCAGAGCAGCGAAACGATCTCATAAAGGCGGTATACCGTGACGGGTCTGTCAGGGATTACGAGGTGCTGCTCAAACGAAAGGACGGATCCCCGCTCCCCGCGCTGGTGAGCTGCCACCTGTACCATGATGAGGATGGTGTAATTCTCGGCGTGGAAGGGATATTCAGGGAGATCCCAACGCGATAGTCCTGCACTGGATCCCTTCATCCTGTTTCCGGAACAGGAACCGGGGCGTGTCCAAAGGCAACAGCTGATATACAATGCCTGCCGATTCCGTATTATCCAGACGGGAACGGATATGTCTGCCATCGAAGCCCGGAACCTCGTGAAACGGTTCCGGAACGTGACTGCACTCTCGGGCATCAGTTTTTCGGTCAACGAGGGCGAGACCTTCGGGTTCCTCGGACCGAACGGTGCGGGAAAGACGACCACCATCCGCATCCTGACCGGGATTACTGCCCCGACTGCGGGGAGTGCCTCGGTCTTTTCCCACGACATTGTCCTCGACACCGTTGCCGCCCGCCGGTCGATTGGGATCGTGCACGAGATATCCAATGTCTACGATGACCTGACCGCATGGCTGAACCTGATGTTTGCCGCGGAACTATACGCGGTTAACAAAACCGAACGCGAGCGGAAAGGTTCAGAACTTCTCGAACGTTTCGGGCTCTTCGAGCGTCGCAACGATACGGTCCGGGGCTTTTCAAAGGGCATGAAACGCCGGCTGACCATCGCGATGGGCCTTGTCAACAGCCCCCGGTTGATCTTTCTCGATGAACCAACGTCGGGGCTCGATGTCCAGAGCAACCTCATAATACGGGAGGTCATCCGCGAACTGAATGCCGACGGAGTGACTATCTTTTTAACGACCCATAACATCGAGGAGGCGAATCTCACCTGCGACCGGGTCGCGATCATCAACCGCGGCCAGATTGCGGCGATCGATTCGCCCGAACGGTTAAAGAAGACGATCCGGAGCGTCCAGTCGGTCGAGGTTGCGTTCGATTCCAATGCTGTAATAAAAGACGAGTTCCTTGCATTCCCCGGTGTCAGCGAGGTCAGGAAGGAAGGGGACAAGTTCCGGCTCTTCACCGAAGACCCTGCCGGGGTTATCGAAGCGCTGACCTCGTATGCTCATTCACGGGGTATCCGCATCCTCTCGATGAACACGTTCGGGCCAAGCCTCGAGGATGTCTTTATCCGGCTGACCGGTCTTACGCTCCCGTCGCACGGGGTGAAAGCCATTGACTGACCCCCTGACTGACATCCCGCCGGGTGGAAGCGGTCGTCTGTTTCTCGAACTGAACGCCGCATGGGCGATTGCAAAGAAGGACATCCGCATCTACTATTTCAAGCCCAACATCATCGTCTCCGGGATGCTCTTTCCCCTTTTTATGTTCCTCGCGTTTGCCGTTGGCAGAGCGGCAGAACCGGCGGTCATGATCCCGGGGCTTATTGCGATCACCATCCTGTTCTCCGCATCGTCGATTGAACCGGTCTCCATCCCGATCGAACGCAGGACCAGGACCTTCGACCGGCTCCTTGCCGCCCCGGTCTCCTTAAACGCCGTCGTCCTCGGCGAGAGCCTGAGCGGTTTCCTGTACGCATCCGCGATTGCCGCCGTCCCGTTTGCGGCCGGGATCCTGCTCTTTTTTGTGCCGGTACAAAACCCGGTCCCCTTAATCGCCGGTGTGCTTCTCACGGCGTTCTGCTTTGCCACGATGGGGACTCTCTT
>Ga0209099_1003435_pt1 | contig 12827 bp, 11 predicted proteins | sample AD_JPNHW2_MetaG_FD_184430 | JGI IMG/M metagenome (GOLD analysis project Ga0209099, IMG submission 184430) | Active sludge microbial communities of municipal wastewater-treating anaerobic digesters from Japan - AD_JPNHW2_MetaG (SPAdes) (version 2) | ecosystem: Engineered > Bioreactor > Anaerobic...
GCAAAACGCGGGCAGGTCCTCCCGGCATTCGACGGCAGGTACGATAATTTCCACTTCATCCTCTTCACGAGCGATAATGTCACGTTCATCAAGGTGAAGCGGACGCTTACAAACAAGAGCGACCCGGTCGAGATCCTGAACAACTACGCCCGCGATATCCGGCACATTGCGCAGGTACCGGAGACCGATGTTGCGGTACGGGAATTCTGGACCCGCTCGCCCCGCGGGGATTTCCACTTTTTCCGGGTCGGGAAGGACCGGATCCTCGGGCTTGCAGGCGACGGCTCGGTAATCCCGGGCGCTGACTATCCGCTGGATCTGCAAACGGTACAAGAACTGCCGAAGGTTACCGACACCGTTCAGGCCGTGCCGGGGAAGAGTGCGTCATAGACCCGGTATTTCTGCCCGGAGGACATCTTTGCCGTAATTTCCACCCGGTCGGTTCCTTTCGATCCGTTAAAGGTCAGCTCGATGATTCCCTTCAGGGGCAGGATTACCCCCGAGGATATCGATCCGTCCGGGTGGGTGACCTTGATCTCCGCGTTGCTGATGCTGTCCTGGCCCGCACTGGCACTGCCGGTGAACGTCACCGTGATCTGCGATGTGACGAGATTTTTCTGGACGACGAAGTAGAACTTCTGGCCCGAAGGTATTGTCTGTGTCGGCTGAGGGACGAGAACGCCGGAGGCCGTTGTCTGGGTCACGTTGGGGGTTGCCACGGTTGGCACCGGTGTGGGGGTGACCTCCCCCGGTGCCGGGACGATGCCGGCGAATAATCCCGTGATTGCCGGAAGCCCGAAGAGATACACGGCGGCAAGGATTGCGATGAGCACGGCAGCGATACCGAGAATTTTTATTGCGCCCCGACGGGATTTTGCCTGCGCCTGCTTTTTGTTTCCTGTGAAGATCTCTTCGTCATCCGGGATGCCTTCCCCGTATTTTTGTAAGATTTCCGCTGTAGCCGGTTCCCGGATCTCTTTGCTATACTGTTTCGGCCGCTTTGGTCTCACCGGTTCCGGTATTTCCTCCTCTTCCGGTTCTTCCTCCGGTTGCGGCTCCGGAATTTTCCTGGCAGGATGTTTCGGCTGTTTCTTTTTCACCGGTTCCGGAACTTCCTCTTCTTCCGGTTCAGGTTCTTCCTCTGGTTCCGGCTCCGGGATTTTTCTGGCCGGACGTCCAGGTTGCTTTTTCTTCACTGGTTCCCGGACTTCCTCCTTTTCCGGTTCCTGCTCCGGCGCTTCTTCCTCTTCCTGGATCTCCTCTTCGTCCGGTTCCGCCAGTTCCTCTGCTTCCGGTTCTGGTTCTTCAACAGGTTCCGGCTCCGGGATCTCTTTAGGGACGAAGAGCGCACCGCACACATCGCAGTACTTTGTCAGGTGAACAAACTGGGTGCCGCACTTGCTGCAGGTGTACAGCGAAGGGATCCGCGTCCCGCAGACTTCGCAGAACTTGTAGCCCGGGGCAACCGGCCTCTTGCAGTTCGGGCAGATGTGCCGGATCTCCGGGGGTGAGGGAGGATCCTCCATGGATCGCAGTTTTGTGGTTACCTGTTAAAAAACAGGCGGATCATCTGCCGGGCAGCTACCCCGTCCCGGGAGTGCCTGCGACGGAGGGGATCCCGGAACGACCCGGTTCAGCCTGGGAGAGGGGGCAGATCCCGCCTCGCACGCAGCTCTTCCTAAATAGTGTTTCTCCGTCGGAGACGGGTGTCCTCCGGGCTTGAAAAATACAGAAAAGGTTGTGCAAATGCCCGAATTCCGGTGCACGGGTTTTGAAATACGGGCATATCGGCCACTGATTGTCTGGATTCGGTATAAAACAACCCTTAAAATGATCGCTAACAGATGCTTTCCAGCTGACGATTATTTTTCGGATCGGCCATCAGTTCCCGAAATGGAAAAAAGACGGGTTTTGGATCCCCGTTCTGACCGGGTGATCCAGGATCCGACAGGCCGGATCGCCCCTCCGGCCATATGAAGAACGAGAGACCCCCATGGCTGCATTCTCCGTCGGAGACTGGTGTCCTCCGGGCTTGAAAAATGCAGAAAAGGTTGTGCAAATGCCCGAATTCCGGTGCACGGGTTTTGAAATACGGGCATATCGGCCACTGATTGCCAGGATTCGGTATAAAACAACCCTTAAAATGATCGCTAACAGATGCTTTCCAGCAGACGATTATTTTCCGGATCGGCTATCAATTCCCGAAATGGAAAAAAGATGGGTTTTAAGAAGGCGGGTTTCAGACGGTCTTCCGTAAATTCCCGAAGGATTGTGACCGGTTTCACACGATGATCGTTTACATCGTACAGGATCCTTTCATGAGAGGTCGCGATGATCTTGGAACGGAAACATCAGTCTGTAATGACAAGCGATCTTGCGGTACGGAAATTTATGACCGTTGGGATAAGAACACAACACCCAAATCCTGCAGGTACCAACATCTCTCACGCTATCAAGGAGATTCTGCCCTGACGATCATACAGTACTCACCGTTTCTCGCCCCGCTGCTGCTCTCAGCCACCATCACCGGACTCCTGGCCATCCTCAGTTTAAAGCGCAGGAACGACCCGGTCATACCACCGTTCATCCTGCTGATGTGTGCAACTACGCTCTGGACCGTCTGTTACGCAGGCCAGCTCGCAACTGCCGACCTGGAGACCAATCTTCTCTTTAACGCACTCGAATACCCGGGGATTGTCACGGTCCCGGTCGCATGGCTGCTTGTTGTCCTCTCATATCTGGGCCAGGATCAGATCCTGAACCGCCGGAATATTGCAGCACTCTTTGTCATACCGATCATTGACATCTGTCTTGCAGTCATCAACCCGTCCGGCCTTTATTATTTGGCGTATATCCCTGAGATACACAACGGGATTATCGTATGGAATTTCGTTCATGGTCCCCTCTTCTGGATTCATGCCGGATATTCGTACCTAGTCTCCATCATCGCGGCATTCCTGATTGGATCCCGGTTCTTCATCTCTCCGGCCATCTACCGGCAGCAGATTGTCCTCATGATCCTTGCCGCTGTCGTACCGCTTGCCGGAAATTTCTGTTACGTCTTTGGATTCAACCCGGTTCCTGGTCTCGATTTCACCCCGTTCACCTTCACATTTGCCGGCCTTGTCATCGCGCTTGGGATCCTGCGGTTCCAGCTCTTCGCCATTGCCCCGATTGCATTCCCGCTCATCTTCACGACAATCGAAGACGGGATCATCGTCCTTGACCGGAATAACCGGGTAAGCGACTTCAATCCGGCAGCCCTGAAGATCGTTAACAACAGGGGCATGCTGCAGGTGGGCGATCCCGCAGCAGCAATCCTGCCTCCCGAAATCATGGAAACATTCTCCTGCGATGAAACCAGTAACGATGGGGTAAGGCAGGTCACCCTGGCCGATCGCGAGGGACTGTCACGCGATTATGAAGTGCGTTGCCGGACGATCACCTCCCGCGTCGGCCAGAAGAGCGGGAGGCTCGTCATACTCCGCGATGTGACCGGCACGCTGAAAGCGCAGCGGGCAACCGAGATGGCGAACAAGAAGCTGAACCTGCTCTCGAATATCACCCGGCACGACATGCTCAACAAGCTCGCCGGCCTTGGCCTCTATATCGAACTTGCCAGGACCGAAAAAAATGAAACTGTCCTGCACGGGTATCTCGATCACATCAAAGAGGTCACAGAGCGGTTCCGGGAAGAACTGGAGTTCACCCGCGACTACCAGGATCTCGGCGTGGGTACCCCGGCATGGCAGAAAATCCGGCCATTCTTTAACGAAAAGTCAACCCTTCTCCCGGTAAAAAATGTCCGCATGGATATTGCGATCCCGGATGACCTTGAGATCTATGCCGACCTGCTGCTCGGGAAAGTCTTCTACAACCTCATAGATAACTCTCTCCGGTATGGCGGTGAGACGATGACGGAGATCCGGGTCACCACCAGGGAAGAGGACGGGGCGCTCGTTCTTATGTTCGAGGATAACGGCAACGGCATTCCCAATGAGGATAAGCCACGGTTGTTCTCCAAGGGATTCGGAAAGCACACCGGCCTCGGTCTTTTCCTCTCCCGCGAGATCCTTGCTATCACGGGAATCGCGATCGCTGAGACCGGGAAGCCGGGGGAGGGTGCCCGGTTCGAGATCACGATACCGGAAGGGGCGTGGCGGCGGGCTTAAGAAGATCCGGCAAACTAAGATGTGGTGACCCGGCCCGGGCCAACGCAATTTACTGATTTCACAAACGTTGGAGGAAGAATAAAATGAAGTAGTTTCTAATCTGGAAAAATTGAATTATTTGATTTCATGAAATTATTAAAAATTATATACTTTATGACCATTGGATTATCCATGGTCATTTCTTTCCTGATACAACTAATTACCTTAATACTTTTTTGCGTAGCAATTTATATTTCATTCTTTTATTTACCAAATTTGACCTACGGAAATAGAGTACTGTCATTATTGTCAATGAATATGGGATTGATCGTAATTCTGCATTATACAGGTATTCTTGTCTCTCTTTCATCCTTCCTTGAGGGTATAGATAAAAATGCCGGCATTTTTGGAATATTGATATTCGGATTGATAGTCGAATCTCTCGTCTTTTGGTATATATATAGTTCCAAACTGAATGTTGCAATTCATGACTGCAGGTTTTTCCGTTTTATATCAGGTTTTATTTCTGATATAAAATATCGGGAAATCGGTAAAAAAATTGTGAACGAGAACCAGAAAGTTATTGCTGAACCTCATTCAGGCGTAATCATTGCTTTGAGGGGAAAAAGCGAATCGATTTATTGCGAAGGTTTTGAGTTATTAAAACAGTATTTTGAGGAAAATAATATTTTATTTAATTTCTATGTATGCAGAACTCCGGAAGACGCAAAAACAGTAATTGAAAATGATAAAGTAGAAAAAATTTGGATATTCGGACATGGGTATATTGGAGGATTGGATTTTGGAGAAAACGGAGTATTAAAGTATGGAGATTTAAAAAATGCCCCAAAGAAAGATTTTATTGGACAATTCCATTGCAATACAGAAGCGAAGATTTGTAACTCTCTTGCAGATTTTATTTTAAAACCAAACGGGAAAAAATTTGTACACGAAGGATTTCGATGTGTTCGAATGAACCGTGAAGCAATTGAATGTTGCATTAAAAGAAATTGGGATTGTGATAACGCTTGTGATCGATAAGTTCGATTTACCCCCTCTTCTCCATCCTCAGCACATTCTCCCCATCAGCAAACTCGTACTCCACCGAATCCATCACTTTCCTGATTAAAAAAATCCCCATCCCGCCAACGACCCTGTCCGCGAGATCCGCCGTAAGATCCGGCTCCTTAATAGTCAGCGGGTTGAACGCCGGCGCCCGGTCCCGGATCTCGACGTGTACAACGCCGCCATCTACCGTAACCGTGAGCGCAATCGTCCCCGGCTTTCCCGCATAACCGTGCATGATGATGTTGGTGACCGCCTCGTCCACCGCGAGCTGGATGTCGGGGAGGACGAGCGGATCGGTGCCGGCGCTCATCAGGAAATCCTCGATCCCTTCCGCGACGACCGGGATGTTCCGGATCTCCGCATCGATGGAGAACGAGAACCGGGGAGCGCGAGCAGGGACGGGGGCGGGCATCGCAATCAGACTCCCTTGATGACCATCAGCGTGATATCGTCGGCCTGCGGTTGGTCCTTGGCAAACGCTGCAATGGCGTCGAGGATCGCGGAAAGGATCTCCGCCGAAGTCCGGCCTGCGTTCTGCGCGATGATCTGCCGGAGCCGCTCCTCCCCGAACATCTCGGTTGCCGCGTTCACTGCCTCGGTCACGCCGTCTGTGTACAGGACAACGACATCGGAAGGCCCGATCCGGAGCGTCCCCGATGTATAGGGGGCATCCTCCATCGCCCCGAGCGCAATGCCAGTCGCCGTGAGCTCCTCCATCTTCTTCTCTTCCGCATGAAGGACGATGGGCGGGTTGTGGCCGGCGTTCACGTACGTCAGCACCCGGCTCTCCTCCTCGATGATCCCGTAAAAGACGGTGACAAACATCCCGGCTTTACTGTCGGCCGCGATGATGTTGTTGGCGTCCTTCATCGCGTTCGCCGGGTCCGGGTGCCAGAGCGCATTGACCCGGATCACGATCCGCGAGAGGGCCATGAAGAGCGCGGCGGGGATCCCCTTGCCGGAGACATCCGCGATCAGGATCCCGATCTTGCCGTTCTTGATGCGCATCACCTCGAACGGGATGACATCGAAGAAATCCCCGCCGACCTCCTTTGCCATCACGCTCTTGGCGGCGATGTCGAACCCCTTGACCGGCGCAATCCTGTCCGGGAGGAAACTCTTCTGGATCTCGGCGGCAATCGCAAGCTCCGTGTTCTTACGCTCGATCTCCCGTGTCAGGTTGTCCCGCTCCTCCTGCACCCGGCGCTCGTTGATCAGGTTCGTGATGATGAACGCGAAGATGAACATGCCGAGCGCGTTTGCAACCATCATCGGGACTGCGACGTTTGCCACGACTTTTACCGCGTCCTCAAACGGCCGGCAGAGGATGAGGGCGAGCAGCATGTGGAGCCCTTCCATCACGACGGCGAAGAAGACGGCGGTTTTGATCCCGACAAATTTCTTTCCGGCAAGGAGCCAGATGATCCCGCCGAACAGCCCGGCAAGAACGGTTGCGGCAGAGCACGCATACACCGTGAATCCGCCGAGTGTCAGCCGGTGCGCCGCCCCGATCAGGCCGGCGCCGAGCCCGACAAACGGCCCGCAGGTCAGCCCCGCGACCATCGGTCCGAGATCCCGGATGTTAACAATCCCTCCCAGGACCTCAACGCCGCTGTACGTCCCGTAAATCGAGACGAGGCCAAAGACGACCATTAAGATGACCTGCGTCTTTACCGGCGGGTGGCCTTCAAGGACTTCGGCAAAGTACCGGCTCCGGCTGACGAGGTACGCGATCACGACGATCACGGCCCCCATCTGCATCAGGGTCAGCGTTGTTGCAAGGAGGGGAATTTCCATTTACTACCGGATTGTATCCCCGGGTTCATAATCATACGCTGTTGACGTGCAGAGCATTGCAGTTAAAAATAACCTGCGTCAACATTAGTGTACTGCGTCCGGGATTCCGGGACGAACGTGATACCATGGAGATCAGGACCGAGAAACAGGAGAAAGGGGCGGTTGTGCATGCCGGCGGCAGGATCGACACCGCGGCGGCGCCGTCGCTGGAAGCAGAACTGAACCGGTTGATCGGCGAAGGGCAACGGAAGATCCTCCTCAATTTTTCCAATGTCCCGTACATCAGCAGCGGGGGGCTTCGCGTGCTCCTTGCAACTGCAAAAAAGCTCCGGGGAGAGAACGACTCGTTCTCGCTCTGTGCACTCAACCCCGAAGTCACCAAGATCATGACCCTCGCCGGGTTCAATACGATCTTTTCCATCTACCCGACCGAGGGCGAGGCTGTTGCAAAGTGGTAACGGCACGGTAACGCATGGCTGCTGGCAGCCGGTGCCGGGTGAGCCCTCGGCAGCGATCTGGCCGTACATCCGGAAAGCCGATATCGTCTCCTCGAACACGTACCTCATCCGGTCCGGGAACGTAACCCTCGTCATCGATCCCGGCGGTCTCCAGTCTCAGGCAGACGAAATCGCCGCCGTCCTTGCAAAGGACGCAACCCCCTGTGTCCTTGTCCTTCTGACACACGCCCACGCCGACCATTTCCGGCCGCTCATGGACCACCCGTATTTCAGAGACCGGACCCGCGTTGCGCTTGCCGTCCAGGAATCCGGAGCCCGGGCGCTTGCAGCCGCCGATCCGCTGGTCACGCAGTCCGCCCTTCTCGAAAAAGAGATCACCCCCACGAAGACCACGCTCCCGCTCTTCTCGGAATCCGTTACCGGGCGCGGCGGGATGATGACGGCAGCCTGCGGGCCGGCCGGAACGATCCATCTCGCTACAACGGTCCGGACCGCAAAGGACGGGACGCACTTTACCGAGCAGGTCCTTTATTCGGATGACTCGTGCCCGGTCGTCCTGTATCACACGCCCGGCCATTCCCCGGACTCCATCTGCATACGGATCGGGTCGCTCCTCTTCATCGGCGATCTCCTCTTTGCCGCCGGGCCGGGCGTTGCCGGCATGGCAGGCTGGAACCGGGAAGAGCTGATCCGGTCGATCGACCGGGTGCTGGAGATCTTAAAGGAAGGGATCGTCACCCAGTGCATGCCCGGCCATGGCTACATCCTGTCGTGCGATGACGCGATCCGGACACTCTCCGGCGTGAAACGCGACGCCGTGGCGCTCGAAGGCATCGAGGAGCTGAACCTCTCCCGGGCAAAAGAGACCGCAGTCTACGCGGAAGGGCTCATGGACGAGGTCGAGGAGATCTTCACGGTGATCACCGCCCGGCTCCTCTTCGTCTCCCACGTGCTCGACGAGCTGGAGGAGTCCGGGGAAGCCGGGACGGTGGAGAAGCTGATCGATGCCGGAAAGATCGACGACCTGATGAACGATTTCCATCGCTTCTCCGAAGAACACCGGGCCGGCACGAAGGGGACCATGCAGCTCGCGCTGAAAGCCGGCCAGATTGTAGGAAAACTCGACCGGATGTTTTCGCAGCAGGAACTCGCACTTGTGCTCGACCCGGAATATGTCCGGCGTGCCGGCCGGCTCCTTCTCGATTATACGATCGTGCTCCGGGGATTCCGGCAGCCAAGGATGCTGAAGAACGTTACCATCGGCCCCTTTGTCGCCGGTTTTGTTGCGTCGCTCGACCAGTCCGGCAACGAGGACCTGATGGGATCGGCAGACGATCCCGTGGAATTCACCCGGTCGCTCATCCGGAAAATTGCAAGGAGGCCGGTCTTTAGGAAGGTAACCTGCGAATGTGCGGGGGAAGTAAATGGCTGGCAGGCGGAGATCGACAGCACCGTTCTCGGGGATCTCATCCGGACCATCCTTGAAGACTTTGCCGGCTGCGGGTCCGGGGAGATTGCGGTGAAGATCGCATCGGCATCAGGTGGCCTTTCGATCACGATTGCGCCGGGATCGGCCGGGATTCCGGAGCCGGGCGAGGTCCGGAAGGAATTTTTACGCAGCGAATGCGCCCGGGCCGGCGGGAATCTCCGGTGGATGGCAAGCCCCCCGGGTATCCGGATCGAGTTGCAGCCTCTCCCCTTTTCAGGCATGCCGTGAACGGGATTGCGTCCGTAAATCGCCCCATCCTTTACGTTCCCGATGCCATCTTGTAGATCTGGTCGGGAAGGAGCGCGGTCATGGTCTCGGTGCTGACCGTCCCCCACTTCCCGATCTCCATCACGACCTTTGCCAGCACTTCCGTTGAAGGCAGATCAACGATGGTTACGACATCGTAGCGGCCGATGGTGTAATAGTGGGCGATGATCGTCCCCCCTGCGGCTTTTATGACATTTGCCGCCTTGACATCCCGCTCTTTTGCCTCCCTCATCTTCTCGATGGCCCGGTCGGAGAGCTTACCCATAATGATGAACAGTGGCATAGTGAGCGGGATCGTTCCGGCTGTTAATATAATTAATGGCGGGAATTCATGGCAGGCGCCCCAATCCCGGCCCCGACCCAAACGATTAACGTAAAGGCCGGCTCCACACGATACGTACGCAGATCATGGCCGCACGATACCCGTTCTTAGTCTCGGTCCCTCACGGGGGCACGGAGATCCCGCGCGATCTGCAGGGACGCCTCGCCCTCACGGATGACGATCTCCGCTACTACTGCGACCCGGCAACCCGGGAGATCTTCCGGTTCAGGCAACGGGTCGCTGCGTACATCGACACCCGGATCTCGCGGATGGCAGTCGATCTCAACCGCCCGCCGCTGCCCCTGCCCGGCAGGGACCCGGATGGGATCGTCAAGGTCCGGACCGTTGACGGAAAGTGTGTCTTCTTAGACGGGCAGTTCCCGGAGATGCCGGAGATCCAGCAGCTCCTGATGGCGCACTACTTCCCGTACCACCAGAAGATCGACGAGCTGATCGACAACAATGCTGTGGAGATTGCGTTTGACTGCCATTCGATGCTCCCGTTCGGCTCCTGCCACCAGAACGACGCGGGGAAGGACCGGCCGCTCATCTGCCTCGGGAACAACGGGGACCGGCACGGGAAGGCGAAGAAAAACAGCGTCGTCACCTGCCCGCCGGAAACAGTTCAGGCGCTCGCGGCGACGTTCCGCGAGGTCTTTGCGCTCGACTGCGAGGTCGCGATCAACAACCCGTTCTCCGGGGGGTTCATCGTAAACGCCCATTTCTGGCGGAAAGGCATCCCGTGGATCCAGATCGAGCTGAACCGGTCGCTCTACGAAGGGGGCGATCCGGAAAACCCGTTCAACGGCCGGCCGGATCCCGCCCGGATCCGGGCGCTGCGGGAGAAGGTATGGAAAGCGCTGGCCCGGTTCTGGGACTGCCGGTGAACCGCCCCGGTTCTGCCGTTACAGGTCCCGGGCACACCCGCTTCTTTTTGCCGCTTCGGAGACAGCACGGGCGACAGCCTTCACGACACCCCGGTTGAGCACCGGCGGGAGGATCCGGTCTTTCCGGGGCCTTTTCACGTATCCCGCAAGCGCATGGACGGCGGCGATCTTCATCTCGTCCGAGATCTTTATCGCGCAGGCATCGAGCGCACCCCGGAAGATCCCGGGGAACGAGAGGGCATAGTTGATCTGGTTGGGGAACTCACCCCGGCTCGTGCCGACAACGGCCGCTCCCGCCCGTGCAGCGTCATGCGGGTGAATCTCCGGCGCGGGGTTGGCAAGCGCAAAGATGATCGGATCGGGATTCATCGACCGGACCATATCCGGAGTGACGATGCCGGGGGCAGAGACCCCGATCAGCACATCAGCGCCTTTCATCGCGTCGGCAAGCGTCCCGCTCCTGCCCTGCCGGTTGGTCTCCTCCGCGATGATGAACTTGTACTTGTTGGTGTACAGGCCGCTGCGGCCCCGGTGGATAATTCCCTGCCGGTCACAGACGACGAGATCCGCAGCCTGCGGGAAGAGGCCGGGCTCGTACCCGATCCCGGCAAGCATCCGGGTGATCGCGTAGCCGGCGGCACCAGCGCCGCTGATCACGACCCGGAGATCCTCAAACTTCCGGCCGGTAACTTTACAGGCGTTTAAAAGCGCGGCGAGCACGACAATCGCCGTGCCGTGCTGGTCATCATGCATCACGGGGATCCCGATCCCCTGCAGGGACTCTTCGAGCTCGAAGCACCGGGGCGCCGCGATATCCTCGAGCGCGATCCCGCCAAAGACCGGCGCGATGTTCCGGATGTCGTCGGCAAGCTGCGTGTGGTACTTCTCGAAGCAGATGGGAAACGCGTCGATGTCCGCGAGTTTCTTGAAGATGAGCGCCTTTCCCTCCATGACCGGGATCGCGGCATACCCCCCGATGTTCCCGAGCGAGAGCACGCGGGAGCCGTCGGTCACGATCGCGATCGTGTTGCGCTTGATCGTGTAGGTGTACGCAAGGTTCCGGTCTTTTGCGATTGCGCGGCAGACCGTGGCGACGCCCGGCGTATAGGCAAGGGAGAGGTCGTGGCGGGTTGAGAGCGGGACCTTGGAGTGAACCTCGATCTTCCCCCGGTACTTGTCGTGGAGCGCAAGGGACTCGGCAAAGATATCCCCCGGACTATCCCCGGCATTCTCCCGCGTGCTCGTGGAACCTCCCCCTCCCTCACGTGTTTGAAGGCAACAGGATACTATGAATCTTGTTGTTGGAGAGATCCGGATCGGCAGACCCCGGCACCAGAACTTAAAGGGAGGCGCACCGAAATACCGTGTACAGGTGGTGTACCGTGGCAGCAGATCCCGCAGCATCCGCAGCAGCGCTCATGGAGGAGTTCAGTAACGATGCAGCCACGATCCGGGCCATTGCAGAGCGGCTCTGTAGTGCGAAAACCCGGGGGGAACTTGGCGGGATGCTGGCAGACGAGGCAGGCAGGTACTCGCTCTTCGAACTGCAGGTGATCGGCGGCAGGATGTACGCGGAGGTGGAGAAACTCCCGCAGCCGTACCGGGAGAGGATCCGCCCGTACTTCGCGGAGCAGCTCTTCGGCACGCACCACCGGCTCCTTGCTATGCAGAAGGCCGGGGAGTTCCGGCGCATGAACGGCGCAATCACCGATCCAAAAACCTTCGGGGAATTCTGCCGGATGCTGCCGCTCGGCTGTTTTTTATGGAACGACGAATCCGAGCGCAACCCGCATTTCCGGAACCCGAGGAACCGGCTCTTCTACTACCTGATGGCGGCGTTCTCCATGTTCGTCCTCGATGAACCGGGCCACCCGGTGGGGATGCCATTCCCCGGGGGATTTACGGTCGAGAAGCGCGTGGACGGGTACTACTGCCTGATCCGGGACCGGGAGAAGGAGATCTTCTACTCGATCTGCAACTTCTGCCCGGCGAAACAGATGGAAGAGAAAACCAACTGATATATTTATCATCCTGCGGGATCATCTCATTCGTATGGACGCTCCGGCAACAAGTTCGCTCTCCGACGTTCTCCAGATATTGATCAGGCAGATCCAGGCAGGTCTTCCCAAAGGCGCAAAACTGGAAGGCCCGGTACAACTGGTGATTCCGACCATTATCCGGAAGGGTAAGCATGGCGACGTTGAGATCCGGGTCGTGGAGGAGGGGGCAAAAATCCCCGAGAGCCAGATCCAGCGGATCACGGTACCGGTGACCATCAGTCCTGTGGAGGAGGGTGGGGCCGTCAAAGAGATTCCGTCAAAGAAGTATGCACAGATGCCGGTGCACCGGATCAGCTCGTTTGACCGGAAGAGAAACTCGCTGTTGTAT
>Ga0209099_1003436_pt1 | contig 12820 bp, 8 predicted proteins | sample AD_JPNHW2_MetaG_FD_184430 | JGI IMG/M metagenome (GOLD analysis project Ga0209099, IMG submission 184430) | Active sludge microbial communities of municipal wastewater-treating anaerobic digesters from Japan - AD_JPNHW2_MetaG (SPAdes) (version 2) | ecosystem: Engineered > Bioreactor > Anaerobic >...
CCGTAATCGTCTAGTTGTACCTTGTAATAGCCCGGAGTGGCTGTCTCATTTTTATGACTGAAATGCGAACGATATCCCGGTTTATCATCCGCGCCATTGTTGAAGCGGGGTTCACCGGTGGTAGGCATGAAAAGTATGTCGCAAAGGTCGGGAACGCCGGTTCCGCTCAAATGCGTATGACTGAAGCCATAAACATACTCATCGTTGTAATGATAGCCACCACAGCCGTCCCATCCTTCGAGGCGGGTGTCAGGGCTTAGCTGCACCATGCCGAAAGGCATTGTAGCCCCGGGATAGGTATGCCCGTGACCGCCGGTGCCTATGAAGGGATTTACATAGTCAACAGGTGATTTCTGCGCAAAAACAGTGAAACTTAAAAGGACTAAAGCCGGAAGAAGGATTCGGCTTACCAATGATTTCTTCATATGCTTTGTGATTAATTTTAGGATTTCGGGAATGAAGGCGTAAAGGTACGCTTAATAAATTTTATTAGAAAGTGAGGCAGGAAAAAGTATTCAAATAACTGAATGATTGGAATTTTCGTGTGCATCCATTTCAAAAATGTCATAATCACGAAATGCTTTCGATACAATCTGACAATATTGCGTTAATTTGTTTCAGGAATGTTATTCACAAAACATCAGAAAATTAAGCTTATGAACATCAAATCTCATGTTTGCCTTGTATTAATTATCAATATGATAACTACAATGGTGATTGCCCAGGAGCCGGCTGTGCCAATAAAGCCCAGGCATTATGTGTGTTACAAAACCCACGAGCCGTTAAACATCGACGGGAGACCTGATGAATCTGACTGGGCAAAGGCAGAATGGACTGATTATTTCGTGGATATCGAAGGCTCTATGAAACCATCACCCAGACTTAAAACACGGGCCAAGATGTTGTGGGATGACAATTATCTCTTTATAGGAGCCTTCCTGGAGGAACCTCACGTGTGGGGTACACTCACCGAAAGGGAATCGGTGATCTTCTATGACCCTGATTTTGAAATATTTATTGATCCTGACGGCGATACTCACAATTACCTGGAGTATGAAATGAATGCGCTCAATACACAGTGGGATTTGCTGTTGACTAAACCTTACCGTGACGACCTTGTGCGTAATGTCGCCCTGGATAATTGGAGCTATAATGGCATAAAATCAGGGGTTTATATTGATGGTACTATCAATAATCCCTGCGATACCGACAGCGGATGGTATGTGGAGGTTGCATTACCACTCGATGCGATTGCTGAAGTAAATGCCGGAGGAAAAAGTCCCGGTACCGGTGATCAGATAAGGATAGATTTTTCGCGCGTTGAATGGACCGTTGATATTGTTAATGGCAGATATGTGAAACGAACACACCTGGTTAACGGGAAAGAGAAACCTCTGCCTGAGGATAACTGGGTATGGTCGCCGCAGGGTGTGATCGCTATGCATCAGCCTGAAACCTGGGGATTTCTCCAGTTCTCAGGGAAAATAGTCGGCAGCGGTATCGATGACTTCATCGAAGACCCTGATTATTCTGTGATGCAGGCTTTACGGAAATTGTATTTCAGGCAAAATAGCTTTTTTGAGAAAACAGGAACATACTCAAACAGTCCTAAAGAATTGGGGATAAATGAAATACCAGAGCTAAACAAGCCTGAGAAACTCGTTTTACGCCTGACGAGTTCTACCTATGAGGCTACTCTGCCTGGTACAACTCCCGGCACGTTGTGGCATATCACTCAGGATGGGAGAGTCTGGAAGACAAAACAATAAAATACCCGAATCAATTTCTGCCGGTTTTCTCCCTGAGTATGGTGTTCCTATTGTTAAGCCATTGATTGGTACCCAACCCATATTCCAGCCCGATACTTACCGCATTTCCTTTCAGGTCAGTGCCGCCTTTATTGCGGAAATTGAGCCTGTGGTACCTGCCGCTGAAGGCCAGGTAGTGGTCGTTTTTTAAATAAATCCTATAACTGCCGCCCAAATTAAGGTTAAACGAATTCAAATGTTTCTTAACATCATCACTTTCATCATCGGGATTATTAGTTTCGTAATAGGCGGTGATGCCATCATAACCTATTCCTCCCGTAAAATATAGCTCAGTTCCTCTTAATTCAAGCACCTCGTATCCGAAATCCAGACGGAAGCTTATACCAAAAAACTGTTCAGTATCGGTTGGGTTCCCATCAATCATTACCTGGTATTTATTTGGTGATGCGCCCATACGCAAGTCTAAAGCAAGATCCGCAAGGTATTTGCCGTTTCTCAGTCCTAGCTGGCCGCCCAGGTATGGATGCATGCCCAGAGTAGCCAGGTGTTGGTTTGGCATCCACATTCCGGTTCCAAGTGCGTAATGAGCTTGCGTTATAGCTAGTTCTCCATATTTTGGTGATGTTACAATGCTTTTGAGTGTGGTATTATTAAATGGCTTGCTGCGAATCATTTCATAGCTGCTGTCGGCAGGATGCAGGTAATAATTCACAAAAAAATACTCTTCAGGTGAAAGATCAGGGTAATTGCTGCAGCGCTCAGCAATGCTGTCGGTAAAGGTTTTGTACCACTTTAGCAACGGGAACTCTTCAACATAATAATAAGGATATTTAAGCAGGCTTATACCGGCAGTGTCCTCGCTGAGTTCCTTGTAAACATCAAGATAGTAAGTGAAATCAGTGTTTTTAAACAGGCTGTCGCTGAACGTGCCTGCATCAATGGCAAACAGAATCCTGCTGCGGAAGATTGTTTCGTCGAGCTGGCAGTTGGCGGCCCAATAGTTGAGAATGGCATTGGCCGTATCAAAATCACGGTTGGTATAAAAGAGCGGTATCAACTGCATGCTCTGGTACTGCAACTCGCGGCAATCCGTCACCGAATCGGGGAAGATTTTGTAGGCGATGGCATTCTGGCTTTTCCCTGGTAATGAGAAGAATATCAGGAGTATAGCGATGCTGATCCGCTTGATGGTTGACATGCTTACAGGCGTTTGGGTCAGGTGTAATTCTTGATCGAAATTACGGATATTTCGATAGTACAGCAATTATCCGGTAAAAATGTTACACGCCTTATGCAGATAGGATCATGCTCCTTCGTGTTCGGTCCGCCTGATAATCTCGTTCTGCAGGTCTTCACCCAGATCGTTGAAGTAATCGCTGTAACCGGCTACCCTGACAATGAGGTCACGGTATTTTTCAGGATGTTTCTGGGCATCTTTCAGGGTGGCAGCCGAAACCACATTGAACTGGATGTGGTGGCCGTCCATGCGGAAGTATGTCCTGATGAGGTTACCCAGTTTTACAATGCTGTCTTCACCGCTGAAGAAGGAAGGAGTAAATTTCTGATTCAGCAAAGTGCCTCCGGTTCTGATGTGGTCGATCTTGGCAGCAGATTTGAGTACGGCGGTCGGCCCGAATTTGTCAGCGCCCTGTACCGGTGAAATACCTTCCGACAGAGGTTCTCCGGCCAGCCGTCCTTCGGGAAGCGCGTTTATCTTACTGCCGAAATATACATGGCAGGTAGTCGGCAGCATGTTAATACGATAAGCCGCTCCGCGTGGTGAAGGCCGTCCGTTTACCGATTCATAAAACATCTCAAAAATCATGCGTGCATTATCGTCGGCATAATCATCATCATTTCCCCACTTCGGTGTATTATAGATGAGCTCGTAGCGAAGCTTTTCATAACCCGCAAAATTGGCTGCCAAAGCTTTCGTCAAATCATTCATTGACAAAGTCTTATGCTCAAAAACATGATATTTGAGCGCTGTGAAACTATCGGTCAGGCTGCCAAGCCCCACTCCCTGGATATAAGTTGTATTGTAACGGGCGCCGCCTGCATTGTAATCGCGGCCATTACTGATGCAGTCATCGATAAGCAGACTGAGGAAAGGCACTGGGAGATATCGTGCATACAACTGTTCGATGATGTTTTCACCCTTGATTTTTATGTCGATGAAGTATTGAAGTTGTTTCCGGTAGGCTTCCATCAGTTCGCCGAAGGTTGAAAAGGAAGCCGCTTCGCCGGTCTGAAGTCCTATGAGTTCGCCGGTTTGCGCATCTGTCCCATTGTTGAGTGTTACTTCAAGCACTTTCGTGAGGTTAAAGTAGCCTGCCAGAATGTAAGCTTCAGTCCCGAAAGCACCGCTTTCAACGCAGCCGCTGGCACCGCCGTTTCGGGCATCCTCAACACTTTTTCCCTGCCGCATAAGTTGCTGTACAATGGCATCGGTGTTGAAGAATGAGGGCTGCCCGAAACCGGTTTTTGTAATTCGTAACGCCCTGTGAACGAAGTTGTCAGGATTCTTTTTGCTTACCTGTACCATCGAACTTGGCTGTAGCAAACGCATCTCCTCTATCACGTCTAATATCAGGAATGTCAGCTCATTTACTGCATCCGACCCGTCGCTTTTCACGCCTCCCAGGTTGATGAGGGCAAAATCGGTGTAGGTATTGCTTTCGAGTGCTGTAACTCCAACTTTGGGTGGTGCCGGGTGATTGTTGAACTTGATCCAGAAGGACTGCAGGAGTTCTTCAGCTTTTTCACGGGTAAGGGTACCGGCTTCGGCTTCACGTTTGTAAAATGGATAAAGGTGCTGATCGAGTCGGCCGGGATTAAAGGAGTCCCAGGGATTCAGCTCAGTGATAACTCCCAGATGCACAAACCAGTAGTATTGCAGGGCTTCGTGGAAAGTGCGCGGAGCATTGGCCGGAACATGCCTGCAAATGGCAGCCATTTCAGCAAGTTCCTGCTTACGGGATTCATTCTTCTCATTTTCGGCAAGCGATTCAAGTGTTGAAGCATGGCGTTCGGCAAACATAATCAGCGACTCAGCCGCGATTTTCATTGCCCTGAGTTCTTCCGATTTTGCCAGAATTTCAGGGTCGTGCTTCACGTCGAGGGCATCAATTGCAGCATCAATTTCGCGGATAATATCCAGCATACCCATGTGATAAATTTTGTTGCCAAGCACTGTGTGCCCGGGAGCCCTCTGTTCCTGGAATTCCGTGAACATGCCAGCTTTGTAAGCCTTCAGCCATTCAGTTGTCATCAGGCCGAGCATTCGTTCGCGGTGGCTTTTCTTTTTCCAGAAGGGGATCACCACATCGCGGTATGCAGCAAACATTTCTTCATCTGCCTTGAACGATACTTTGGGCCTTGAGTTAAGGACTTCCAGGTCGTGCAGTGTGTGCAGGTTTACTTCAGGGTAAGTGGGAGTGGCCTTGGGTGCAGGCCCGCGTTCACCAACAATCAGTTCGCCCTCGTTTATACAAATGGATTTGTTCGAAAGGATATGCCTGAAACACAACGCGCGCTGCACAGGTATGGAAAACTCCCGGTTGTTGCTGTAAAACTCGGTCACCAGTAGGGCGCGCTCGGGCGAAAGGCGGTTCACTGCATCAAGGCTTTGGTTGCGAAGTTTTTGTATTCTTTCGGTTAACATGGTTGTGCGGAATTGAGAAGTTGGTGTGTTATAAATATTTTACATTCAACTGTTTGAAATTGATTATCCCCCGGTTTTAACGGTGTAGCCTATCGACTCCAGCCCTGCTTTCATCAGTTTCAGCGATTCAGGGGCAACAGCCTGAAGGTTATTCAGTTTGTAGTTGAGCCCCATCCTTTCATACTTGCTTTTCTGAATGTTGTGGTAAGGCAGCAGGTGTATTTCCCGGTGATTGGTCTTAAGATTGATGAGGAAATGCATGAGGTCGAGCAGGCTGTTTTCGCTGTCGTTCATACCGGGGATCACAGGATACCTGAAAATTACTTTTCGTTCCTGCTGTATAAGGTAGAGAAGATTGTCGAGGATGAGACTGTTGTCGACACCGGTATGCATCATGTGGTCGGTGTTGTTCATGCCTTTTAAATCGTAGAGATACAAGTCAATATAGGGCTCAGCCATTTGCAACGATTTGCGGTTAGCGTAACCGCAGGTGTCGAGGGCGGTATGCCAGCCGCGTTTTTGGCATTCAGCGGCAAGTGCAGCCACAAATCCCGCCTGAACCAGCGGCTCGCCTCCCGAGAAAGTGATGCCACCGCCTGATTCATCGTAAAAAAGGCTATCCTTTTCGAGCTCTTTGATTACTTCAGGAATGGTGTACCAGCAGCCTATTTCCTCTTCCACTTCAAAAGAATGGTCACCCAGGTTGCGGACATGCCTGATATGCTCGATTTCGTGTAGACGGCTTTCAGGATTATGGCACCACAGGCAGTTGAGCGGGCAGCCTTTAAAAAATACAGTGGTGCGGATGCCGGGCCCGTCGTTTATACTGTATCGTTTTATGTCGAAAATCAAACCCTTCATGGGCAGATAGCCGGTTACCGGCAATAATTGAATTGTTAAGGAATTGATTTTAATGGCCTGTAAATGAGTTAAATAGTGCAGCAGAGAAGATGGCTGCAGATCAGGCCTGATTCGAGCGATAGAAGTATCAGCACATCCAGCACTCATACAAGCCGCGGCCCGTATGGTGGTATAACGACAGGCAAACGTGGCCATGCTGAACGGATGTTGCTCTTTTCATGATGCAAATATAGTATGTTTTGAGTTTGAAGTTTGAAGTTTAATGTTTCAGGTTTGATAGCTATCGGGATTCAGATTTGACGCAAGGAATTAGCAATTGGCAAGTCTTTTATCCAATTGTACTTAGAAAATCACTTTATTATTCAGCGTTTTACATTCAGCGTTTTATATTTAGTGTTTTACATTTCACTCTTTCTTCTCTTGATTTCAGCCTTTATCAGCGAGAGTTCACGGCCTGTTTGCCCGGCAATGGAGGTATTTTCTTCAGCCCGGCGCATGAGGTATGGAAGTATGTTGCGAATCGGCCCGAATGGAACGTATTTTGCAACATTGTATCCTTCATTGGCCAGGTTAAAGCTGATGTGGTCGCTCATGCCGTAAAGCTGTGAAAACCATATTCTTAAATCGTTTTTTGCTATGCCATGCTGCTCCATTAAACGTGTGAGGTGCAGGTTGCTGTTTTCGTTGTGCGAACCACTAAAAATTGTGATACGGTCAATGTTTTCGACCGAAAAGGTAAGAGCGGCATCGTAAGCGGCATCAGTGGCAGGCTTGTCGGACTGGATAGGGGAGGGATATCCATTTTCTGCTGCACGTTTGCGTTCTTTTTCCATGTAGGCGCCCCTCACAAATTTTACCCCGAGGAAATAGTTACTGGCTTTTGCTTTCCGCAGTGATTCCTTCAGGAAATCAAGCCTGTCAGTCCGGTACATCTGCAAGGTGTTGAAAACTATGGCTTTCTGTTTGTTGTACTTCTCCATCATTTCGGTAACCACCTGGTCAACAATGGATTGATACCATGAATCTTCAGCATCGATCATGATGGGTACCTGTTTCTGATATGCTGTTTCGCAAAGTTTTCCGACATAATCCCTGAATTTGCCGATCCCATCCTGCGCTTGTGCATCTGGCGTTTCACTACTGCTCAACCGGGTAAGCACATCTGCCGTTGCAAATGCTGTGGGTTTGAACACGGCAAACGGTATATCAGGGTCATTCCCTGCGTTAATCACCGATTTCAGCGTTTCGTCAAACGTCCTCTGCATTGTAGCTGGGTCTTTGCCTCCTTCCACCGAGTAATCAAGGATTGATTTAACGCCATATCCTGCCATATGTCGCACGGCGGGGATACAATCCTGAATGGTCTCTCCGCCGACAAAATGCTTGTAAAGAGTTGGTTTTAAAGCCCAGCCAATCGGGATGTGCAAGGCAATGGCCAGATCTGACAGTTTTTTTCCAATTTTCACAAGGACGGGGTTGCTGATCAGTCTGAAGAGAAACAGTCCCCGCCTGAGGTCGGCACCGGTTTTATAACTAAAAGCAGTCTTTATATCAGTGAACGCAGGCATCATTTTTTCCAGATTTTAATGCAAAGATAGAAATTGGAGTATTAAAAATCATCAGAATAATAGCAGACATTGTAATATGCTCTTTCCGTTCATCGGTCGAATGATACCTTTCACAGGCTAGAGGCTACCGTTTGTTCAATGGACAGACTATTTGAATAATAATAACGTAGTTTTCTCGTCTGAATTAAGCAAATAGGTAGTCTTTTTGTACTTTTGAAAAAAATAAGCCTGATGCAGGAAATCAATTCTCCCTTTTTTGGACCCGATGCTTATTTGGCTATCGAAGAGGCCATTGGGGCGCATTCTGTTGCAGGAATATTTATTCTGGTTGATGAAAATACAAAGAAGTTCTGCTATCCGGCACTGGCAGGTAAGATTTCTGAACTCGGGAAAGCTAAGATTATTTTCATCCCGGAAGGGGAGAAAGCAAAGAATTTTCATACTGCAGTATCGGTGTGGGAGCAACTTTCTGAAAAAGGCGCTTTACGCGATTCATTGCTGATTTGCCTTGGCGGTGGCGTACTCTCTGATATTGGCGGATTTACTGCCTCATCATACCGTCGCGGGATGCCGTTTGTAATGGTACCCACAACACTTATGGCTATGGTTGATGCTGCAATAGGAGGCAAAAATGGCATCAACCTGGCAGGCCTCAAAAACCAGATCGGCAGCTTTAGTCAGCCTGAATCTATCTGTGTGATTTCCGAGTTTCTCGAAACTTTGCCTTCAAGACACATTCTTTCGGGTTTCGCCGAAATGATCAAACATTCACTCCTGGACGGCGAAAGTTACGAGACCATTAAGAAGACTTCTCCGGCTGAAATTGCCACTTCATTGTCGCTCATCAGGCAGTCGGCCATGATCAAACTCGATGTGGTTAAGCAGGACCCAACTGAAAAAGGATACCGTAAGGTTTTGAATTTCGGACATACGATTGGTCATGCCTTTGAGACCTGGTCAACACTGCATTCTGCCGACCCGATGCTGCATGGTGAGGCGGTTGCTGCTGGAATTATCTGTGAAGCTTTTATGTCAGTGAAGCATTGCGGGCTGCCCATTGCGGTGCTCTACGAGATTGTTGAGCTGATCATGAATCATTTTCACAAAACGACTTTCTACGCCCCGGCAGGCAATGAGTTTATAGAAATCATGCTCCATGATAAAAAAGTGAAGCAGGAAGGAAGGATCAATTTTACACTGCTGAGCAGTCCCGGGGCTCCGCTTACCGACCAGTATCCCGGCGAAGCGCTTATCCGCGAAAGCCTTCATTATTACGTCAATCTTTAGCCTCATTTGAATAACCGGTAAGCGGCTTATAGCCGGTTTCTTCATTGTGCACAGGGTACACCGAAAGTAGATTTATATCTATTTTTACGCACTTATCGCCATCTATGATCGTTTCAGCACCCACCAGCCTTTCCATCAGAACCGAAATCACGTTGCCGGCATCAAAAAGCATAAGCAACCGGCTGCTGATAATACGGCATTTGGCAGGTGAACCGGCAGAAATCGCTAATCTCTCAGAGGCCGACGATACCAGGCTGCTTCAATATCTTCTGGAAATTATTCATCGTAACAAAGGCAACAGCAGTCCCGTAACGATTGATTGCCGGAATGCCGGAACTGTCTGCAGGTTTTTAACGGCTTTGCTGGCCGTAACTCCCGGTAATTGGCTGATTACAGGCTCCGAAAGGATGCAGCAACGACCGTTAGGGGCATTGGTTGATGCCTTAAAACTGTGCGGTGCGGATATCAGCTATTTGAAAAAAAGTGAATATCCACCGCTCTCTGTCAGAAGTAAGAAGTTGCAGGGTGGTATCACACTGCAGGTGCCCGGAAATATAAGCAGCCAGTTCATTTCGGCACTCATGCTTATAGCGCCTGCACTTGAAGGAGGATTGAGAATAGAAATCACCAGTAAGGTTGTGTCGGAGCCATATATTCAAATGACGGCTCACCTCATGAGGGAATGTGGCGCCGATGCCCGGTACGAATCAGGTGTCGTAGAAATCGGAACTTTACCTTATTCGTTGGCCGGCAAAGAGTTAAGTGCTGAACTTGACTGGAGTTCGGCGGCATTCTGGTACGAAATAGCAGCGCTTTCCAATGATGCTGAAATCTTTTTACCTGGCCTGAAATTGAACGGTTTACAAGGTGATTCCATAGCTGCCGCCCTTTTCAGGAATTTTGGCATCAGCACTGCTGAAAACTTTGGCGGACTCACGATAGTAAAAGAGAAGAGAGATTTTCCCGGTAAAATTTCTATGGATTTTACATCCTGCCCTGACCTTGCCCAGGCGGTCGCGGTCACTTGTGCAGGACTTAATATCCCGGCAAGGCTAACAGGTTTATCGGGATTGCGGATCAAGGAAACCGACAGGTTAACAGCCCTTGCCGGCGAACTGCAAAAAGCAGGATTTAAAGCTGAAGCAAACAATGGCAGCGAATTGATTTTATCCGGCGAAAGAATTTCTCCTCCTGCCGGCAATCTGCAGATCGAGACCTATGGCGACCATCGCATGGCCATGGCATTTGCCCCTTTATCGCTGGTCCACGGGATTATCCGGATCAAAGATCACGGGGTGGTTACCAAGTCATACCCGGCTTTCTGGTCACACATGAGCGCTGCCGGCTTTGTGCTGAGCGACAGATGATACAGCGGGTATCAATGCTTTTATCCGACACTTCATTAATAATTTATAAACGCCTGCTTTTCACAATATTGTAAAAACAAACTCTGAAATGACAGATCATTCAAAATCAATTCCTTGCGACTTTGTGACTTTGCGTCAGACAAAAGTTTAACGGAATATTGTTTATTAACAAGTGGTTGAAAACTTCATTTCCGGCAGGGAGGCTATTTTAATACTTTTGTTTCTGTGAAAACATCAAGCCGTTTAACGCTGGCTTGATGCTGCTAATGTCAGGATATTAGTTAATTAACTTTGCCGGTATGCCTTCAGCCCTCGATGTAGATATATTCATCCCCTGCTTTATCGACCAGGTTTATCCCGAAACAGGGTTCAACATGGTAAAAATTCTCGAAAAGTTTGGAGTTAATGTGCATTATAATCCGGTGCAAACATGCTGCGGACAGGCGGCTTTCAACAGCGGCTACTGGGATGAAGCCAAGGCTGTGGGCGAGAAATTTATACGCGATTTTTCGGGCAACCGTTTCGTGGTTGGCCCCTCAGCTTCCTGCGTCGGTTTCGTGAGGAATTACTACGATGAAATGTTTTACAATTCGGCACTGCACAATGAATATCACCAGTTGAAGAAGAATATCTTCGAGTTTACTGATTTCATGGTGAATGTGCTTCAGGTTGAAGATGTTGGAGCCACTTTTGAGCATATAGTCACATATCATGATTCGTGTGCCGCTTTGCGCGAATACAAGCTCACCGACCAGCCGCGCCGGTTGCTGGCAAATGTGAGGGGGCTTGAACTCCGCGAAATGAAGGACAGCCGCGAATGCTGCGGTTTTGGAGGGACATTTGCCGTGAAGCATGAACCCGTTTCCACAGCCATGGGCGAACAAAAAATTGAAAATGCACTGGCCACCGGTGCCGGATTTATTGTCAGTACCGATTCTTCCTGCCTCATGCACCAGCAGGGATATATTGACAAGCACAAACTACCCATAAAAACCATTCATATTATTGATGTGCTGGCCAGCGGGTGGTAGATGATCTCAAATATTATTTTCCTGGCTTGTTCATGTTGAACTCCTGATGCTTTTTCTTTTTACCAAAAAGGCAGAATTCCCATCTCTTACAATGCATTGTAATTATCAAAATATCAGTTGTTTGCTATTCAAATGTATCGTTGATCACAATATTTGAAATTATTGTATTTTTACAGCTTCCTACCTTTAATTTGCGCTGATGAACGTTACGGCTTATTATTTCCGGCTAAAAGCCCTGGAGAGAATAGCATTACTGACCTTGCTCATTCATTTGAGTTCCTTTCCAGGTTTTTGCCAGGGTAAAACTGACGAATCTGAAAAGTCCTTTACAGAAGAAAAAGCTGATGAGCGTTTTGCTCAATACCAATTTACAAATAAATCACTGGATTATTATCAAGTGAAATTGTCTGTTTTTAAAACAGAGTTTGAAAAGATTTACTTTCTTGAAAAGGCTGCACTGCATAATTTGTTCTTTAATGCAAACACGAACATTTATTCAGAATCAGAACCTGTCCAATTCTTTACTAAGAACAACAATCGAACACAAGTTGAAATTACTTTGGCTGAGTTATACAGGCAGGTAAAAATTGCTTCCATAAATTTCAGTGATTCATTAAAACAAGCGATTTTGGAAGGGTCAAAGTTCAGCTTAGGCAACAATAATTATGGCAATCCTGGCGATGGGCCAACAGCAGATAATCCAATCTGTGAAGATGCATCAGTCGCCTGTTCTGACAATATTTACAATTTCCCGTCAGGTACGCAGGGTGCAGCTCCGCCACCTGTTGGGGGTTATCCGGATTACGGTTGTCTTACTACACAGCCTTGTCCGGCCTGGTATTTCATGCAGGTAGAACAGTTTGGAGATATAGTGATTACTATTGAGCAAAAAAATATGCTGGGTCAGGGAATAGATGTTGACTTTATTTGCTGGGGACCTTTTACCAGCCTTACATCTGGTTGCGAAACAGGACTCACAGGCGGGAGCATAGTAGATTGCAGCTATTCTGCGGAACCAATCGAATTCTGTGAGATATATGGTGCAATCCCCGGACAATTTTACATTCTGTTGATAACGAATTTCAGTCAGGAGGCCGGTTCAATAACATTTTCGCAAACAGGGGGTAGCGGGGTAACCAATTGTGACATTGTACTCAATTGTTCAGTCCTTGCAATTACCACCGATGTGACGGCCTGCAATCCGGGTACAAACACATTTGGGGTTTCAGGCAACATTGAATTCACCAACCCGCCTGCCACAGGAACTTTTACC
>Ga0209099_1003438_pt1 | contig 12818 bp, 29 predicted proteins | sample AD_JPNHW2_MetaG_FD_184430 | JGI IMG/M metagenome (GOLD analysis project Ga0209099, IMG submission 184430) | Active sludge microbial communities of municipal wastewater-treating anaerobic digesters from Japan - AD_JPNHW2_MetaG (SPAdes) (version 2) | ecosystem: Engineered > Bioreactor > Anaerobic...
CCTTCAATCCAACCGAATAAAAATCCGATCAATCCGCTAATAATCATAAAAACCAACACAGTAAATTCTGTAACCATAGTTTACTCCTCGCACCCGCGCTTGGGTTCGCACGGGGGTATCATGGAAGACCACCTAGCCGTAACCAAGTCTCTCTATCACATTCCTTCCGTGCTGAACATGCACGGCATTTAGATATGGGGGCACCGGTGTATCCATTGCCGGTATTCTCACCGTACCTATAAGTTTTCATGCAGGCTTTCATGATGTCTTCTGATGTCATTCCTTCCCCTCCAGCAGGTGCACTGCCTCTGATATATTCACAATCTTCCTGCACATCGGACAAGTCGCTTTATGTTTGCTCTCACCTTTGTAATCCCACTCGTGCTGGCAGGATTCTCTGTCGCATTTTACTTTCATAATAAGTAGTTGTTGTATAAGAATAAGAACGTTTCTAAATGCACGTCACCCTAATATACCCGCTCACCTAAATACCATTCATGGGACTCTGTAACCAGCTACACGACAGACTGCCAACACGACATTTTCTTGTAGACCTAGAAAGATATCACAACAAGTATACTCTCTTACCCCGAGAGAAAGAGCGAATGGATTTTGCCGAGGTTGATGCAAATTTCATTTCTAGTGTGTGGGAAGGAATGGGAACTCCGGTGTAGCCAACGGCGTCTGCGTTGGCGCGGGCTCATCGATACTGTAATATGATGATTCAGTAGAATACATTGGTGTTGGATAATAAATAATCACAGTCGGTTCTGGCATCACGGAGCAATTCCTTTCTAATTCGCAGCACTGGTATTGAATTGTTGTCGTGTTGTTATACCAGATGTTAGTGATAGTTGTCGTCATCGGTTGCTGGTGTAGCACATACCAGAACGTTCCCATGACGAACGCAAGCACGACTGCTACTAGGATGACAATGACTGCGATTGCAAGTTTGTGGTTCTCATTCATTGTTCCTTCTCCTCCGATTTCATTGGTTCCGATTTCGCTATTTCTATTCTGTATATCTCTGTGTATGGGTTTGTTACTTCGTAGGGGAATTCTGTCATTTTATAACCTCAATATAGCGGTGAGCATCCCGGGAAGAATATTGATACGGCTATTATCAGTCCGAGAACTACCGAACCAATTCCGTAGAACAGGTTTTTCTTTTGGAAAAACTGGCAAAAGAATGGAAGGTTCATGGCCCACCTGCAACCATCGCGTATGTCCCATTAATCGCTTCGCCCATAGGGTAACTATGCAGTAGGATCGCCACGACAGCGATTGCCGCTAACATCCCGCAGATTAATAACCATTCTGTGTCTGTCATCTAATGTAGTCCTCCTGGAACTCGGTACCGGTGCTGTGTGGCTTTTCTTTCTTTTTCTTTTTCTCACCATACAATGCCGTATAAGACATACCTCTGCCGTGAATGCAATCTTGTGCATCTCTCATCGCTGCTTTATCGCACATCTCAAAACACCCCGCTCTGCTTTAATCCCCATATCCCGCTTACCAGCATGAAGGCATAGTTGACACACATCACGCCATCTTCGATATGCCCATCCCACCACCCTCTGGTTCTCCCAAAGAAGTATAGGAAGAACAGAGCATTCGATGGAACCCACCAGAGCATAGCAGCGATGTGATCAAGCATCAAATTATTTTCGATTACTCCTGCGAGTGATATGAGGAATCCAAGCACTGCGATGTCAAGGCCGATATCTTTGAGGTCAATCACCGTTGCCGCCTCCCTGCTCGCGCTCAATCCTTCGTGCTTCATCCCGTATGAGCATCCAGGACCATGTAATCCCTCCAGCCTCTCCCCCGTGCTCAACCCAGAACCGTGCGGTTTCCTCGATAATATCGCTCATCCCTGTTGCTCCCAATCAATTACCTCGTGATACCCACAATCACACCATATCTCGTAATCACCGTTGCCCTCCTTTGTGACCTCTGCATAGTCGTCGCATACGGGGCAGATCATCCGCTGCTGCCTCCCTGCTCGCGCTCTCCTGTAAGAGCAATACCAATTTGTTTTATATCTGCGTCTTTGAGTATGTCCCCGAAAATATACGCTTCGGTGTCGCATCCGACAATCTGACGAAGTTCTCCGGTGGGCGATACGTATTCATCGGCTGCGCGAAATGCCAGACACAAATCTGGAGCGTCGCAGTCTTTGCATAGTGTCATCCCGCTCGCTCCTCCTGATCCTGCTCGCTATGTTGGGGGTGACTCCGGAGGCATTCTTCATTACACTCACGTTTTGTATAGCATAACTCTGCGATACTGCATTTTAGGCATCGCTTCGAATTCATTTGATAATGCCCCCAACATTCCAATCCCTGCTCTTTAAGAACATCCTCGCTGGCTTTGCGGGCTGCTTCAGTTGCTGCTCTGTATACGCACGGAGGATAATTATCTGCCCCAAATTCGTCATCACATACTCCAGCAATCTCGCAGATGTTGCATGTTTGAATTGGTAATGTCATTGTAGAGTTAGGATGGTGACGGGTATCGTGGGGGCATTTAAAATCTCGAATAACATCCTTGCAAGCCATAAATGCACATTTATCTTCTGGCAAAATGCTCCTAATATATAAAATTAGATCCTCACATACGCATTCATGATCGCAATGCTTCGTGGTGTCCGTGCCGGGGTTGATGTGCTGCATCATGGCTTGGCCTTCCCAACATAATATCCACGCTTCTGGACCTCATTCAGCAAGATGTGATTCGCCAAGCTGCGCCAAGTTATCATGTCGGCAATGATTGGATTCTTCATCCGCTTCTTTTCAGCACCAGCGTATTTCTCTAATGCCGCACGGACATCTTCTGGAACGTGAATTCTCGGGTCATCCTTCTGGATATTTTCCATAAATGGTTATTATCCTGTGACCTATTAAACCTTTCTAAAAAACAGGAGGTGCGCCCAACCCCGCCGCCCATACGCGAGAATAGCGCGGGTTCTGGTCCCTGTGGGCGCTCAAAGGTCGGGGTGCTCGCCGTGGCGTAGCACGGGTCATCGCGGTTATGACTGGAATCCTTTGGGGCAAGCGTTGTGCTTTAATGCACCTTCACACCAAGCATAAGCACACGGGCCTTTGTAGTCAGACATGCACCAATGCATTATGCTTCCATCTGACCATTCTGTTGCTGACCTGCACTTGCAATCCGCCCACGTATAGATGTCATTCCGCCCGGGTGCTATCATGAGGCAGACTCCTTTTGTATCCTATTGTTGCATCTTACAATCATAGATTCACCACAGAAACATTTATTATGCAACGTGCATATTTGGATACATGGTAAAATTTGGTGAAGGTAGAAAGTATAACTCTCGCGGGAACGATATAACTCGAATCATGCAGACGGGGAAACGCCGAAAAAGTACACGCGGGCCCGGTAGAAGGCACTAACCCAAGAACATCCACATTTTTTTCTGCTGTTATTTCCATCTTTCAACCTCTGTTTCAAAGGCTCGTATCGCACTAATCAACTCGTCTTGAAGTTTGTTCAAAGTCCGATAATCATTACAGTTCTTTACCGACGCATATTGCTCGTGCACCCAACATTCAACATCTACCAGTTTTTGATGTCCTATTTTACTTTTGATGTTGGTGTTTATATGAGGGCAGTCTTTACAAAATATCAACATCTCGTTGACGCATTCCTGACACGATGTTTTATTCTCCGTCATCTCATTCCACCTCGCTGTGCTCGCACCGCTGGCTGGGGGGTGTGGGGGTCATCGTCTAATCACCCGTTCTGTAAAGTATCTGTAATCTTCATCGTTCTCTTTTAGATTACGAAGATTGTCAGCAATCATCATAGCGAAGTTTGCTACATCAACCGCTTCCTTTTCCACTTCTCCATACTGTTCTACAGAACTCGCCCCGCTAAGATCGCGTGGCATTACTTGCCCAATCACATGCCCAGCAATGGCTTCATCCAATTCATCAACTTCTTGTTTCAACCTCTGAAGTAAGTATGCGTAGCTGCATTTAGACCAGTGGCTTTTGTGATCGTTCTCCTGCAATACTTCTTCCATGCGTGCTGCGAATCGCTTAACCTCTTTGCGCTGTGTTGTCATGATCCCCGCCCACCCCCTGCGGGCGCGGCGTGGTGCTTCATGGTAGTATCCTGATTGCAGAAGCCACTCTCTGACATCCAGCCGTGATACAACCCGCACCACATGAATCCTTCTTTCTGCCGGTCCTCTGGGTCTGCCCACGCGCTGTTACCGCACTGGTGGCAGCTCATTTACGCATCTCCCTTGCCTCTTTAATCGCTCGCCACATCTCACCGGCAATCCAATGAATGAAAGCACCTTCATCTGCATCGTCCTTCTTGCACCATGCTGTGTCTGATAATGCTGTATCCAAGTGCTTGAACTTCTCGTAGACTTCATCGAGCGGGTCGGGGGTCATTCGTCAGTCAACCCCGCTAACCCAAAATACTCTTTACCATTGCAGACTACCACAACCAATCCGCTTGTAGTGTCGTCGTGCATTTTGTTTTTCGGCATTACAACCAGTTCAATCTTGCCATGTTCGTCAATCTCGTTTATCTGTTCTAGCAAGTCCTGGAACAGCACTGGATCGAACGTTCCAACCTTTATGGCTTTCTTGCCTTGGTATTTCTCTACACGCTGGATGTAGTCTGCGTCAACTCTTGATACTGGTTTTGCTGGGTCGCTCATACCATCTCCTTTCTCTTGCCTTTGTTCTCGTTCATGTGAATGCAAACGCCATCCCATGAGTCAACCCACTTCGGAGAGTTAAGTCGGATCTTGGTATACCTCCCTTCGTAACTGTCAAGCGCTTCTGGGTAATACCCCATCACTGTTGCCAACGCTCTGCATTCTTTCAGCGTGAGTTTCCTGATTGACTGGTCTTTCATACCCGTGCCTCCGCGCCGGGGTGGGGCTTCCGTTCCTCCTCAATATCCACAAGCGTCATTGGCGTCCCTAATCTATGGAACCGCAACCCAAGCCGCCTGTTGCGCTCCCTAATGTTGCTCTCGCCAACCTCTGCGTATGTCGGGAAGTCGTCGCTCATAAAAATCAGATTGGGAATGTTACCTTGCCATCAAGGTTTGCCTGGAATAATGCCATCACGATTTCTTTGGGCGCTCCTGCGCTTTGCAACTTGTCCATAGCCTCTTGGTGCGTTTTGGCTCCTTTCGCCAACAGAAGCGCATTGGCTAGGCTTGCATCGGGTTTTGGTGTGGTAGCAGTCCCATCGTTCTTGTCACTCGGGAGGATCGGGCGGCATGTTGGGACATCAAGGAAGTATTTACCGTTCGGGGCCTTCTTGTCGTCCTTCCCAACAACAACACGGCCACGGAACCGCATACCAACAAGGAAATGGTTGCCCCATTCGATATCACCAGTTTCAGGCAGTGGCGCTTTGATCTTCTTGAAGAACCGCACAATGCCACTCTCGAACGCTTCATCCTCCGAGAAGTTCAGGGAATCAACCCGGAAGAACGCGGTGACGATGTTGTGCGATGCTTCATCTTCAAACACGCAAATCGCTTTGTCAACCTGGATTGTTACACGGCTACCGTCTTTCTTCTCCTTGATCTGCGGGAACGTCTTTACGTGCGGGAACTCTGTAAGTCGGAGCACGTATTCGTCGCTGTCGTTCAGCGGAGTCTTGCCTTCGTTTGGGTTCTCGAACTCGCCGGCTTCGTGTACCTTGCTTTTGTAGCCTGCAAGAGACTTCTGCGGTTCGCCGGTCATTCGATAACCTCACCGGAAATCTTGGTCGGCGTGATCTGTTTCATCCGCTCGTTGAACGCCTTCATTGTGCATTCTCCTACGTCGTTACCTTCAACCTCAATGTCGCTGTCTGCGGTCCTGGTGAAATGGAATTTCATCTTCATGGTTATGCTTCCTTTACTGTTTCTGTGTTCTCAAATCTCAACGCCTTTGCTTTGTTGCGAAGGATCTCGGCCATATACTGCGGTACGGTTTCAAACTCTTTGGGCTTATGTTTCCCAAGAGTTTCATAATCACCCGCCGTTATGTAGGTGCTTACTTGCATACTTGTATATATGTTTGCAAGGTATTTAAAACAATTGTTTTTGTATTTCCTGTACGTTTGTAAAATCTGTATTTTCGTCTGACAGTACATTTGTGTACGTTTCTAAAACCCCAAACCACTTTTGTACTGTACTAAATATTTTTTTTTTCAAACCCCTTTTGATTTTCGTCCGGGGGGTTTTAACATGTACACAAATGTACAACAGACGTAAAACCCACAAAATTAAATGTACTCGATGCTGCAAAACAAAAATAAAGGAAAATGGTGAGTTATTGAACATCAGCCTTTTCTTGTGTTGGCTGAACTTCAACAAGTTGCCAGAACCTTATGTTATTTGATTTGACGTTGTTAAGCTTAACATATATTTCGCTGTATTGTGTAGCCCCGGGTAAACATGCAGTAATCTTGTAGATACGGTTTTTGTGAGCACCGAATGCTTTTCCTATTGCACGCTGCAACTGCTTCCCATTAGACATGGCGTTCGTTATTTCATCTGGGAGATTAGAGCCAAGATCGCTTTTTGGCGTTTCAATCTCATCAACGATTGTTGTGACCTTTTGCCCTTCAAACCTCCACTTCGCATACCATGCTGTCAGGAAGTCTGACCACTGATCAACACCCGTGTCCATTTCAAGATACATTGTTTTGAGGTTACCTAAGAAATATTTTCCATATTCGGTGTTAGCCAAAACCCCCCCAACAATCCTTTCCCATTCTTCAAAGGTTCCAATGTGTGGCACTTCTGGTTCTTGTGGGACCATGTTGTTCTGTAACCAATATCTGACGAGTGTTAAGAGTGACGATAGATATTCCCCGCGCCGTTCTTTAACATGCTGAATAACATTCTTTATTTTATAATTGGTTGCTAACCAGGGCTGATCTGAATTTGGTTGTAAGTCAATAACATAACATCTCCTTGGCATATCTCCGGACAATGTTACATTGATACCGTTGCCAACCCATACTGGAGTAAAGTCTATACTCGCCATAGTACTTTCCCCCAGTATGCGGTCATTAACGCACGTCGCAGTTATAGCCTGCGCCAGCTCGGGTAAGTATAATGTCCCAGATAAATTATCGAACATCATACTGTCTACACCTTTCATTGCAGATGATAACAAAATCTTTTTGAAACTCTCTGCATCTCGTGGGGATGCAAGGAACTCCGCATCTTTACCTGTGAGTAATATGTTTGCGATACGACAGAGATAGGAAGCGCCAGCGCCTTGAATCGGTTTGGTTATAATCGCCATTGGGTACGTCTTACCATTTAAGAGGGACCGCGTTGTACATGATATGAGTAACCCAAGAAGGTTTGCTCTGCTGCTATCATCTGTAAATGGAAATTCCGATATTAGGTATTTCAGATGTTCCATACTATAATAAACATCAACAGATGTTGGAACATCAGGAACAATTAGTTGGCAATCTCCAATGGGTTCATAGTATAACATAAACTCTTGGTTGTAACCTTTCTCTTCCTGTAACCCGCCATCCCAGTTGATAATAGGGCATGTGGTTATACCTTTAAGGATGGGGGTCTTCTCGAAGGCATTCATTTCAAGTGTGTCTATCACCGCGTTCATTGGGGGGACAACTGGCGCCTCTACAAACGCATCTCCCGATTTCTTGTACCCAATAAATAAACAGTAACGGTTATAGTAACCACTTAAAATATCTCGCGTGACATTACGGATAATCGGAGCGTTTGTTTCTCGGTCATAATCCAAGCATATCAGTTTGTTCTTCCGCACGAATATAAATGGGGGATTGTTTCTCCCCATTAATGCTTTGAATGCACGTTCTGATATTTCGTAAACCTTTGTACCATCTAATATCTTTATTTCAGTTCTAGCATCAGACGGTGTTATTTTTTTAGGGGCTAACAACTCTTTATTCTTTTTTGTATCAACCTGCCGTATCTCATCACCAGCAATCAGCGCCGCGTCAAATTTCTTTTTAAAGGTTTCATCATCAAGGGGGGTTTTGAATTTGAGGTTAAGCGCAATTGCGTCTTCCATTATTTTCTGTGCTTTGTTCGCTCCGCCATTTAAGTTATACGATAGACCATACACCAAATCGTACAGTGCCTGTTCGCGTTCGTCGTCTGTAAAATTATTCTTACCCTTCATCTTATTCTGTACTGTTTTTAGTTTTAGGATGCGTGTGTATCCTGAAGGTACAGAAGTTGATTCAGACGACATGGTTAGCCCCACACTGATGCGAGTAACTTATTCTTCCTTGCGTTTGTCTTAATTTTATCCCATAGTTTTTGTAACAGGTTCGGGTGACTATGAGGGGAGCACGAGTTATGGGAACACGAAACTGATGTAGACCCGTCAGTATATTTATTAAGCACTGCCAGATGTGCGCTAGGGTCTCCTACTCTGTCAGTCCTATGTGCAGCACGATTCGGGCATTCGATCCTCCACGATTCAATTACAAGTTTGCCACGCCTAACCTTTCCGGAATAATTTGATTGAACGATTGGTATCCCAGCTCTGCTTAATATCGATTCCCACGTTTCAGTATTATCTCCGGTGTAGGTGTGTGTTGAGTTCTGGCGTATCTCTTCCAGTTCCCCAATACGGGATTTGATAATATTAAATCCGTGTTCTCTGATTGTCCTTATTGGGTAATCATAATCTTTGTAGACGTTGCCTGTCATCTTGATAAACCGGTCAACATAGAATTTACCCTCGCAGAATGTTTTCCTTAAACTGTATTCTTCGTGAGGGGATTCCAGAAGGAAGAATGCATGTAACCCGTGGCCACCACTACTTTTTTCAACAAAGGTTTTAGCATCTTCAATGAACGCTGCTACTTCTGGATTGATGATATCCCCATTATCATCTAAGACATGATCAAAGTCGACACAGCACAATAGGTTGTCCTGGCCGAGGATTATACCGAAGCCCCCCCACCTATCGACAACTTCCAATTCATAAAGCGTTTCAAGTTCTGTAAGTGTAATGATATTGTCTTGCGGGTCTGTTCTCCATTTTGCAAGGAACCCTGTTCTTTTATCACACGGTTGTTTTTTCTCATTACAAACAACCCAGCAGATTACATTTTCCCAGTGAGAGAAGTGCGTAAGTATAGCATTAGGCAATGTTCTTACGGTCACTGTGTACCCACTCCATATGCTACACGGGTTGTTTCATCGTTATAATCTATCCCCAATTCTTTGAGTCTTTTTCGCGCAGTTTCTGTGGCATATTCGTGGCCTCCATTTGCACGGATCAAGTCGATTCGGATACGCTCTTGTGTTTCTTTGCTTTGTTGATGGATACGATTATTGATTATTTCAGTATTGATTTGTTTGGAGATTTCAATTTCTTGCTCGCGTTTTAGTTTTAGTTCCGCTTCATATCGGGCTTTGCTTTTTTGTAACAACTCCTGTTCTGTTGTTTGTATCCATTGGTTTCTTTCACTGGTGATATCATCTTCGATGGATTCCATCTCTGATTTCAGAAGCGCTTGGAGCAATGCAGGATCTTTTAACTGCTGTTGTTCTTTCTTAAGCGTAGCAGCGGTTTCTCTGGCTTGCTTAAGCCTGAGATAGGTGAGTTCGTTTTCTCTCCTTATTGATTCTAACCGCTCTGATTCTAATTGTGCGTGGTATCGTTCAATGCTTTCAAATTCTTTTATGATATACCGTACTGCTGCATAATAATCCGATCTTAACATAATGTAACTATATCGACTTGTGTCGCGTTCGTCGCTTTTTCGGTTATAATATTCGATAGTATCACAGGAATGATTGTGTTGTCTTATTTCCATTGTATGGAAAATGTCACTGGTGTAATTTGGATTGTTTATCACCACTTTAATAAATTTTTCTTTTGAGATCCCAAACGTACGTAACCCATTTCCATATTTAGATGATTTCCAGCGAACGCGATCATCATCACCGTTAAAGAAAGTTCTCACTCCAAACGCTGGATACAACCACGTCTTGCTGTTCTCTCTATCAGTATGGACTACCCAGATAATATTTTTGTAATGTTTCTCGCGTTCTATCCGTTCGTCCTTTGGTAAATGAGAATGTTGGAACTCGATAACGTAGTTCGATTTACTGATTAAGTCAGCCCGTTTAATAGAACCGTCTTTCTCAATTGGCACTTCAACATTTACTCCTGGTATTGCAGGATCAATAGTGTGTTGCCAATTGATATGCCACTCTGTTTTATTATCGTGGAATCTGGTATTGCACACAACACCGGGTCTGTGTGCGAAGTGGTCTGCGTTGATAGGACCGCATTTAGAAATGACTTCTTGCCCGCAGTCTATGCAAGTAGCGTGAACACCCTTTGAAGGGAAGATTGCTGTTGTCGTGCCTGTGGCGTAAGCAGTAGTTAACATCGACTTGGCTCCATGCAAGCCGGCTCCGTTGTAAGACTTGGGGAAGGTCCGACCCTTCCCCCTGTCGACTTGCAGGAGCCAACCCGCATTGTTATATTCGCTTTCCTCCTTTATCAACCCTCTCATCCCTCTCGCGCATCCGTGCAACCGTCACGCGGATGATGCGGGCGAAGTGCCTATCCCAATTATCTTTACTCATCTCTTACCACCGTACATCCGCTCCGGCCAATAGTCAATGCATCGAAACTTGCGGGCGGTGTCTTGAATATCCTTCCACATCTGGTGGTCATAACCTTTGGCGATTACGGCGTTAAGGCAGTCGATACCATTGATGCATGTTGAACACTGGACTTTCATGTTAACCTCTGTGGCACGGCGCGGTGCACTGCGAGAGCTGGCGCGGGTTGTCAGTCACGGGGCATCACATCGTCCTGCTTGACGTGATCGCCAAACAACTCTCGAAACTTATTGCATTTATTCGATCCTACGATACAACCGCGATAGAACGCACACCCACAACAACTGGTGTAGCCTTTTGCTTCAAGACACGCGATTTCGGCGGCATATAATATGCGTTCCATCTCACCATAGTATTTCGCCATCGTATCCTCGAACCGCTGCAAGCGGCGGGCGCTGTCGTTCATGGTAATCGCACCTTGTGGAATATCTCGAACGCCATAGTTTCAGCAAACGATTCCTTGAATGCCACTGCATACTCTAGAGAATCAAAATCTCTGACAACCCCAGTAGATGGTTCGATAGCAATATAGTCTTTAAATGCGCTAATCATCAATGTTCAACCCCGATGTAATCCATAACCTTACCGCACCCGATATTCATGCACACGGCGTAATGTTTTGGGTGCGATATTTTCATCCGCTCGAACCGGTTGGGGTGTTTCTCCATGTGAACTCCGAACATGCAGAACATACAGCCGGTTCTTTGTTCCTTTGTGGTTTCAAGAGTCTTTGTAACCGGGTCATAGATTATATCACCATAGACGGAACAGTAAGGTAGGTTGAACACCTTGATGTAGGCTAATACATCTTGCCGCGTCCAGAAACCCATAGGCATTGACTTCTGTTGTCCACCCCCGTAGTTGTTACAACCAGTCAATAAGTAAGACTGAGTACGACGTTCGGAATCGTCTGCCATTTCCGCTGTCATTGTGAACAACCCGTTTGCTTTCAGGTATTTGTCAAGTGGTTTCTTTTTAATCCAGTCACAGCATTTCCCAGATACTTTAAACGGGGCATCGATAAGGAACTTCCACTTTTCAGGTATTTTCATGCTCGGCTGGTATTTCCCGGGCTGCGTCACTGTGCTTATCCCATTCATACGAAGTGAGCGGCTTCGTGCGTTTCTTTCCGTTGGGTTCTGACAATCGCTTATGTAACGCGCAACCCTCTTCGATACCACAGGATACCCGTAGTTATCAACAACCCATTTGAAGGAATGCTCTGGCCGAACTTCGATTACATTAGGGAATGTTTTTACAAATTCAACAATCTCTGGCATCTCTAACCCAGTGTTGGAGAAGATAGCGGGAATCTTTGGATAGAGCCTCCTCGCCATGTCGATAAGCACTGTGGAATCAACACCACCTGATAATGATACTGCTATGTTGCCATCGTGGTAATCATACCATTCTTGTATTCGCGCACAGGTCTTATGTATCTTCAGATGCAGTGGTAATGATTGCATCTGGAGTAGTTCGGTCTTGGTTACTGCTGGCATCTAAAACACCACCCCGCACCGCTCGCACCGTGCGTTGTGCTGCCGTGGGCGCCAGAGCGTCTGGCTGCTGTGGCATCGCGGTGTAATAGTGCCAGTCACCCACCGATACTTCATCCGGCAACTCACCGAACAACATATTTTTGCAGAACTGCGTTTCATGCGAGCGCGGATACGGCTGTTGAGCATCGAGAACTTCTTGGAGCACACGGGGCATGTCAGCACAGTGTAATGAGTTTTATCGCACATCTTCTACCTCACCACCCTATACAGCGGCTCCCTCCCGCTGCTCGGCATTATACCCGCCTCCACTTGTTACGCCCGCTGCGTTTGACGGGTAGCATCTCCATCTCTGGTAGGGACCGGAACACCAACCCCACAGAGCGTTCCGTGATATTCCGCTGCCCGAGTTTTTGCACAACATCCGATGCAGTGCATTCAGTGCCAGGATTTAACCTGCTGGCAAACGCTTTGATGCGTTCAACTGCTGTAAGCTGCATTACTCAAACACTCTCCTGTTCTCTCCGCACGTTAGGCAGAAGTCCCATACGCACAGCCCGTTTGGGCCGGGGAAGATTATGCGCCAGGTCTGCCATGTGCAGCTCGGGCAGAAGTCGCCGTCTGTCATGGGAACCTCATGGGACATAGTCCTGCATCAACTAAAGAATC
>Ga0209099_1003443_pt1 | contig 12803 bp, 5 predicted proteins | sample AD_JPNHW2_MetaG_FD_184430 | JGI IMG/M metagenome (GOLD analysis project Ga0209099, IMG submission 184430) | Active sludge microbial communities of municipal wastewater-treating anaerobic digesters from Japan - AD_JPNHW2_MetaG (SPAdes) (version 2) | ecosystem: Engineered > Bioreactor > Anaerobic >...
GTTCAGGCTCAGCAATTGGATTGGTACCTGAAACTGAAAGTTGCGATGCCATTCTTCAGGCCTGGTACGGGGGAGAATCCGGAGGTCAGGCAATTGCCGACGTGCTATTTGGAGATTACAACCCATCGGGGAAGCTCCCGATTACCTTTTACAAAAATTTAAGTCAGTTGCCCGATTTTGAGGATTACTCAATGAAAGGGCGTACTTACAGGTATATGTCTGATCCTCTCTTCCCCTTTGGTTATGGATTAAGCTATACCACTTTTTCTGTCGGGGATGCACACTTAAATAAATCCGTTATTTGCCCTGGAGAAAGCACAGGTATAACCGTCCCTGTGTCCAACACCGGAAAACGGGCAGGGGCAGAGATTATTCAGATTTATATCCGTAAAGCTGACGATATTAATGGCCCTCTAAAAACGCTACGCGGATTTAAACGTGTTGATCTGTCACCCGGACAAACTAAAGATGTGGCAATTGATCTTTCGCCATCAAGCTTTGAATTTTTTGATGCTAAGAGCGGTAAGATGAAGATTTCTTCAGGTGAATACCAGGTGTATTATGGAACCAGTTCTGGCAATAAGGATTTGAAAACCGTTAAGATTTCAATTCAGTAATAGATATATTTTAAGCCTTAAACAAGGGAAATATGAAAAGGCAATACTTACTTATTTCAATCCTGGTTATCCTGTCTGATCTGACTTTTGCTCAGAATCCCATAATACGGGATCAGTTCTCAGCTGATCCCTCAGCAAGGGTATTTAATGGCAGGGTTTATTTGTATCCATCGCATGATGTAACAGCGAAAGAGGGGCAGGGCCGCCCTGGCTGGTTCTGCATGGAAGACTATCATGTTTTTTCTTCAGAAAACCTTACTGAATGGATTGATCATGGGGTTATAGTTAGCCAGAATGCGGTGAGCTGGGCCGATTCAGCATCATACAGCATGTGGGCTCCGGATTGTATTGAAAGAAACGGTAAGTATTATTTTTATTTCCCGGCTACCAGCAATAGTATTACTTACAATGGAAGAAAAGTCTTTTCCATAGGAGTTGCCATTTCGGAAAAACCTGAGGGCCCTTTTATTCCGCAAAAAGAGCCAATCAACGGTGCTTTGGGTATTGATCCAAATGTCTTCATTGATAAAGACGGACAGGCTTATTTAATCTGGGCAATGGGTAAAATATTCATTGCTAAGTTAAAGGAGAATATGGTTGAGCTTGCTTCGGACCCTCAGGAAATAAAAGAACTCCCGGATACCGGGTTAAAAGAGGGTCCCTGGCTTTTTGAAAGGAATGGTATTTATTATCTGACATATCCACATGTACAAAACAGGATAGAAAGGCTTGAATATGCCATTGCTGATGACCCCTCAGGACCATACAGGTATACTGGCGTTTTGATGGATGAGTCGCCTTTGAACTGCTGGACAAATCACCAATCGGTAATTGAATATAATGGACAGTGGTATCTGTTCTATCATCAGAATGCTTATTCGCCGAAGTTTGATAAAAACAGGTCGGTTTGTATAGATAGCCTGTTCTTTAATAATGACGGCACAATCCGCAAAGTGATTCCTACCTTCCGCGGAGTGGGAGTCACCAATGCATCTGAAAAAATCGAAACAGACCGTTATAGCTCAATAAGTAAAACAGGTGTTGCGGTTGAACTCATTGATTCACTGAATACATTTAAGGGATGGAAGACAACGTTGGATGGCAAGAACGCATGGATAAGTTATAATGCCGTTGACTTTGGAAATAGAAAGGTAAAGCATGTTCAGATAAGCGCTTTATCAGAGAGGGGAGGTACAGTACAGGTGAGACTCGATAGTCAGGAAGGCCCGCTAATATCCAGAATCAGAATCCCAAAGGGCGGAACATGGGATATTAATGAGGATAAGGTGACCAGGTGTTTACCCGGTGTTCACAACCTGGTTCTGGTATCAGAGAGTGATAGCCATGTAGAGATTGACTGGATACGTTTCAATTAAAAAGTGTTATTTATAATCTCAACTACTTGAGGCGATGGACGGGACTCGTTTTTCAATCTGGTTTTACAGGAGAATGTCCTGTTTCTTGTTGTTAAGTGCGGTGTTTTATGCTTCGGTGAATGCTCAGCAGACTACCGGACTGACTACAAAAATTGTTGTTGAGAAACCCGAAAAGGATCTGGATTTTCCTGTGGTAACGGATTCTCATCCGGCGGCATCGCTATGTTATGATACCAATGATTATAAGGGTGTTATGCGTGCAATCGGCGATCTTCAGTCTGATATTGAAAAGGTAACAGGTGTTACACCTCAAATGGTTAACGAAGGAACATTTGCTGATTTTGAAATCGTGATAGGGACAATGGGCAAGTGCAGGCTTTTGGACCGGCTGACCTCTTCACATAAACTTGATTTGAAGGATCTGAAAGGAAAATGGGAGAGTTTCATTATTGAAACGGTACAGGACCCCCGTCCCGGTGTAAAACAATGTCTGGTTATTGTCGGCAGTGATAAACGCGGCACAATTTATGGTGTTTATGAATTATCCAGACAGTTGGGTGTCTCACCATGGTATTGGTGGGCCGATGTCCCGGTAAAGAAACACTCTTCAGCATATGTTCTGGCAGGTCGTTACACCTCAGGTGAACCCAAAGTGCGTTACAGGGGGATATTTATTAATGATGAAGCACCTTGTTTTACCGGTTGGTCAGATGAAAAATATGGAGGAAGAAACAGTGAAATGTATTCCCGCATGTTCGAGCTGTTATTGCGTCTGCGTGCTAATTATTTGTGGCCGGCAATGTGGTCAAGCGCTTTTAATGAAGATGACCCTGAAAATGCAAGGCTTGCTGATGAGTATGGAATAGTGATGGGTACATCACATCACGAACCCATGTTACGGTCAAAAGTTGAATGGGACAGACATAAAGTCGATTTCGGGAACGGTCAATGGAATTATATTACAAACAAACAGGGCATACTGGATTTCTGGCGGCAGGGGTTGGAACGAAACAAGCATTTTGAGAGCATACTTACTATGGGGATGCGTGGTGATGGCGATGAACCCATGCCTGATGCGGGGAGCGCACAGAAAAATTTCAAGGTGCTACAGGACATTATGGCAGACCAGCGCAGAATTATTAAAGAGGTAACAGGAAAACCAGCCTCAAAGACTCCGCAAATATGGGCCCTTTACAGCGAAGTACTTGAGTATTTTGATCTGGGGATGAAAGTCCCGGATGATATGATTATCCTCCTTTGTGATGATAACTGGGGCGACGTACGCCGGCTGCCCGAATTGGGAGCTAAAAAGCACCCCGGGGGATATGGTATTTATTACCATGTTGACCTGCATGGAGCACCGAGAGCTTATCAATGGCTTAATATGACACAGATCCCGCATATGTGGGAACAACTCCAGCTGACCTATAGCTATGGTGTTGATAAGGTCTGGATATTAAACGTGGGAGATCTAAAGCCAATGGAGTACCCAATGACATTTTTCATGGACATGGCCTGGAATCCTGATTCTTTTAATGAGAACAATATTAACGATTATTCAAAGGAGTTCTGCAGGGAACAGTTTGGCGACGATGTATCCGGTGAGGCGGCAGACATATTGAATACTTACTGTAAGTATAACAGCCGGGTCTCTGCGGAAATGATGGACCGGAAAACCTACAACCTCTCCAATGGCGAGTTTCTGCAAGTCAGAGATGCTTACCTGGCACTTGAAACAAGAGCACTGAGACAGTTCCTTAGTTTACCGAAGAATTATGAAGATTCGTACAAAGAACTGGTGCTTTACCCTGTTCAGGCAATGGCAAACCTATATGATATGTACTATTCAGCAGCCATGAATAATAAATATGCCTCTGAAAAAGACATGCATGCAAATTACTGGGCCGATCATGTTGAGTACTGCTTTAAGCGCGACGCTGAACTTTCTGAAGACTATAACCATAATATTGCAGGAGGCAAATGGGATCATATGATGGATCAGACCCACATTGGATATACTTCATGGGATGAACCAAGAGGAGGAAATATTATGCCTGAGGTAACGCGCATTAAAGCCGATGAGGCAAGACATGGTGGATATGTGTTTGCTGAAAAGTACGGAGTGGTGGTTATGGAGTCTGAACATTACTATAACTCAACTGCAGGGACCAAAACAAGTTGGTCCGTCATCCCTGATCTGGGGAGAACACTCTCGGGAGTGGCACTTATGCCTTATACTGAAGAACCTGACAGCTGTACGCTGATCTATAAAATGAAGCTTGCTTCAAAGCCTGACAGTGTTAGACTGCGGGTGATTTTCGATTGCGTTCTGCCTTTTAAAAAAGGAGGACATAACGTGGCAGCATCATTTGACGGTGGTGCTGAAAAATTGTGGAATATAAACTACCAGTTAAACTGGAAGAACAACTACACGAAGATGTATCCGGCCGGAGCGGCAAGAATCATTGAAACTGCAGTGACCTTTCCTTTATCGGACAGTGCAGATGGGATGCACATCCTGACACTCAGACCACTGGATCCGGGAATTGTATTCCTGAAAGTGATAATTGATGATGGCGGTTATGAAGAATCCAGACTTAAAATGCCGGAGAGCCCTTATATCAGACAATGACAGTCGGTCATTAAGTTATTTGGCAGACCTGGCAACAGAATAAAAGTAAACAAATATGTGAAAATGAATAAACGATTGAATTTAACATTAGGAATATTCGTTATTTCTGCGGCTTGTTTCAGTCAGAATTGCATGACTGACAAAACCAGTGAGGGTACCCCCGGCAACCATGTTTTTCGCTATACTAACCCCATTACAAGGGACACGGCAATATCTATGCGTGATCATTGCATTATTAAGGTAGGAGATAAGTGGTATTGTACCGGAACCTCAAATCCTGTATGGACCGGACACAATCCGGGGGTAAGGCTGCTGGTTTCCGATGATCTTATTCACTGGAGTCAGCATTCATGGATTATTGATGCAGCAAAACTTTCCCCTGATTGCCCTTATAATGGCAGGTTCTGGGCACCGGAAATACATTACATACAAAACAGGTACTGGCTGACCGTCAATAGTGGTATGGTAACTGTGGAAGATCCTAAAGGTATGAAGACCCACAGCATATGGCTTTTTGTTGCAGATGAGGTGACCGGCCCATATAAGCTGGTAAATGGCCCGCTTACTCCACAATATAACAATGACGCAACCCTTTTTGAAGATGAGGATGGTCAGACATATTTATACTGCAGCGGCAACGGCCTTTTTCAGGCAAAAATTGATCTGCCGTCAGGCAGGATTATTGGCACTGTGAAAAAATTCCTTGATAAGAAGGAGCCGGGATACCCGGAATGGATGGTGGGTGGAATAGAAGGGCCGTTTGTTATAAAAAAAGAGGGCACCTATTTCATGTTTTTCTCAACCTGGACACGTGGGTATGAAGTTGGTCTTTTAAAATCTTCATCACCACTGGGCCCATGGGTATTGGCTACACGCGAACCGATTTTCGGCACCCGTAAAAAGGGATACCGCCCGGAGCTTGCAGCAGGCGGTGGTTATTCCGGACTGAAATTTCAGGACACTGAGGACCCTTATTGCGAAACAGGTCACAATGCATTGTTTGTAGGGCCGGACGGTAATTTATGGACCTCCTGCCATTATATGATGTATGAGAAAAGACCTTATCCCTATTGTCCGGACCTGCAGCCATGGGAAAAAACGCCTCAGATGGGAATTGAACCCGTGTACTATAAAAACGGTATGTTCTACATAAACGGCCCCACGTGGACAGAACAGGTCATAGAGTATTAACTGATACGTACAAATAAAAAATCCCGGTTGTAAACAAACAACCGGGATTTTTTTATATAAGATGTTTATCCTAAACCATTGGTCTAGTAACCAGGGTTCTGATAAGCTGCTTTTTCTTCAGCAGTCATCTGCAGTGCATCCATCTGTGTCTGCGGAATTGGACGCAGATAATGATGGTTGTCAATTAAACGTGTCACAACAGCAGGTGTATGGTCGCCAATACCGGTACCGCAAATAGAGTAGGTGTGTGCGATAGTTCCCCATGTCTGTGTACGTACAAGATCATACCAGCGAACACCTTCACCGAAATATTCCCGTGAACGTTCAGCAAGCAGATACTCAAGGGTTATTGTTGCAGGGGTGGCATCTTTCATAGCCTGGCTGTTATCTTCAAGTTTGATAACGTTGCCATTATTGTTAAAGCGCCATTTGCCTGCACGGCCACGGATTACGTTTATAAGGTCATAAGCTGTTTTGCCGGCTACTGTTGTTGCACCTTCAACAGCTGCTTCAGCAGCTATAAAATAGAGCTCAGAGAATTTAGCAACAGGGAATGGACGGGTAATACTGCCGTTTGGCTGACCAAGTCCGGTACCATTGTCAGTACGATATGTTCCGATCTTATATCCGCCGCCAGGATAAATAACCCTGCTGATGCCGCTTGGAGCTATAACCCAATCTGCTCTTCCAGGAACTTCAGCAGCTCCTACAGCACTTTTGTCTGCTGCACCGGTCATATAGGTCAGAGGTGTTGCAGGCTCATCGTCAAGGAATGTTAATACAGCGTCACCCTGTTTGATCTGCATATCGTTAGCATTATACAGATATGCATTAGCAATACCTGCCTTATTCCAGTTACCACGGTAAACAGTTGTGAATGTACCGTCATAACGGGAGTCGTTAACCTTGTCTGCAAAAGTATTAGTAAATACTTCTATTGGAGGAGCCATACGTGTCCATGGACGTCCGAGGTGCTGTTCTGCTTCACGCTGAACAGAGTTGCATTTGGTTGGTGCAGCCCACGATGTTTTTGAGCTTGTCATAGAAGTATAATTACAAGTCATCATCCATGCTGCAAAGTTGTCAGCACCGCCACCGGAAGCATATCCTAAGTCGGCGTCGTTCCAGTAAGCACTTGACTGTGTACGGTCAGCATAAAGTACCATTTCCTTGTTACGGTCGTTTGTGGCAACGTTTACGTCATAGTAAGTATCACATAATCCGAAGTTTCCGGGATCAGCAATTGCAGCGGTGGCTATATCATAAGCCTGCTGGAAATACCATGCGGCGTCATGCCCGTCAGGGTCAACACGGTCACATACCGGGTATGTAGGAATATTGTTTGGGTTCTTCAGCCACCATGCATATGTAAGATAAGCCTTTGAAAGATAGAGACGTGCAGCTGTCTTTGTAAGGGCACCTGTTAAACGTCCGGTAGCAGGTAAATCGTTAACGGCGATTAAAAGGTCAGGGAAAATAGCTTTTGTATATACTTCAGGTACAGTATTACGAACAGAGGTACGTACCGGCGAAATGTTGAATTTCAATTCACCTGAACCGAAATCAAGAGGTACACCACCAAAGTTCTGTACGAGATAGAAATAGTAGAATGCGCGGAAGAATCTTGCCTCTGCAATCAATGAAGCATCAATTGTACCAACCTCGGTTGCATTTTCAATAATACCGCTGGCAGTGTTAATTGCCGGGAATGAATTTGACCACACGCCACCTGCATCGCATGCACTCGGGGTGATTATACCGTTACCGGAGATGTCCATGATCTTAAAGTTACCCTGACCACCACTGGCAGCCCATGTTGCTTCATCAGTGCCGGTAAGGCCATTGCTATAGAAGTAAGCGTCTCCCCACATACGGCGCATGGTGGCATATTCTGCTGTCAACCCGCCCATAACGCCATCTTTGGTTTTGAAAAACTCCGGCGTATAAACAGCGCGTGGTTTTTCATCCAGAATATCAGTGCATGACGCAAAGAGAAGTAGCGCCATGGCTGTTCCTATTACAGGTTTTATAAATTTACGTTTCATCGTTATCCTTTTTTAGAATGTCAATTCAAGACCAATTAAGTAATTACGTGTTGTAGGCGTGTTAGTACCTATAGTCAACAGTCGTTTGAGTGTACCAGGCAATGGTACTGCAGCGTTTTCGTTTCCATATGAGTTAGTTTCCGGATCCATCCCTGATTCCTTCTTATAAGGAGAGAAGAATACAAATGGATTCTGAACAGTTGCATAAAACCTCATTCTGCTTATACCGGCGTTTTTAACAAAACCCATGTTGGAAAAGTCGTATCCAAGAGATATTGTTCTGATCTTAAGATAAGATGCATCGAAATAACCCAGGGTAGATCCATATTTCGGGTTGTCACCACCAAGCCCGTTAGGTCTTGGATATTTTGCGCCGGTGTTGTCCGGTGTCCAATAATCAACCTTAACGTTGTTGCCCGATCTTGTATTCAGGTTGTTGAGGTAACCGTTGGCTCCATATATTGTACTGTTGACGAGTCCGCCTTTCTTAAAGGTACCTACAATGGACAGGTCTATTCCCTTATAACCTACGCGGGTATTGAAACCACCAAGAAAATCAGGTTCCATTGAAAGGATTTGTTTGTCTGCATCTGCAATTGCTCTTGTTGGCTTGCCATTTGTATCATAAGTACCGGTATATTTAACCTTAATCATACCTGCGTTCCCACCTGGTTCATAATCTGTCAGGTATTGCTCGCCTTCCTGCCAGATGCCGATTTTCTTGAAGTCGTAGATACAATCAATTGGATGATCAACAAACCAATAGTTGCCTTCATCCTTCTTTGATCCGGAGGCCAGTTCCACCAGTTTATTGCGGTTGGCGTAAATGTTGATACCTGCTTCCCATGTCCAACCATTATAGTTGTCAAGGATCGTTCCACTAAGAGTAAGTTCGACACCTTTATTCTCTGTCTTACCTATGTTTGCCCAATAACTTGAGACACCAGAGGTGGCAGGAAGACTAAGCTGCAGGAGAACATCATGAGTGTACATCTGGTAGTATTCAATGGTACCTGTCAGGCGGCTTTTGAAGAGACTGAAGTCTACACCTATGTTATATGTTTCAGAGTATTCCCATCCCATTACTGGGTTTGGCAGTTCTGAAACATACAATCCCTGAGAGTAAGATGAACCAAAGTTATACGGACGGGTATTTAATAATCCAAGTGTCTTGTATGGATCAACTGCCTGGTTTGATGTTTCACCATAACCTACCCTTAGTTTCAACTGGTCAATCTGGCTTATACCTTTCATAAATGATTCTTCACTGATATTCCATCCTGCAGATACAGCCGGATAAGTATGCCACTTATGTCCGGGAGCCAATCTGGATGAACCATCAGAACGAAGAGCTGCACTGATCATATAGCGACCATCATATGAATACATTACACGACCCATGTATGATAGCAGACCGCTAACCTGATAATTCTGGTAGTTTGGATTGATGGTTTTATCACCAGTTGCCTGTCCCAGGTTATAGAACTGGAATGCATCAGAAGGAAGGTCTTTTACTGAAACCTGAGAGTAGTTGTATAAAGTCCGCTCAGCAGAGTACATTCCTACAACGTTCACGTGATGCTTTTCAGCAAAGTTACGGTCGTAAGTTAAAAGGTTTTCTGCTGTCCAGTGTGTTGTAATAGCATCGTTGATTGAAGCAACAGAGTTGTTTGAAGGTGTTCCGCTGAATACTCCTACACCTGTATAGTTACCGCCATTGGCCTGACGATAGTCCAATCCAAGATTGAGGCGATATTTTAAACCTTCAATTCCGGGAATCTGTAATTCGCCGTAGAGTGAGTTGTAAGTTCCTAATGTTCTGGTCTGGTCAATGTATTTATCACCAAGAGCTTCAAGAGTTTTTCTTGTTGAAACCCATTGCTGACCTGAAGTCTGTTGCTGATATCTTGCCTTTAAAGTACCATCAGTGTTGTAAATGTTGGCAATAGGTGAGTGATCCAATGCCGTATAAACTGCACCAAGATTGTTGCCGTTGCTAACAGAATAGTTGGTGTTTGTGGTAAAACCGATACGGATTCTTTTTCCAATCTGTTGGTCAAGAGAACTGCGGATCATATACCGTGTAAAATCCTGAAGAGGAACAATTGCTTCCTCTCTGTAATAGCCGATGCCAAAGCTGTAGCTCCCCTGCTGGGTGCCGCCTGTCAAGCCTAAATCGTGGTTTGTAACAAAACCGGTCTTATACAGAAGCTTCTGCCAATCAGTGTTTACATCGTCAGATTCATCGAGAGTGTTAGCATAGGTTTTGGAACCGGCTATGCCATTGTTATTTGCATAAGCACGCAGTTTAACAAATTCAGGCCCGCTCATCATAGGATACCTTGCGAAGAGAGACTTAAGACCAGCATAGCCATTATATGTTACCTGTGCTTTTTGTCCCACATATCCTTTATTGGTTGTTATCATAATAACACCATTGGATCCGCGTGATCCGTAAATAGCGGTTGATGAAGCATCCTTAAGAATGTCAATGCTCTTGATTGAGCTGGGGCTGATATCGGAAATATTCCCGGAAAAAGGAATTCCATCGATAACAATGAGTGGGTCGTTGCTTGCATTCAGTGAGCGGACACCACGGATACGTATCTGCATTGTGGCACCAGGTTTTGTATTGGTCTGCGACATATCAACACCGGATATACGTCCCTGAAGAGCCTGTGTGATATTGGCGGCAGGAACGTCACGCATCGTTGCTCCATTAATAGAAGCGACTGATCCGGTGACATCTTTTTTCTTTGCAGTACCGTAACCGATTACTACTACCTCGTTCAATCCGGTGGTGGCCTCCTTGAGAGTAATATTCAAGGATGTCTGGTTACCAACGACAACTTCCTGAGATTCATAGCCGATAAAGGAAAAAACAATAATTGAATTTGATGAAGCAACCGTTAATGCAAATGCACCATCGGCATCTGTAAGAACGCCATTTGTGGTACCTTTCTCAAGAACGTTTACTCCAATCATCGGGTCACCCTTGACGTCAAGTACGTGGCCTGTGACCTTTGTTTGTTGCAGACTGGATTCCGCCATCAAAGGTGCTGTGCTCTGCCATAGCAGCAGCATAGCAATCCCCGAAAGCAGGAAAAGCTTTTTTAAGCATTTTCTGCAAAAAATGCTTTTGGAAGGTTTTTTTTCCATGATTAAGAGTTTAGAGGTTTACAACAATTATTTGAATAATGATTAATTATTACTTATAAGTCGGGTTAAACTAATACGCCAAATTAAAAGAAAAAAATTAATAATGCAATCGGTTGCATAATATTTTTTTTAAACCATTAAAACGAAAAACATGATAACGTGTTGAAAATGAGTAATTGAAATTACTATTAACAAAATATTGAAAAATATTATGACGTTAAAAAGTAAAAAAATAGTGATATCGGGAGCAGATGCTTAAGCCATTCTGTATTAATAGGTATAAAATGATAATGACTCTATTGTAACCGATGAAAAACGCCAGGAGAGCAATAAAATGCACCTGGCATGCTGAAAACCGGTTTACTTAAATCTTAGCTTACCTGTTCAGAGTGCAAAATGGATGAACAGATTTATTGAAAAAGGTTGAGATTGAATGAGTGTCGTTTCGGAGAAGGAACTGTTCTCAAAGTCAAACTTCCTGGTATTGACGTCGAAATAGTTTTTTGTGTTAAATAGGTTGATTAAGGCAATTCCTCCTTTAAGTTTAATTCTTCCTGCCGAAAAATTCCGATTGACAGAGAGATCAGTTCTGAAGTATTCGGGAAGTCTTTTGTAACTTCTTTCAATTGGAAGATGATTGCTGCTTGTGGCATAATCTATATAGGGTCTTCCTGCCGAATAGAGCAATATCGTTCCTAAATTCCACTTACTCAGGGAGAACATATTTGTCCAGCTTATCTGGAAAGGTTGGTCGGCAGGAGCGGGGATCTCACTCCCTGAGTTTATCTCCGGAAAATTTTGCCGGCTGTGACCCAGAGACCAGGAGAACCAGCTGGTGTAGATTCTTCCTTTGTATCTAAGCAAAAGATCGAGACCGTACGATTTCCCTTTTCCGGTTACATAAAAGCTGGCCCTCTTATCCTTTGGGGGTGGTGCTCCTGTACCGTTACCGGGAAAGTAGTCCGGGAAATTTGAGTGCTCCAGAAATTGTGAGACAAATACATATTCCTGTATCCCTGAAAATGTTTTATAATAAGCCTCCGCATCAAGCAGGAATCTTCCATTTTCGGCAGTAAAACCAGCTATGTAATGATTGGAGGAGACGGCAGGATGATCTTTCCTGTCTGCCATAACCCAGAAGTTCTTGTTATAACCTGTCTCCTGCTGGGCAAGAACCTGGTTGATAAACTGATAGTACCTTCCAGTGGCTATTCTGACTGAGAACGCCTCTGATGCTTTAAAGTTTGCTGAAAATCTTGGTTCGGCATACCACTTCCCTGAGTTATTATAATAGCTCATGCGAATCCCCGGTTTAAGTATCAGCCTTTCAAAAATGTTTATTCGGTCCTGGATGAATGCAGAAGCACTCCATCCCGACTGTCTCATATTGTCATATACAAATACATTCTCTGCATCTTTATGATAATAAATTGTATTCCTGCGAGCAAGAAAACCAAAGTCGGCCTGATTGCGGTTTGATATTTTGAAATTATTACGGGATGAAATAAACAGGTCTCCGAGTATATTATTACTATAGGTGTTGAAAGTGCTTATTGGTGTTGGCAGAAAGACCGGATCAACATGTGATGTCTGAGAACGGTCTATTGTGGTTGTGTTTGATGATATGTTTTTATATCCAGAGGAGCCTGCCTGAAGGCTTGAGTAAAACGAGCCGTCCCAAAGTTTTAACCAGCTTATGCTCAGACCTCTGTTACTCCATGTGTTTTTATCTGTTGAGAAGATAAACAGTGAGTCTGAACTTCCAGAATATGAATTTCTGAAA
>Ga0209099_1003446_pt1 | contig 12794 bp, 9 predicted proteins | sample AD_JPNHW2_MetaG_FD_184430 | JGI IMG/M metagenome (GOLD analysis project Ga0209099, IMG submission 184430) | Active sludge microbial communities of municipal wastewater-treating anaerobic digesters from Japan - AD_JPNHW2_MetaG (SPAdes) (version 2) | ecosystem: Engineered > Bioreactor > Anaerobic >...
AGTATCAGCCCCTGCATATTTACGGTCGCTGATAAGATAAACTTTATCTGCACCCATGAAAAGTGAATGTTTCAGCACATCCACAGCTTTTGCCGGACCCATTGAAATTACTGATACTTCACAATCACCGACAGTATCCTTTATGGAAAGCGCCAGTTCAAGCGCATTAAGGTCCTCAGGATTGAAAACAGCAGGAAGGATCGCTCTATTGACGGTCCCGTCATCTTTCATTGCATTTCCGGTAATGTTTGCAGTGTCCGGCACTTGCTTAGCTAACACCTTGATTTTTAACATCTTTTTTACCTCCAGTCAAAGTCAGAACTGACATGTCAGTCTAGTAATATCAGAAAACTGTTTTTAAGTCAAATATAAAACTTTCTTGATTTATGACACTCGGGAATAATAATGGTGGGAAGCAACTTGCGGAGGTTCGAAAGAATGGCTATTTTAAAAAATAACGGTTTGAAATATCTTCTGGCATATCTGTTCTTTCTATCTGTAACTACAACGAGGTTCTTTTTTGAAGCTCATTTTGCAAACTTTGTAGATAAAGAGAATCTGATTTTTCATCATCACTACTGGTTTCTTTTTGTTTTTCTGCTGTTTCTTATTAACTTCAGATATTTTCTGGGACTTCATCCTTCAAGATCTTGGTGGATGGCTTTTTGCAGTCCTGTTATTCTTCTACCCTTAATATACAATCTTATTTTTAGGGGTGGAAGTCTTGTAAAATTTAATTATTTAAGTGCTCTGGATCTTCCGAACTATTTTAAAGATATTGCAACTTTTATGATATTTTCGCAAAAGAACAGACCTATTGCTATAGAGCTGATAATAATCACTTTATCTATATTTCTATTTTCACTTTTTATTACAAAAAAAACCGTCAGAAGTATTTTGTGCGCTTTATCATGTTATCTTTCTTTGATGATATTTGCCGGCACCGGTCTGATTGCTCCTCATAAACCCGAATTCACTTTATTAGTGCTTTCAACATCTTTGAAATTGCAGAATTTTATGTCATTCCTTTATTTCTTTGCGGCGATGATCGCAGCTTTAATACTTTTCTTTGAAGAGATTTCAGATTTTCTAAGGGAAAAAAAACGGTTTATGTCGTTCATTACACTTTTCAGCAGTTTTTTTATAAGTATGCAGTTCATGCTGACATCGCCTTCAATAACAGACCGTATTTTCATGATTCCTCATTCACTGCTGTTTTCAATTCTTATAACAGTAATGATCTTTTTGAAAAAGCAGTATGCCCTCAAAGCGCTTCTTATCGTCCAGACGGCATTTTCCATGGGAATTATTCTGCGTGCTTTTTCCTAGAAGCTGAACAGCCCGGATATTATTTTAAGGAATCAGATGCAAGTTTTTTCCACGCCGTACAGATATGTCCTTTGTCCCAGCAATTGAAGAACAGCTTGCCATTGCCGTTGTCAAACCAGTAATAGAGTATCGGTTCTGCTTTTGGTTTTTTATTTTAATTTCATTTTAAGCATAAGCACACAAACAAAATAAATAAATGCGCTGAATGCCATTATAGAAGAAAGTCCTGAAATTATAATAAGAATATAAAAAAGAAAAAATCCCATAGCTGATCCAAAAGTATCAGCAGCCAGATATTTAAAAACGGTTTTCTCATCTGACATTTCAAAAGCTTTTGGAAAAACTGTCCCCATAAAAAATCCGGCAGGAGCGATAGAGAATGCTATCCATGTAATTTTTGAGTAATAGGAAATATTATTAAGTTCAGATGTCATTATCAGAAGAATGGCAAAGGAGAAAACAATTGCCGGAATAATTATTTTTGGATGGATCTTTTTATAAAAAATGTTTCCTAAAGCTCCAAAAAAAGTAAACACGCCAAGAGTGATTGCAGTTGTTTCAATAAATCCACCTAACCATGACCGGTAAACATTTATTATAAAAAGTTCAACCATTATGTAAGCTGTTCCAATAAGTGAAAAAATTGTAGTTTCAATGATTTTTTTTGAAAAGACAATAAAGAAAACAACCAGCAGACATGTAACACCAAAGAGAATTAGAAGCGGAATCATCTGAGAATAATTTTCAAAAAAGAGTAGAGGTCTTCTATCTGTAATACTTTTTCTTTTTGATATTTCATTTAAAGAATATTTTTCATTTGTAGTTTCTTTGATTTTAGAAAGACGGGAATTCATAAATGTTCGCCAGTTTTCAATTTTTGAAATATCCTTGGACGCAACTAGATAATTAAATGAGAATTTAATCGGTCCATTTGCAATACCTTGCCATACGCCATAATAAGTTCCTTCCGGTAAGCTTTTAATAAGCCCTCTTGTCGGATGCTATTTCATTTGTATGAAGTGCTATTAAAACGCCATCTTTTTCAAGATGGTTAAAAGTTTTCATTACTCCTTCATTAGTGTATAAATAATGTTCCATGCTGAAAAAAAGTCGATGAGAAAAACCAACGGTAAAATCTGTTCCCTCATATATGATAGTGTTGAATTTTCTGTCAGTTTGTTCAAGATAAGCTCTTCCTTCTCCGGAGTATGTTTCTACTTTGTTATAAATATTTCCATTGTATTTTGAAAGATTTCCTTTTAAGTATTCAACTACAACAGGGTCTAATTCAACAGCAGTAATTTCGGAAACATTTTTTAATGAAAGCAGTCCGTGTGCGCCTCCTGTTCCGATCAAAAGCACCTTGCCGTAAATATTTTCATATGCAATGTGTCTGAAATCAAAATCTTCATATCCATTCGGAGATGTCATCCATTGTTGTTTTCCATTGTAAATTCCGGCCAGTTTGTCACCATCAAATTCAACAAAATCGACTCTGGAATAAGGCGACCATTTACCGCCCAGCTGTTTAGTGGGAGTTACATTAGCCCAGAGATTGACAAAGTCGCTATATTTAAAGAACAGCATATCATCATTGAGTAACGGTGCTATCAAAAAGGAACAGCCAATTAACAACACCCACTTTCTTCTAATTGAAAGAAAAAGAGGAATGACAGTCATTAAAAAGAGTACGGGAATCAATCCTTTGTTGAGTAGAAGCAGATTTGTCGTATAGTATCCAATAAAAAAAGCTAATGCGCTTCCTGCTATTAGCCACTTAAGTAAATGGGGAGTCCTCTTTGAAGTTTGATAAAAATATATTCCTGTGGTGATTCCAATTAAAATAGTCGGTATAGAAATAATTATTAAAGTAAGTGTAACATAGTTGAACAATCCACCTGGAATAAATTTCTTTGATAAAAAAAGTAAAATTAAGAACAGCGAGGGAATAATACCGCAAAGAAAAAGAATCAATTTGTACTGTCCTCTGAAATATTTTGAAATTGCAATCCCAAGTCCGGAAAAAAGAATTGAAAGAGCAGCTATAAGTGAAATCAGAAACAGCATAGAAAACGGGAATACAAATGGAAAAATTCTAATAGATGCCACTTGGAAAAGAGCCGAGATAAAAGAAGTGAGTATCCCGCCGAAAAGCCAGAAAAGGGATTCGTCTTCTATGGATTTTCTTAAATTCATGAGGCCTCCCAATATTTTCTTAAATTTAAAATCTAATATCTATTTCTTCTTAAAAGTACCATGGGATCTGCAAAATCATATAAATATACTTGTTCAATAATCTTTTCTCAATCTTTTCTCATTATTTTTAGTATTGTGTGCTTTTCCAATAAATACCTCTTTATTCTGCTTTTTTGTTCGAATATATTTTTTACTAATTGCGAAACTTTCACTTTTGGGAGAGTGTCCATGATTTCATTTTTTTTCAGGCTTTTACGGTAAGGACTTGATGGCGAGTTTTTTCCACGCCGTACTGATATGTCCTTTGTCCCAGCAGTCAAAGAACAGCTTACCATTGCCATTGTCAAACCAGTAGTAGAGTATCGGTTCTGCTTTAAACATAGTGTTTTTCAGCCATGCTCCGGCTTTTGCAAGTGTTTCAGATTGTTTTCCTGAGCAATTTATCAGAAGTATAGCCGCAGATGTCTCAATAATGGAATTATTCCAGCTGCCGTTTTCAGTTTGAGTCTGCTTCAGATAAGAAAGACTTTTTTCAATATTTCCGGAAAATTTCTCACCAAAGAGTGCAAGAAATCTTACAGCATAATAGGAAGGTATTGTAAAAGAAGGAAACCACCGTCCGTCCCATTTTCCATCATCAGTCTGATTGGAACTTGTATATTTTGCAGATGCTTCAATCTCATTGGCAAATTTTTCAGGATCGACTTTGTACATTAAATAAGCGATGTGGGCAGTAGTTTCAACAGAACATCCTTTCCAATAATCAGCTCTTCCTCCATTAACTGTGCGAAAGCAGCCGTTATCACTATCATAGAATTTTTCACTTAACGCTGAAAGTGCCTTTAATAAAATGTCTTTGTCAACTCCTGATGCCAGAAGACCTTCAATTACAAGAGCGGAATCCTCAGATGTGACACCGTATTTTTTATGATATTCCCAAAGACCGTCGCGGTTTGCAGAAATAAGTTTTCTTGCAAGTTTCATGTCGGGTCCGGCGGCAAGAAGCAGTCCGTAGTATGCGATATTTCCTTCATCCGCAATTTGTCTGAACTGAGGAGATGTTTCATTTATATTGTAAAGTGAACATCTGGTGAGAGACTCGTTTGAATCAAAAAGTTCTGAGTCGCTCATTTCTTTCTGAACCGGAAATTCAACATTTTGTACAGGTTTGTTACAACTGTAAAAGACAGCAATACACAAAATTGTAATAAATGGTGTCAAACGGGATTTTTTATTCATTTACTGCTCCTGAGTTGTTTCTTTACCGATTCTGCCGCAAATCTTCCGCTTTGTGCCGCAGCCAGCATACCGTAAGGCATCATGTACCGTTTGTCCAGAAAAGTGTAATCCCCTGCAAGAAATACATTTTCTGATGTTTTTAACCATGCCTGATTGTATCCGGAATAGGTTTCTGTTGATATTATCGTGCCGAGATCGTTCCATCTATGACCATCGGAAAACAGTATGTCGCTATCTTTGATCTTACCTATGCCCATTGAATTGAGCTCGGTTTTTGTAAGAGTTATAATTTCATTGATGTTTTTTCCGGTCAGTTTTTTTGCCTGATTCGAAACATAATAAACTGTGAGAATACGGATATCTCCTTTTATGCGGCTCTGAAACACGCTATTAAAAGAATTTTCAGCAGTTACGATATAGCTGAAGGGAAGAAGGTCAGGCTTTTTTATTCCTAAAACAACTACAATTCCTTCTCCATATTTCACATTTGAAAGGAATTCTTTAGACTCGGGACTGATATTCCGGATAATTTTATCGGCAACTGTTGCAGGCGTAGCAACAATAGCTTTCCTGGCATAAATAGTCTTTTCATTGTTATCTGACTTAATGATGATTTGTACTTTTGATCCGTCATCAATAACTGATGTTACTTCCGCACCTGTCATTATCTTCGGATTCGCATGTTCTGAAAAAGCGATTATAAGATCGCTGTTGCCTCCGGAGTAATGACTGGTGTTAAACCGTATGAATGCGTCGGAAAGTCTGCCCGGCATATAATCTGAAGGATCGCCGGGATGGATCAAGTTGAAAAAAGCGGTCAGAATCTTTCTGATATCTCCGGGAAAATCATTTAAAGAGATGTTTCCAGTCCCGCTGCGTTCGGCAGATGCCTGCTCAATTTTGGAAACAACGGTCTGGTCTTGAGTAAATTTCGAAACTGCTTCGGAAACATTCCTGCCTAAATAAGTTTTGCCGCCTGATGAAAATCCAATGTTGTCAGGTTCATCTATCATCGGCTGTTTCGGTATGCCGGATGGAAGCATTGTTGATGAGTAACCGAAAAGAGCCCCGAGTTCATAAGGGGTATCATTCCAGTATTTTGTCCAGACTCTTCCTCCAAGGCGGTTTTCTTTCTCAAGTAAGACAACATTCAGATCTTTGAGTTCGTAGGCGGCAGACATTCCTGCCAGACCTCCGCCGATTATTGCCACATCGTAATCTGGATGAACCTGTTTTGAACATCCGGAAAAAATTATTACGACAAAAAAAATTAAAAGGCACGAATAATGGTTACACATCGTTTAATCCCGTATTTATTGAATCTTTTCATAAAGAATGATAGATAAAACTATTGTTTGCAGTCCCTTTCATTGCACTCACCGTCACCGCTTGGATCTTCTGAAGCTACATCGCAAATACCATTTTTGTTCAGATCCCAGCATGCAACAGTAACAGGTCCGCCACTTGCTTCGGCATTCCATTTGAAGTTGTCAATAAGAACAAGCGAATCATACTGTCTGTCCGATGTGTCCCAGATTATAAAACGCAGAGTTATTATCTCTCCTGGAACTACAGGCGCAGTTGTTGTGAGCCATTTTGTGGCTCCCGCATAGTATTTTTCTTCAGTGCAGTTGCCCCATGTCTCTGTTTCGTTGCAATATTTCAAGTTATAGCCTGTTCCGGCAAGTGGACCAGTCAGGTCGGGACACGGATATCCTGTTTTTGCATCGCATACTGTAAAGAACTGATTCGTGTTTACGCTGATATAATTTCCGGCTGAATCAAAACTTATGTTCTTGTCAGCTGGAATTGCTGTTTCTCCAACTCCGGGAGTCCAGGTTGTATCAAGCATGGTAATAAAGAAATCATTGAACGCCGAACATGTGTACAGCCAGTATTCCTGAGAGAAGAATCTGAAATCAAAAGAAAAGCTGTTTGCATTTGTCGGCACTTTCAACTGGACTTTTAGCATTACAGAATCATTTGCACCGCTTCCTGTCAGACATCCGGCTTTGGTTTCCGGAAGACCGCCACTGTGAGCTGAGATAAAATCTGCCGGCGGATTTCCGTCATTATATCCTATTCCTGACCCTGAAGACTCTTCATTTGTGCATGATGAAGCATTGCAGGTTATTCCCGTTGTCGCATCTGTATCACTTGAAGCCCGTGCTCTTCCTGTTGAAAGAACTGCAAAATTATCACCAAAAATAGGATTGTTCGAAGTGTCTGTTCCAAAATTAGTTTTAACTGCGTATTGTCTATAATCGACTGCTCCGGAACCGCTGGCTCTTGTAATTACAGGTGTTCCATAAATGCCCCATGAATTTTTTCCGGCATCGTGAACCTGACATATATCCATAGCATTTAGAAGATTCAACGCTGTAACTCCAGATGTAATATTTGCTCCGGTTGAACAACCAGCTCTTGCTTCGTCAACAGAACTGTTACAATCGTTATCTACAGTATCACCTTCAAATTCGACCGCTCCAGGGTTGACTATTGTCGGTTTAGCACAAATTAATTCATTGTCACAGCAGTCTCCGGAGCATGTTGTCCACAGATCTCCATCCAGATTTATTCCGTTGTCAGCAGTTCCGTCACAATCATTATCCAATCCATCACTGCAGAGAGTTCCGATCTCGGTGGCAGGAAGTACAGAATCAAGACACGCTCCCCAGAAATATCCGCTTACATCACAAGTTCTTGTTCCGGCCTTGCATTCGCCCACATTTTCAGTACCGACAGGACCTGTGTAGCAGTTTTCAACAGCATCCGGTGCGCAAATACAGCCTTCATCCATTTGAGTGTTGCAATTATCATCTTCCGAATTGCCGCATATTTCAGAAATTTCAGGAAGTGTTTCGTTCAAACATTCTCCCCAGCTTTTTCCGTCTAAACTGCATTTTTTTGTTCCGGGAGCGCATATTCCGACATTTTCAGTTCCGACAGGTCCGGTATAACAAGAGACCTCTTCTTCGGGTGTGCATATCGTTCCGGTGTTGCCTGTATTTCCAGTATCACCGGTATTGCCAGTATTACCAGTATTGCCAGTGTTTCCAGTATTGCCGGTATTACCCGTGTCGCCTGTATTTCCAGTATCACCGGTATTGCCAGTATTACCCGTGTCGCCTGTATTTCCAGTATCACCGGTATTGCCGGTGTTACCAGTGTTACCGGTATCACCCTCATCCGGAAGGTCTCCTGAATCAATATCAGAATCAGAATTCTGATCGGTGTCAACTATGTTGACGATGTCTTCATCTGACTTGATCGTAGCATTACTGCTGGTGCATGAAATTATCAAAGACATAGCAAAAACAGCCATGATAATTGACAATGTTTTCAATTTTATCATATTTCCTCCGGTTCGAACGGTTATTAGTAAACGACTCATGAAATGTTAGGAAAATATTAAAAAAAGTCAAGGAGTTCCAACTACACAGATATATCCTGTATAGCTTTGGCATTGAATTTGAGAAAAAGGCTTTTTCTATAGCTTCCTGCTGAATCAATAAGCTCTTTAAGTTTTGTCAATCCGGTGTCTTCATGGAAATCATCTTCAAAAGTAATTGCGGAGAGATAAAGCTCATTGTTCTTCAGACTGAAAACAACATTTTTCAGTTCATAGTTTTCGCTGAGAATATATTCAAAAAACTCACTGATTTTTTCTTCTGGAACATAAGAAACTGGTGCATCAAAAATGATGAATTTTGTAGCCTGCGCATAAGATATTTTTATCCACGCCAATTCATCGCTTATCTCCCAGAGCATCGGTCCGCATCTTGAAATTCCCGGATCCACGCTGCATTTTGAGATGACGCTTTCTATCTTGGCAACAATTCCTTCCGGTATGAAAGGTCTTGCCGAAATATCATCTTTGTCGAATCTGAATCCGCAGTTGTTGCAGAATCCGCCGGAAAGTTCATCCTTGAGCTGCATTTTGCGGCATGATTGGCATCTTATAGCAACTTTCGGAGTGACTTTTAAATATGCTTCGACGCATTCTATGACATACGAATATGGGAGAGAAAACCCGAGACTTTCCGCATCTTTGATAATGAAAGTGTTTATGCCGATAATTTCGCCTTTTGAATTGATAAGCGGTCCACCGCTGTTTCCGGGATTTATTGCCGCATCTATCTGAAAATATTTTATTCCGTTGTAATCGCGGTCTGTTTTTGAAACTATTCCGCTTGTCGAAGTGTATTTAAGTCCGAAAGGGTGTCCGATCGCAAGTACGCTGTCGCCTTCAAGAACAGGTCCGGCGGACAGAACCGGCCCCGAAAAAGACTTTTCGACAGGAGATTCAAGAAAAGCAACATCAAGCAGCGGATCTGTAAAAAGGACTTTCGCCCTTGTTTTTTTGAATTCTCTGCCGTTTACAACAGCTTCATCACAGTTTTTTATCACATGATAGTTTGTGACGATCAACCCGACATCTGCAAGAATAAATCCCGTTCCTGAAGAGTAAGGTGTTGCGATCTGGACGACACATTTTCTGAATTTTTCGATTATTTCGTTCATTTTGCCGGCTGTAAAAAGTTTAAGTATGTAATTTCATTTAAAAATGTAAAAGCAAATCGGCTCGGACTCTCATATCTCAAATTATAAGTTATGAAGTTAAGAGAAGGGAAGAGTTTTCTTTCGTGACCGATTATTGACTGGATCTCATTCTCAATAGCCCTTTTGTTGAATTTTCCTGTAGCGGCATCATAAAAATCGCTTTTAATTCCGAGCTCATTGAAAAAACCGGGATAAAATATTCTGTAATAAAGTGTAAGAAGACTCCTTACAGCAGGGTATATCCCAAGAAAATATGTCGTGTATCCAAGAGCCTGTTCGTAAACTGCAATGGTGTTCTTTTCCTGATTGAGGTCGCTGTAGTATTTTGCACTGTTGAACTGATCAAGAAGAAACTGTACAAGATCGTTCTGAGTCGAACCGTTCACAAGACCGAATGTGTCGACTGTTTTAAAGAAGCATCCGTTCATGTCGGCATCGCTCAGATCAAGAATGTCTTTGAGAAAGGATATCATTTTCCGTATTTTTTCCGATTGTGTCAGAACTTTGTCGCTGTAAATTGCAATTGCGCTGTCATTTATTTTCCAGACCTTTCCCCTCGGAAGAAGAAGAAAATCGATCCTGTAGCACAGAGCAAGCAGATAATGTGACATCAGGTTGGCATCTTTTTCAGGAGACATAGACGAGGTCGCATTGAAAGTGTCATTTATCCATTGTCTGAGATATTTGATCTTAACGGTTTTTTCAAGCGGTGTGGCTTCTTTTTTCTCTCTCTGCGAACTCTCATGAAGCATGTTAAAATCGTCAAAAAGGGATTGTGAATGTATATCAGCTTTTAACGCCATTTCCTTTATTGCGTAGTACAGTTTCAGAGGACTCGATTCCTTCAGCGGTGATATGTGTTTCAGATAGATCCTGTTGTTTTTCGCACAGAAACAGCAGTAGTTCATGGAAAAGTTCTTTGTGAGAAGATCTCTGAAAAGTGCTGCTGACCGTCCGCTGTATTCTCCGATCTCTGAAGTTGCAAAAGTCCCGTTGGAGTCAAAAGTTCCGGTTATGACAGCACTTCCGTGGGTAATTGAAAATTCAACGGAATCTCCGGATCTTTTGAATGTAACATTGTTTTCGGGCGGAGTTGCAAGATAATCGAGAAATTTTACAAAACTGTCGGCATATCTTCCCTGTTTGAAATGATCTGTCGCTTCGTTATAGATCTTTGTGAAAACTGCCGGTTTGTTACATTCGAGAAATCTACCGAACCTGTAGGTTTCATTATAGATTTTGTCATCTTTCCCAAGCAGGAAATCAAATATTCCCATGTCTGCGTTCCCCTGAAGAATTAATTCCAATATACTGTAAAAATCATTTTTTTCAATTGTCCCGCCTTTGTGTGAGAAAAATGAAACAAACTGGTTGAAAATAAAAATTGACACTATCACTAACGGGAGTTAAATTCTGCCTGTTGCAGGAAAAAATATTTGAGATAACATTGATGATTCGTCGAATTGATAGATTTATAGGCATGAAAGTTGCTTCATTCATTCATTCATTCATGCCGTTTCTCTTTCAAAAACGATTTACGGTCATCCTCCTTGAAGCATACCGGATAGACGGTTTTTTTAAATTACAAGGTTTTAGTTAGTTAATTTAAGGAGTTAAAGATGAAAAAGTTGATAGTAACCATTGTTGCCTTTTTTTGTTTTTTTTCATTAATGGCTGTTGATTTGACAGATTTTAAAGAAATTAACAATGAAGAGTATATGAAAATTCTTGAAAAAAACGGTGTTGAGTATGAATTGGTAAGTGAAGAAGAGTTCGCAAAACTGAATGCATCAACAAAAAATGGTGTCGAATTATTGTCTGTCTCAGAGTCTTTGGAGATCATTGAGGGCTCTGGTTCAAAAAGCTATGTCGGAATTTCAAATCTTCAATGTCAGGATGAAGAATGGTTTGATTTTGTTGTTGATTGTAGCTGGACAAAGAACGGAACTTTTACAGGAACAAGAGTAAGGGCATATCAAACACTTTTTATGGTATTGGAGTGGACGGAATATGTGAGCGGAACATCAATTTATGAAGGAATTACACCAAATAGCAGTAACTATTGGACGGTGAAAGCTCAAGGCTATAATCTTGTAAAAGTATGGATTCCTGGTGGTGGTGGCTTGCCTGGACATTATGTATATTTGAAAATGTATATAGGCAATGAAGAAGAGTTTATAATCAGAAATTGTGTTGCGGGAACAGCACCTTGCTAGTAACAATATGGAGGGGCCAAAAGCCCCTCTTTTTTTAACAAAAAGTAGGTTTCTAATGAAAAATGAATATTCAAAAATGTTAGCAATTTTAGTTGGTTTGCTGGTTTTTTCCTGTAATGAAAAATCATCTGAAAATAATGATAGTGATTTGCTTAATGATAGCGATTTTCAAGATACTGAATCAATTGATGCGGACGAAGACAGTTCGGTGTTTTCTTGCATTGATGAATGGAAAGAGGCTCCATTTATTGAAAATTCTTTGGAATATTATGATTTCTCAATTGTAAAAACAGAATCTTCCTGGAAATGGGAAAAAGACGGTGAAATTGAAACAATAAAAATTGCTGGACCAAGAAGGGACAGGCTTTGGGATATTCTTGTCGGTTCTGATGGTTCGATATATATGACAGGTGCATTCACCGACGATGCGAAAGAAGATTTGTATAGAGGATTTTTAAGTGTTTATAAGCCTGATGGGAAACTTGTCAGGTACAGTTGGGACAAAGATAAATTCGGAGAAGTTTTTAAAATTATTGAAGATCAGAATACTGGAGATGTGAAAATATCAATGGCAATAGAAGATCCTGAAGGATATGATCCGACAAATCCTGATTGGAAAAGAAGAAAAACGATCCTTTCAACGCTACACAAGGATGGTACATGGACACATATTTCATGGAAAGTTCCCGGATATTTGTTCTGCCGGGATATGATGCAATTCGATGATGAAATATTTGCCGCCTGCGAACATCTTATCGATTCAGATGATGTAGGCAATTCAATTTTATTTTTTAAAATAAATGAGAAAAGTGCTAAATATATTGAGTTTCCTTTCAGTGATTACAGAGTTAGACCACTGACTTTGAGATTTGATAATGACACTTTTTCTTTATTATATGGGATTTATGGGGTTTTCTCGGAGGATGACTATCCTAATGGCAATTTGTTAAATATTTCCAAAGAAGATTTGTGTGTTCAGGAAAGTTATGTTTTTCCATCAGCATCAGGAATAGGTCTAATAAAAAAACATGATTTTATTGACGAAAATTTATATGGAATAGGATATAAACAAGAAGAAATAAAAGATGAAAACAAACAAACTTTAGTAGGAATAGCGACAATTTATAAAGATTATCTCAGCGGGAAAAAAGAAATTATAAATGTAGGAGAGCCGATTTCAAAACTATTTATGAAGTTCAGTGACTGAATAACCAGTTAAAATCATTAAGAAAAAGTTGCAAATTGAACGAA